>WNFL01366803.1_pt1 | contig 22508 bp, 19 predicted proteins | sample 5400361 | NCBI WGS metagenome assembly WNFL01 (sample SAMN13153351, study PRJNA577476) | soil metagenome | isolation source: 40 cm soil on Douglas fir-dominated hillslope | place: USA:California | collected 2013-09-17
GCCGACGTGATGCTTTTGGCTGCCGCCGCCTATATCGTCCGGGCGGCGAACGGGCCCGGCGAAGTCTGGTGGATGCTCGGGTTGGTCGCGTCTGTCGGCCTGGCGGCATGGGCGGGGATAGCGCCCTTTCTGGTGCAATATCGGGCGGACCTGAAGTTTGCCGAATCCAATTCCCTCTCCGATGCGGTCGAGCAAATTAGCAACCTCCGCACGTTTACCAACCAAATCAGCTTCGCCACCGCTCAGTGGCAGATCGTCCAGGAAGAAGCGGCCAGGACGGTAGGCGCGGCGAAACAAATCGCTGATCGAATGGCAACCGAGGCCAGGGCGTTTTCCGATTTCATGCAGAAAACCAGTGACGCCGAGAAAACGCACTTACGTTTGGAAGTTGAGAAGCTGCGGCGGACCGAGACCGAGTGGCTCCAGGTCCTGGTGATGACGCTCGATCACGTGTTCGCGCTTTACCTGGCTGGCCGGCGTTCGGGACAGCAGAACATCGTCCAGCAACTTGGCACCTTTCAGAACGCGTGCCGCGACGTGGCCAGGAAGGTGGGTCTGCTCGTGTTCGAAGCCGCACCAGGCGAGCCTTTCAATCCCCAAATTCATCAACTCCTCGAGGAAAAATCGCCAGCTCCGGGTGCGCGGGTTGCTGAGACCCTGGCTCCAGGTTATACATTTCAAGGACGGCTGATTCGAGGTGCGGTGGTGTCACTTGAGCCGCAAACATCCGCTGCGGCTAAGCCGGAGCTGATGTTAAACGCAGCGGATTAGTTAGATCCCAAATCTCCAATCACACGCAGCCTCTAATGCATTGTGGCGCGTGCGCCGCCGGTTTTATTCTTGGGCATGCCTGAACTGGCCGAAGTTGAATTCTATCGCAAAGAATGGGACGCCGGAAAGGGCCAGCCCATTACTTTTGTGGCGATGCACGCGGAGAAGCGGATTTTCCGCTGCACCGACTCCGTCCAACTCCGCTCGGCGCTGACCGGATCTCGATTGCTGGCGTCGGAAGCTAACGGGAAACAAATGCTGTTTCGGTTTTCCGGCGATCGGTGGCTGGGCATTCACCTCGGGATGACTGGCGAACTTTCTCTCCAGTCGCGCGATTTTGTCCCGGGCAAACACGATCATTTCGTGTTGTTTCAAAAAAAGGCGGCGCTGGTGTTTTCGGATATGCGGCAGTTTGGCCTCGTCCGGTTTGATCAAGGCCCCGAGCCTCCGCGGTGGTGGAGTGATCTGGGCATCGCGGTGTCCAGTCCGCAATTTACCCTGGAGAGAATGCGGGCTTTTCTTCAGGCCCATTCGAAGTTGGCCATCAAGCCGGCGTTGCTTATTCAAAAAGGTTTCCCCGGGGTGGGCAATTGGATGGCGGACGAAATTCTTTGGCGCTCGCGCATTCATCCTCAACTCGCTGCGGGAAAGCTGAACGCTGCACAATTGCGCCGCCTGTGGAGGGAAGTGCGGTTCGTATGCCGCCAGGCCCTGCGACGGATCGAGCACGCCTTTTCTGATCCGCCAAAGAACTGGCTGTTTCATCAACGCTGGTCGGCACGGGGGCGGTGTCCGCGTGACGGCCAGCCGTTGGTGCGTGAAACAATTGGGGGACGCACCAGTGCATGGTGTCCTTGCTGCCAGCCGCGGAATGCCAAAGCCCGGCGCCCGCTCTCACGACGCGTCAGAGTGACATAAACCGCAGAACTTGCAGTTCGTCATCGTAAAGAAGTTGAATCGTATTTAGGCGGAATTCGCGATTATCCGTGTAGCGTCTCTCGTAATGCTCCCATTCGGGCATTCCATTTCGCGGATTCAGCCGGTAGATGCGCATGCCTCCAGCGGGAACAGGTTCAGCGGTGTAAAGAAATTTTCCAGAAAGATAGATATCACTGCCGGTTCTTTGTACTTTCCAGAGAATTTTTCCACTCGTCGAATCGACTTTCATGATCACTGCTTCGACTCGTTTGCTCAGGTCGATCTGCTGTGAGTACTTCAGCGATTCAGCTCCGGCAGAACTGGTGCTCACGAACATATTGCCGTGATCGTCGAAATGAATCGCCGAAATTCCGACGGTCGGCAGCCGCCATCGCGGGTTGCCGCCGGCCAATTCAAATGCCGTGAGCACCCCCTGATCGAAAAAGTAAAGCGTTTGGTCGCGCTCGAGGCACGGTGAGAGCGCCCCGTCGTAATCCTCCACCCATGACGTGTCGCGAAGCAGTCCGGGGCCCACTGGGTAGGCCAGTTTGCTCTCCCAAAGCTTCTTGTTCGCCTTGTCGAAGACGTAGAGGGCCTTGCCGGCAGTGAGAACGTCCACGGTTTTAAGCGAAAAAAGCCACGGCGGCCCGATCACCTCACCGGTCCAATCCGCGGTGCCGCCGCCAAGCAAGCGCTTAATCGTGACGGAGTAGCGGCTTTCGTCCTCCGTCCTCATGCCGCCGGTGCGGTCGACCTGTATTTCGTTCAACACCTCGCTCATGGCCGCAACAGCGTTGGCCGCAGTCACGCCTTTATCCAATTCAGAAACTTTGGGTTTGTCCTTCACCGCTTTGTATTGAACCAGCCTTTTTTCCAGAAGTTTCACCTCGAGTTGAGCCACGTTCTCCCCCGCAAATACCAGTGACGGCCCGGCCGAGGCAAGGGTCGACAGGTCGGTGCCCTCTTCGCTTGATGTGTCGACGAGAGCATCCGAATCCATGTCCATTGCAGGCACGCGGGCTGCCATCGGTCTGATGGCGGCAATTCGGGCGATTGAATTGCTCGCCACGTTGGACATTGCGCCTGCTTTGATTTGTTGCGGTTTGGCGGCGACGCGAAGCGCGCCTGTGGACGGTTTTTTCGTGGCCACTTTTGCCAGCTTTGGCTCCTCAGCGGTCGATGCGGTTACTTGCTCCGTCTTGATCTCTCCAGATGCAAGGTCCAGCCGAGTGAGAAGCTGGCCGCCATTCGGTTTCGCCGCGACGAGAAGCACTGAATTGTCGGCTCCCGGGACAATGCGGGTGAGTCCATCCGATAGAGGAACCTGTTTTAGCGCCTGGCCTGATTCCCAACTGTAGCGTGTGGCTCCGGAAGGCGAAATCACCCAAACGTCCGGGCTGATAACTCGAAGATGGACCTGGGAGAGAAGCGTGCGCTCAACGCTGCGTGACATGTCCTTCAGTTCATCTGTTTCGGAGCGGGGTCGTTCTCGAACTTCTGATCCATCATCATCTTCAAGCTTGCCCAAGGCTTTGAGTCGCGCCCGCTCGGCCTTCCATTTCGCCATGAGAACCTTTTGTTCGACGAGCGCCAGCTGCGCTGCCTTCGCGATTTGATCCTTATCGATCAGCGGCACAGACCAGACTGCCTTGTCGGCAGCCAGGTCATAGCGAGAAAGCTCATTACCGCGGCGAAGAAGAACCTGGTTTTTGTCCATGAGCCTGGCCATGCTCCGCGAATCTGAGCGGGGCAGTTTTATAGTATAGAGAACCTTCGGCCGGGAGCCGACGAAATAGTACCAGGTGTAGCCAGCGAGAAGGGCCAGAACCATTAAAACTGCCGCTGCGCTGATCCAACGGACTTTCTTCCAGTACTTCGCCTCGACGACTGCCTTCTGCCCGCCGAAAACGGGAACTTCCAGGCCGAGTTTTTCTGCCTGTCCCTCGCAATAGGCCGAGCAGAGATAGCCAAAGAGCTCCATGCATTTCGGGCAGATCGGTTTGTGACAGACCAGGCACTCTTGTTCTGCAACATGCCCCGGATGTTTGAGGCATGGCCGCCCAGCCGGTGCTCCGGCTTTTTCGGATTCGGAATGTGATGTTTCGTGACCGTGGGCTTGAACCTTCAATCTGGATCCAGCTGCAACAGCCGGCACAGCTGACGAAGCGGGTGCCGCGATGGCATTCAGAGAGGTGCTCGCTGCGAGTGGCGGAGACGCGACACTTGTCGAGGCTGGAGCAAGCGGAACTGCGCCGGCTGCGGCTGCCACCGGAGGAGAAGGCGTAACATTGGTGGCGAACTGTTGGCGGATGATCTGGCTGACGGCGTCGGAGCTATCGACACCGCAATACTGGCAAACAAACCGCATCGGTTGCGCAACCGATTCCGGAGTGACGTCCAGCGCGTATTTGACGCCACATTGGCATTTGATTTTCAGTTCCATGCTACTTTCCTGGGTTGAGGAGGACTACTCCCTGCGTGAGCAGAAGAGAAACGGGCGCCTTCGTGGAGATCATCTCCACATTCCCGTCGCAAGACATGATGTTGCCGCCGTATTTGTGATGATTGTTCCCGGGCTCCTTCCCGTCAGGCGAGAAGACCTGCTGGCCGCGGATTTTTGGAAGATCATTGACCTGCGCGTCCGAAAGCAAAGGTTCGGTTCCGTCAGTAACGCGCCGGCCCATATAGTAGGCATAGCTGATTGCGCGCTTTTCGAACGATTCACCTTCAGGGAGCGGGCTCCCTTTGGTCCCGGGGCAAATGAACGGGGCGGTGACGGTGGTATACCGGGGAATCAGCAACGACAGCGGCTGTTCGGATGTGGTCGCGCCTTTTCGAAAGGGAAAAAGGGCGTTGGTGCTGTCATTGGCATAGATTTGGAGACCGACGTAAATGTTGTGCAGGTTACCCTGGCAGGCCTGCTTTTGCTCGTATTGGAAGCGTTTGGAACTCTTCCCATACAGCATCACGAACATAATCAGGATCAGCGCGGCGGTAATCAGCAGCTCTATCAAAGAGAAGGCGCGACGCCGGTGAGCGACATCGGTATGAGGTATGCCAGCAGGTCGCGTCACCACTTTCCAAACGGCGGACATACCTGACCAAGCAATACCAGATCGCATTTTCAATGGCAATCTCTTGTGCCGGCCAGCGAATCGGATGAGATTTCTCTTCTTCTGGCCGAGCTTATTTGCTTAAGTTTGCCCAGTGCGCGTAAACCTCGGTATCTGGGACAAGCTCAGCCGGTTGGTCATCTTTCTCTTGTTCATCGCCGGTTTGCTTGCCGTGTTCTTCTGGTACCTTCCATTAATCAAGCAGAATGAGCGCTATCGGAAATACATGCTGACACTCGATTCGAACATCGCGGAAGAAAAGCGGCTCGCCCGGCAACTCAACTCGCAAATTGATTCGGTGCAGAATGATCCGCATAAATTGGAACGACTCGCCCGTGAAAAGCTGGGCTGGGCAAAGTCCAACGAAACCGTGATCCGCTTCGAGCGCCCCTCGCGATAATCTCCTGTTGGAGGCCGGCGTGGCCCGTCCAGGCTCCAGGTTTTGCGCTTCAAACCCCGAACGTGCGATCGCTCAGACGGTCATGATTTCTTTTTCTTTGTGCGTGAGGTGGGCGTCAATCTTTCCAATATATTGATCGGTCAATTTCTGCACTTCTTTTTCGGCCATTTCCTGCTGGTCCTCGGTAATGTCCCCGCTCTTGGTTTCCTTCTTCAGAGCTTCAAGGGCATCCCGCCGCACGTGCCGAATCGCCACGCGTCCATCTTCGGCCATCTTTTTGACCACTTTTACAAATTCATGGCGCCGTTCCTCGCTCAGTTCCGGCAGGACAATGCGAATGAATTTTTTATCCACGGATGGATTGAGGCCAAGGTTGCTTTTTTGGATCGCCTTCTCGATAGGGTGGACGGTCGTGGCGTCCCACGGCTGGATCAACAGCATGCGCGGCTCCGGTGTGGTGATTCCGGCCAATTCACGGATGCGCATGTGCGACCCGTAGACTTCCACGAGAATATTTTCGACCAGTCCAGGCGAGGCTTTGCCGGTGCGGACTCCAGCGAATTCCCTTTGGACGACTTCCTCGGTTTTCATCATCTTCTCTTCCGCTTCGAGCAAAATATCGTCGAGTGCCATAGGTTCGGAAGCGTAGCAAGCAATGCGGCGAAGAGCAACGCTTGTGATTTGGGTGCCCGTCTCCGAACGGGCAAACTTGCTGGACTGGAGAGATACGTTGCCGCCTCGGAGATCGGCTCCAGAGACGGCAATCTCAGCTTTTGGCTGCTGGCAAATGTGTCGCGCTTCTCGAATTTCGCCGGCTCCTGAGTTGCACACGCACGGCGGCAATTCCGGCGACGCCGCAGCAGAGCCAGCCGAAGAGGTCACCATGTTTACGGTAAAACGTGGGCGCGTATTTTTCGGACGAGCCGACCGGAACGTCGACAATCTTATAGCCGGCTTTGTAAATATTTTTGGAGTCGGCGTAGTAGACATTGTGCATGTTACCGCGGCGATCGACCCAGCAGGTCAAGCCGTTGTTGGCGCAGCGCACCAGGGGCAGATTGTTCTCGATGGCCCGAAAGACTGCGCTGGCGGCATGCTGCCATTGGGCGGCGCTTTCGCCGAACCAACCGTTGTTGGTTAGGTTGAGCAGGAAGTCTGTATCCGATTGCACATACTCGCGCGTCAGGTGCGGGAAGATGTCCTCAAAGCAGATGAGGACGGAGGTCACGACATTGAGGGAGTTCAGGCGAAAGGCGACCGGCTTATCGCCAGGCGTGAATTCCCCTTCGCTCTGGACCATTTTGGTTAGAAATGGCAGCCAGCGGCTGAACGGGACATATTCGCCGAAGATGACGAGCCGGCGTTTGCGGTATTTGGCCAGCACCTCGCCCTCCGGATTGATGAGAAAACTGCTGTTATAGTAATTGACCTTATGGTCGGGCAGCGGCTCCGCGTCGTCGGCCCCCATGACCATCCAAATCTGGTGGTCGCGTGCAAAGCCGGTGATCCAATCGTAGATCGATTTCCCTTTATAGACATTGGTGTCCCACAGGAAAAAACCTGGTACTGCGGCTTCCGGCCAAACGAGCAAGTCGGGCCTGGGCTGCTCGCCGAGGGCCTTTCCCGACCATTCGAGCACTTGCTCGAAACGCGTCATGGCTTCGCTTTCGTCCCAGATCATCGTTTGCGGGATGCTCGGTTGAATGAGGGCAACTTTGATCTGGCGTGGGGCGGCCGCAGTGTGCAAAACACGGTGCATTCCCATAGCGAAGAGGATGGCCACCGTCAGGATGGGCACGAAGAGATCAGCCATCCAGGTGCGTCGCGCCGCGGGGTTGCACAAGAGCAGCGTTGCCGCGCAGAGCAGGCTGCACGAAAACCAGATCAGCAGAAACGAAACGCCATAGACGCCGGTGACTCCCGCCACCTGAATGATGGGAAGCATTCGGTATTGTGAAACGCCTAGGAGACCCCAGGGAAAACCTGTGAGAAAACGGGCCTGGACCATTTCGCATGCGACCCAGAGCGCGGCGACGCTGAGACACCAGATGAATCGGGCTCGCCAGGAAAGCAGTGTGAGAGTTCTGAGCGACTCCACAGTTCCTTTATCAACAGAGAACCGGCCGGTTGCAGTTAATACTGCTTCTTCGGACTCGCCGGTTCGGAGACCGGCGCTCCGGGCGGGGCAGATTTTCCAGGCCAGCCAGACCCAGAGTCCCTGAAAGAGAGCCAGGTATGCGGAGAGAGCGATCCAACCGAGCACCACCACTCCTTTCCATGGCAGACCCATGGGAATCAGCAGGAGCCAATAGAGCGTGGATAAGTGATAAACCAGGCCGGCGATGAGCCCGATGCGGAATGCGGCGCCGCCGCTGAATCCCGCGGCTGCGGCCAGCGCGAGACCAGGCGCGATCCAGGCCAGGCCGGCGACATCGAATTTAGGGAAGGCGAGCGACAGCAGCAGTCCGGCAAGAGCAGCCAGCCGATACCGGTGAAGTTCATTGCGTTGCAATTTGAGCCGTCTCAACGGCGGTTAACTTGCATGAATGGTCAGAGGTTGACGACTTTTTACGCAGAATTTCAGCGGATTTGAAGGGATTCACCGCAAAGACGCCGAGGACACGAGGAACGAGGAAATTCGGGCTCACCGCTGAGCGCGGGGGATGGAGATGCAAATAGACGTGTTTAGAATTTCAGTTTTTCCCTCTTCGCGTGCTCCGCCGTGTAATGTCTGCAAATCGTCGAGTTTCGCGAAGATTCTCTTTGGTGGCCGAAGGTGGCTCCCTCTCCCCCAGGGAGAGGGAGGGTGAGGGGAACGGAACTTACGAACTGAATGGTGCGTCCGATTCGCACTTTGGTTGCGGCGCCGCCGCGCTGTGGCTCGCGGTGCAATCTCTTTAAGCCGAGGCCACGAACTATTGATCAGCCGAGCCACTCAGGATGCTGGACGGTTCCGTCGAAGCGCGTCTCGGTCTTGAAGAGCTCGAATTTGCCGCCGGCAGCGGCAACAGCGGTTCGCGCGAGAAGCGACTTCAGCTCATCCTTCGTCAGCGGTTTGAAGGTTCGGGCAGCCTCAAAGGCCTGGTCCAGGACTTTCATGCTGTCGATTCCGGTGATGACAACGGAGGTCGGCAGATTCAGTGAGTAGTGCAAACACTCGATCGGCTTCACGACGTTGCTGGTCAGGATTACGCCCCCGCCCATCGGCTTCATTCCCAGTATGCCGATGCTATCTCTGACCAGCTCGGGCAAGACCAGGCGCTCGAAACTGCGAAAATGGGCGTCCATGACATTGAGCGGCATTTGCACTGTGTCGAAGCGAACCTGATGGACCGCCGCTGTCTCGAGCATCTTCAGATGAATCTTCGGATCTTTGTGCCCGGTGAATCCGATAAATCGAACTTTGCCAGACCTTTTGGCGCTTTGCATGGCTTCCATGGCGCCTCCTTCAAATATGCGAGCAGGATCTTCTATCCGAATGATTTCGTGAAATTGCATCAGATCGATATGATCGGTCTGCAGACGTTTGAGCGATTCGTCGATCTGTTTAGCGGCCGATTCCTTCGTCCGCCCATCGATCTTGGTCATGAGAAAGACTTTGTCCCGATAACCGTCAAGCAAGGCTTTACCCATGCGAATTTCGCTGCCGCCATCGTGGTAGTCCCAGCAGTTATCGAGGAAATTGATGCCGCGATCGATGGCGCTGCGAATAATCTGAATGCTCTCGTTTTCGTCTTTCGGCTGGCCGATATGGTAGCCGCCCAGGCCGATGGCCGAAACCTCCTCGCCCGTCCGGCCGAGCATTCGGTAGATCATATCGCCCTTCCTCCTTTCGGCAGCCCAACCGGCGCTGGTGCTCATCACGACACCAGCAGCAACGGCGGTCTTCACGAACTTGCGCCGAGTAACCGCGCGGCCCGCATCGATCGGCGAATCTGCCTGGTCCGTTTCATCCATAAAGATCCCTTTCGTTGCGCTAACATTCGCCTGCCTGCGGAATTGTTCAACTGTTAAGAGGGAATGTGGGGGAGCGCGGTGAAGGGCTCATGGCTGAATTGGTCAACGGTCGGCAATCCTACACCGGGGCGACGTCATTTGGGAACGACTTGTGTCCAGATTTCGATGTCCGATTCGCAAGGTGCTCAGAACCAGATGCCCCCTGCAACAAAGCAAGCGGCTTTCAGCTTGCAGGAGGCGGTGGATGGCACGATTATTCCTGTGCGAAAGTGCCATTATGATATCGGGTGACTCTTCAGCAGAAACAAAAACTCCTCTGGGAAATTTGGAGGAATGGGAGGATTTTCTCAAAGTTCGTTATCCCGAGCCTGCATCCAACGGCCATGGAGCGAAGTCGTTTCAGGCCGTCGATCCGCAAAAGAAGGCAGAGCAATTCCGGAACTACGAGGCCGACGCGCGTCCGACGGTGCGGGAGTTTTACCGGCTCAATCACCGGCACCAGACCTACGATTTCGTCCAGAGCAAGAAGAAGGATTTCCTTTCGCTCTCGCGGCGCCAGATGAGCATCTGGGAAGCCATGGAATTTCTGAACACGCTGGTCGACGATAGCGATCCGGACACCGATCTTTCGCAGCTCGAACATTTGCTCCAGACCGCGGAGCAGATTCGGCGCGATGGGCATCCCCGCTGGTTTATTCTGACGGGACTAATTCACGATCTCGGCAAAATCCTTTGCTTGTTCGGTGAGCCGCAATGGGCGGTAGTGGGCGATACGTTTCCTGTGGGGTGCGCCTGGTCGAACAAAATCGTCTTTCACAAATTCTTCGCCGACAACCCGGATCAAGGCAATCCTCGCTTCCAAACGCCGCTGGGAGTTTATTCGGAAACCTGCGGCCTGGACAACGTCCAGCTTTCCTGGGGCCACGATGAATATCTCTATCATGTGGTAAAGGACTACCTTCCCTCCGAAGCGCTTTACATGATTCGGTATCACTCATTCTATCCGGCTCACCGTGAGGGAGAGTACGCATACCTGATGAACGAACAGGACAAAGCGATGTTCAAATGGGTGCGCGATTTTAACCCCTACGACCTGTACACCAAGAGCCATGAGAAACCGGATGTGGCCCGGCTGCGCCCGTTTTACGACGAGTTGATCAAGGAGTACTTTCCAGCAAAGCTGAGCTGGTAGGTCTTCCCGTCTGAAATATCGAAACCCCTTGAGCGGGATCAACGTCTAATCACCCGGCTAAAACCGGGCCTATGAAGACTGATGGCATTGATTTTGAGGGACACTCACCGCGCTTGGAAGACCTGTTCGTCACGCGACGCCAATTCCTGCAACGGTGTGGGATGGGCTTTGGGGCTCTCAGCCTGAGTGCTCTTCTGAGCGAAGACTTGATCCGAACGGCCACGGCGGCCGAGCCGCCATCAAGCCTTAGTTCGCTATCGCCTCGCCAGCCGCACTTCGCGACCAGGGCAAAACGGGTCATTCATATCTTTGCCCAGGGCGCGCCATCTCAAGTCGATACATTCGATCCCAAGCCGCTCCTCGCGCGCTACGACGGCAAATCGATTCCTGGAACGGGCGGCGTGGCCATGGCTTCGCCGTTCAAATTCCAGAAGCGAGGAAAATCCGGCATCGATATCAGCGAAGTGTTCCCGCGCCTGGGCGAACATGTCGATGAACTGGCGGTCATTCGCTCCATGCACACCGATATTCCGGCCCATGAAGTGGCCACGGTCTGCATGAACACCGGTTCGTTGCGTTTGCCTAAGCCGAGCCTTGGGTCGTGGGTGGTTTATGGCCTTGGGACTGAGAACCAGAACATGCCCGGATATGTCTCCTTGCGTCCGGGCGGGATGCCGCCGGGCGGCAGCCAGAATTGGCAATCGGCATTTTTGCCGGGCGTTTTCCAGGGGATGAGCGTCAATACGCAGGCGCCGTCCGTGGCTGAAATGATTCAGAATATTCGCAATCCCTTTACGCCAGTCAAAGAACAACGGCGGCAACTCGATCTGGTTCACAAGCTGAATGAACTGCACAGCCAAAACCTCCAAAAGGACGCCCAACTGGAAGCGCGCCTCGAAGCTTACGAGATGGCTTTCAAGATGCAGGCTGAAGCGTCGGATGCATTCGATCTTTCGCGCGAGCCGGAGAACATTCGCAGCATGTATGGCAACAGCAAGCAGGGCCATCAACTGTTGCTCGCCCGCCGGTTGCTCGAGCGCGGTGTGCGCTTCCTCCAGGTTTGGGCCGGCGGATGGGACCACCATAATGACATCGAAGATCGTTTGCGAGCCAAAGCCACGGAAATCGATCAGCCGATCGCCGCATTTCTCACCGACCTGAGGCAGCACGGTCTGCTCGATTCCACGTTGATTGTGTGGGGCGGCGAGTTTGGCCGCAAACCAACGCGCGACCGCAATGGAAACGCGAATCCGGGGCGGGACCACAACAGCCGCGGATTCTCGATGTGGCTTGCCGGGGGGGGTGTAAAGGGCGGGACCATTTATGGCGCTACCGACGAGTTTGGCGCGTTGGCCGTGGAGAACAAAGTGCACGTCCACGATCTGCACGCCACGATCCTATGGCTGCTCGGGTTCGATCACGAGAAACTGACCTATCGCTATAATGGACGCGATTTCCGACTGACCGACGTGAAAGGCAAAGTCGTGCGAAATATCATCGCGTGAGTTCGTCTTCTAATTGTTCCTCCGTAGCAGCCGAGGTAACGAGGCTCAAATATTCCGGGCTTCGCCGGGTTATGGTTGGGTTTCGGAGCGCACTGGCAATTGAAGTGAGCCTCGTTACCTCGGCTGCTACGAGGTTTTGGGGCATCCTCGCGTCGATTCTCACGGTTTCGCTTTCGGTGCAATGCGCCGAACTTTCAAAAGCGGACCTGAATTTTTTCGAAACGAAAATTCGGCCCATCTTCGTCGAGCGCTGCTATCAATGTCACAGCCACCAGAGTGAAAAGCTGCGCGGCCAATTGCTGCTCGACACCCGTGAAGGCGTCCTGAAGGGCGGCAAAACGGGTCCGGCGATCGTTCCTGGTGATCCTGACAAAAGCCTTCTCATCCAGGCGGTCCGCTATACCAACGAAGACCTGCAAATGCCTCCCAAAGGCGAGAAACTCAGCACAACGCAAGTCACTGACCTGGAAACGTGGGTCAAAATCGGCGCTCCCGATCCTCGCACGCATGTGACAGTCGCCGCGGCGACTACGAAGAATTGGGCAGACCCGACGCGGGATCACTGGGCCTTTCAGCCGGTCAAAAAGCCGCCGGTTCCCCAGGTAAGCGACCCGGCCTGGATAGCCAATCCGGTCGATGCATTCATTCTGGCGAAGCTCGAACAAAACGGGATGAAACCTTCGCCGCGCGCCGACAAACGTACGTTGCTCCGCCGCGCCACCTTCGATTTGATCGGCTTGCCGCTAAAACCAGAAGAAGTGAAGGCTTTTCTGGAGGACGATTCAGCGGACGCTTTCGCCAAAGTGATCGACCGCCTGCTCGATGCAAAACAGTATGGAGAACGTTGGGCAAGATTCTGGCTGGATACAGCCCGCTACTCGGATACCAAAGGCGAGGTGAAGAAGAAGAAAGAAGACCCCCATTATCCGTTCGCCTGGACCTATCGCGATTACGTCATCCAATCTTTCAATTCCGACAAGCCCTACAGCCGTTTTATTATCGAACAGCTCGCGGCGGATAAACTGCCGAATCTGAACGACCGCACCACTCTCGCCGCTCTCGGGTTGCTGACGCTCGGCGATCGCTTCAATAATAACGCCAACGATATTATCAATGATCAGATCGACGTGGTGACCAAAGGCTTCCTGGGCCTGACCGTCTCCTGCGCGCGCTGTCACGACCATAAATTTGATCCGATCCCCATGCGCGATTATTACTCGCTGCACGGTATTTTCGCGAGTTGTCGCGAGCCCGCCGAATTGCCTGTGATTGCTGCCGCCGCAAAGCCTTCCGATTACACTGATTATCAGAACCGGCGCACCGCGCTGGAGCGCCAACTCAAAGAACTCGAGAGCAAACCAAAGAAGGGTCAAAAACGCCCGCGCAAGGAGCTGCAAAAGGAAATCGGAGAAATCAAAAACACCCTGGCGCGACTGGAACTGACCCATCCCGGAGCGCCGGTTCGGGCCACAGCCCTTGAAGACAAACCGAAACCGGCCGATTCGCGGGTCTTCATTCGCGGGGAAGCGGAGAACAAGGGAGAAGTGGCGCCGCGCCGCTTCCTCGAAGTACTTTCCGGACCGAAGCGGCAACTGTTTCGCTATGGCAGCGGCCGCGTGGAATTGGCCAACGCCATTGCCAGCACAAATAATCCATTGACCGCCCGCGTCATGGTCAATCGCATATGGCTGCATCATTTCGGTGAAGGGATCGTCACCACGCCCGATGATTTCGGCACCCAATCAGCCCCGCCCAGCCATCCGGAACTGCTCGATTTCCTGGCCAGCCGGTTCATGGAGGAAGGCTGGTCGATCAAAGGCATGCATCGGCTGATGATGCTTTCCAGCACGTACCAGCAGAGCAGTGAAACCAACCCGCGCTTCGCCCAAACGGATCCGAACAATCGATTGCTTTGGAGGGCGAATATCCGCCGGCTTGAATTCGAACCGTTGCGCGATTCACTTCTTGCGATCGGAGGCAAACTCGATCTGACGGTCGGCGGGAAGCCGGTCGATCTGACCAGCGAGCCGTATTCGACCCGAAGAACCGTTTATGGCTACATTGATCGGAGCAATCTCCCGGAGCTGTTCAATCACTTCGATTTTGCGAATCCTGATCTGACGACCGGCAAGCGCTATCAAACCACGGTCCCGCAACAAACGCTGTTCCTCATGAACAGTCCTCTCGTGGTGGAACAGGCCAAAAACCTGGTGGCGCGGCCCGATTTTCACTCAACTTCGGACGATACGGCGCGAATCGAGTTGTTGTACGAACTGATTTATCAACGCCCGCCAAAGCCGGAGGAGATCGAACTGGCCGAAGAATTCCTCGACGAAGGACCGTCTTCCGAAAGAGTAACTTTCACGCCGGTAGATGTCCTCAAGGAAAAACGCGCCCGTCGGCTGGCGGCGGGACGCCAGGGAAAGGCGGCGCAATTCACACCGCGTCCACCGCTCAGCCGCTGGGAAGAATACGCGCACGCGCTGCTTCAAGCCAACGAAGCGTCGTATATCAATTAGACAGATGCCATCGACTTACAGAGGGCGACTGGCGCCGTCGCCCACTGGCTATCTCCACCTTGGGCACGCGCGGACTTTTTGGATCGCTTTCGAGCGAGCACGTTCTCGTGGCGGTACCCTGATATTCCGCAATGAAGACCTCGATGCTTTCCGATCGAAGCCGGTCTTCGCGGAGGCGATGGTCGAAGATTTGCGATGGCTGGGGTTGAGCTGGGAGGAAGGTCCGGATGTGGGAGGCAATTTTGGGCCGTATCTTCAGAGTCAGCGGCTTGAGCTTTACCGGGCGCAGTTCGAACAGCTCCGCAAGCGCGGAGCAATTTATCCCTGCACCTGTTCGCGCAAAGACGTATTGCGCTCTTTGCAAGCGCCACACCAGGCTGAAGAGGAGCCGATCTACCCTGGCACCTGCCGAAACAATTCCGGCGCCACCGAACTGGCCAAAGCCAACTGGCGCCTCCGCGTGCCGGATGGCGAAGCCATTGTGTTTGTCGACGGATTTTTTGGCGAACAACGATTTGTCGCCGGTCGTGACTTTGGAGATTTTGTGGTTTGGAGGAATGACGGGGTTCCCAGCTACCAACTGGCTGTCGTTGTGGACGACGCAGCCATGCGCATTACCGAAGTGGTTCGTGGCGCGGACCTGCTGGTTTCCACAGCGCGCCAGCTTCTGCTTTATCGCGCGCTCGATTGGCAGCCGCCGGCGTTCTTTCACTGCCCGCTGGTCACGGATCGGACCGGCGTGCGCCTGGCCAAGCGGCACGATGTCCTGAGTCTTCGCACTCTGCGGTTAGAAGGGAAAACCCCGCCCGAGCTTCAAAAGGGCTTTCGGCTTTCTGCGGAACGCAATTTGTTGTAAAGTCTCCTGGTTGTTGGAGTGCGGGCCCCAGCCCGTTTAGTTCCAGCCCGATATGGAAACCGAGACGTTGCCTGACATAACCGAGGCCACAAAGGAGAAGGTCGAGAACGCCTTCGAGAAGAATTGGAACGTGATTGTTTGGAATGATCCTATCAACCTCATGAGCTATGTCGTGTTTGTGTTCATGAGAGTGCTCGCATTCCCAAAGGAAAAGGCCACGCGGCACATGCTGGAGGTCCATCACCAGGGCAAAAGTTGCGTCGCCACTGAGACTCGTGAAAAAGCCGAACTTTATTTCCAACAATTGCAAAGCTTTGGCCTCACTGTGACCATCGAACAAGTGGAGGTATGATCGCTCGACGCGAGAAGAACCGCATTCTTTTTTCGTTCAGCAGCCTTGAACGGAAGGCGCTCGAACGTACCCTGGCCGCACTCATTGAAGGCTACAAGGTTCAGCCCGAAGAGCTGGATGAAAAGGCCGCGACCGTCTGGTATTCCTCGCGCGGCTGCAAGACTGCCCGGATGTCTGCAGACGAAACCAGCGAGTGGCTCAGGCATCTTCACAGTTTGCGTCTGGGGCGAATCGAAATCCTGCAGAGTTGCAGGAAGCAGCTGGCCGAGCGGTCACATCCCCCGTGGATGCTTCAGGTGCCCGTGCAGAACGCTGAAGCTCTCCTGACGGCGCTCAACGATTACCGGTTGCTGATCGGAGTTCGCCACGATATTGGAGAAAGGGAGATGAGGCTGCGGACATTGGCTTCCCTGAGCAGATTGCCTCCCGAACAACAGACGGCGCTATGGCAGATTGAGTTTCTCGCCTACGTCGTGGACGAGTTGCTGCATCTGTTGCAGGAGGCGACGTAAGGAGGCTGCTTACGGGAGCTTCACGCGGTAAAAGCGCTGGAGAAATGATCCGGCGATCGAATCATCGAACCAAAACAGGCCGTTGGTGCTCGTGTCGTTCGTTCCGATTGCCTGCCAGCCCGCGAAGTCGCCGGTCGCTTCGATAATATTCGTCCGGCTCGGTGGAGCCGAAATCTGCAATCGAAACGCGCCGTTCGTTGGGCCGCCGGAAAGGATCCTGGCATAACCGGTCTGGGTCTTCCAATACCGCAGCAGCTCGCGGAGCGCTTGCGGTTTGTTTGCCGGTTTGGCCTGTCCAGCCTGGTCGGTTGTGTTGATGCCGTGGCAGCTCGTGCAGGTTCGAATCTCGCCGGGCTGATACGTGATCCAGTAGCGCTCACGCACCACCGCGCTGCCGTTCGTGTCAGTCAGTTGATGGGTCAGCGCGCGCCGCGCCGGCAAAAAGGTCGCCTGTGAACCGTCATCTCCCAGCCGACTGCTCCCGGTCGGGCCGCTGTTGTTTTGCGGATTGAATCCCACGGCGTCGTGCAGCGGTGTAGCGAGCACGCGCCGCCCCGGCACAGGGGTGGCGGTTGCGAAAGTGAGACCGCGCAACTGATCGGCCTGGAAGAATTGGATGTGTCGAACGTCGTAAATCCTGCCGGTGTTGGTGCCAAGCGTCTGCGTGGTCGTTCCGGAAATCCGCAAATTGAATGGCTGCTCACGATCCGCACGATCGCGCGTGGTGACATTGCGGCTGATGACGAGCGCAAGCGCATTTGAGCGGAGCCAGCCTTGCATCTCTGTAATATCCACTCCTTCTTCGTTGAAGACCTGCGCTTCGACATCAGCTACCGGCGCGTTCTGCCGGGGTGGGACAGGCCGCGCCATGACTTCCACCGGCTGTAGTTCCCATAAACCGTTGGTCTGTGTCACCAGCGTATTGCCGCTCCACCAGGTGGCGGCATTGGTCAGGCCGGGTGTGAGGTATTGGTTCGTGGTCCAGGTGGCGCCGGACTTCTGCAGTGTCATCAGGCGGAAGTTGTACCGCGATTTTGGATTGGCCGCGGTTCCGATGTTCGAGTCGGCCGCGCCGGCGGGAGTGTAAGCTGCCACCAGCGCGCCGTTGCCCAGCGGAAGAGGATTGCGATAGGCGCCGAATGCATTGGGCTGAGCTGTTGATTTGGGCGTGATGTAGCTGATGAACATTCGTTCGGCATTAGTGGCCGGCGGTCCGTAAAGCGCGAGAATCTCGCCGGCCCCATGCATCCCAAAATCCGGGCTATCGATGCCGAAGTAACTGCCGGGCTTGAGAGGGTCTTCGTGGATTTGGAGAAAGTTGTTCAGGTAATTCGTGTTGAAACGCGCGCCGGATGCCAGATCGAACTGCTGCACCAGATTCGCGTCGTTCGTGAAACTGGAGCCGCGGAAGCTCTGGAGCAGTTCGTGCCGGCCTACGTGATTGAGCAATTCCTGGGCGGTACCATCCTCGTTCATCATCCACGGGAAAAACTGGTTGAAGGCGTTTCCCTGGAGCTTGAGCACGGCCAATTGATTGCTGTCGTAGGTGCGCGGCTCGGGAAAAATCTCAATCGGACGAGTGTTAAGAGTGTAAGAGGTGCCGGCTTCACTGAAATAGTTGAAGGTACCGTTGGTGGCTCGGCCCATGCGATCGTCCGTTGCATTGCGGTCCTGCACCAGATGATCCCAGCGCGTGAAGATTTCCCGGCCAAAGCTGTCGATAATCGGGTTGAAAGAACCGCTCGGCGAGTGCTCCATCTGGAAAAGATCCCCCGTCACCGGATCAAGGCTCCACAAGCCGGTGTTCGTGGGCACGTCGTTATATTCGTCCAGATGCGGGTAAAGATGCGCCGCGCCGCTTCGCGGGCGGTCGCACGCAAAGATAATCCGCCCATCGGTTCCATATGCGGGCATGACGTTGTTAAAGTTCGTCGGCTGATTTGGTACTTTGGCGATTAACGGAGCGCCAGCGGGATCGAGGAAATTACTGATCTCGTATAACTGCCAGAAGAACTGTGTCGTCGCGCCGGGGCCGCCGGGCGCGCCAACAACCATGCTGAAGACCGCTTTACTCCCGTTCCAATGCACATACGGATCGCGCACCGCGATGCCGACTCCGTGTTGTACGCCATTGGTGCCAAATCCTCCGGCGCGTGTGAGGTTGCGCAGGGTGCCGTCCGTATACCGAATCCACAGATCGCCGCCCCGCCCCGCATGGGCGGTATCAGCCAGATGATTTCCCAGAGGCGAAACAACTGACACGAAGACATTGGCCACCACGGCATCGTTCACCTCGTTTGGAATCGGAGGTTGGGTGACGAAAAGAATGGGATTACCCAGGATCGGCACGGCAGCTCGACAGGTGCACACCAGCAGCGAAAGGAAAATACCCGATAAAATGCGCAAGGGATGCAGCGATGGCACATCCGAGATTAGCATAAACGGCCAAGAATTGCCGCCAGGATTTCCCGGACAGAATTGTCTCTCGAATGGCACCGCCTCTGCTGTCAAAACCCGACTAGTGCCCGGCCGTTTATCCTGGTCACGCCTACTCTTCGCGGCCAGCAGTCGGGCACTTGTCTCTTCTGATCTCGGAGGGGGGTGCCAAATCAAGGCGGACTTCTTCCCTCTCGCGCATCCATAACCGGTGCTCTGTCGCCTTTCGAAAACCCGGCAAAAACCAGCCTTTTTCGTTTTGAGAATGCCGTTCCGACTGTGTTACGGCTGAGACTGCGACGTTTCCTCGCGCGGGGGTATTGTCAGTGAGAAAGGTTCTTCCAAATGTTGCGCGAGCGTCCGTGTTCCTCATAAAAGCTCCTGGTGATTTTTTACAGTAGCACCAATGATGCCGACCACTTTTGGTGCTGAACTGGACTTTCGAGTCGGGATTCGGGAAAAAATCTCACGCATCTCGATCAGAAATCACGCACCTCACAACTCGCGCGGCGAGGCCGAACCTGCAGGCTGCGAGTGTTCGACGCAGCGTGAAAAATGCCGTGACATCATTGTTGCTCAACCCTTGAATTCACGGTTCCCTGAACGGCGTTCCGTTGCGCTTTGGGGAAGGTGTGGTTGGTTTGATTATGACAGCAAAAGCGCAGTTTCCAGAGGAACAATCGTCGGAAGGCGAATTCGAACGACAGGAGGACGCATTTCGTGAATGGATCTCGGCTGATGGATCGACTCCCTATCCGGCGGTTGCCGGGCGCTATCATCTTTATGTCTCGCTGGCCTGTCCATGGGCCAGCCGCACCGTCATTTTGCGCCACGTCAAGGGGCTGGAGCAAGTGATTGGCATGACCGTTGCCGACCCGATTCGTGACGAACGGGGTTGGGCTTTTCGCGACGGATCCGGATACAGCAGTGATCCAAAATTTTTGTCGGAAGCATATGTGGCCGCCGATCCGAATTTTCGCGGTCGTGTGACTGTTCCGGTGCTGTGGGACAAACAAACGCGGAAGATTGTGAACAATTCCGAAGACGACATCTGTCGGATGTTCAATGATGCTTTTGATAAGCTCGGTGATCGGAAATCGGACTTGTTCCCGAAGGAGATCGATGCGGAGCAGGCAAAGTTATCTGCGTTTATTTACGAAAACGTGAACAACGGCGTTTATAAAGCAGGCTTTGCGACCAGACAACTTGCCTACGAGAAGGCGTGTCGGACGCTGTTCGCTGCGCTGGATGAGTTGGAGGCGCGCCTCGCCACAAGACGTTATTTATTTGGCAAGCGGATCGTCGAGGCGGACTGGCGTCTGTTCTGCACGTTGGTGCGCTTCGATGTTGTCTATCACGGGCACTTCAAGTGCAATATTCGCCGCATCGTTGATTATCCGAATCTCCAGGGCTACCTGATTGATTTATATCACCAGCCGGGAATCGCCGGGACTGTGAACTTTGACCACATCAAGCGGCATTACTATGTGACGCATGACGACATCAATCCGACTCGCATTGTGCCGATGGGACCGGCACTCGATCTAAATCGTGCGCACGGACGCGAGCGACTACGGTCGACCACATGAGCAAACCTTGCCGAGTGCGGACGCCGTGCTAGCATTTCGCCGAATGCGTTTGCGTCAGGTCCTCTGCATCGTGATTGGTCTCACGTGCGGCTTTCCCGCTGCTGAAGGAAGGTTTTGGCAGCAGCAAACCAAACAGGTGCCAATTGAGCGGCTGTTCGCCAACCTGCAACAGAAATTGGCACGCAATAGCGATGACTTCGAGGGCACGTACCAACTTGCTCGGCTGCATTCGATGGCATTTTCGACAAACCTCGTTGAGTTCCCAGCGACGAAGAGCGATGAGACGCCTGTGTTCTATTCGCCCGGGGATGATCCCGGCGTGCCCAGGGGCGTGAGTTTGCCGCCTGATGAACAAGCACAAAAAGTCGCCTTCAAGCATCTCACGAATGCCATTGCGCTGTACGACCGAGCGATTCTGTTACTGAAAAAGTCCACCAACGCGGCTTCGCAATCATGGCTCATATTGCCGACAGAATTGGGCCGGGCGTGGTGCTTGGATCAGGCGGGGCGCCGGCAGGAGGCGCTGGACGCATACCGCAAGACGTTGAAGATCGCCTGGAAGAAGGAGGTGACCGGGGACTTTGATCTGAAAGAATGGATTAATGACCGATGGAACGATATCCGGGCCGGGAAACTGCCCACCAGGAACTCACGACGAGGCTTTATTGGGCCGGGGGTGTGTTATAGCCAGGAAGTGATTGGGTATATGTTGAAACTGCTCGATCCAGTTAAGGACGCGCGGGAGATTGCCGAACTCAAGAAAGACCAGCAAACCCTGCTCAGCGCGCGGCGCGCAGTCACTCCGATTCTGGTGCCACTCGAGCCGGATGCCTTGTTTTCCAGCCTTGTGGACGTCAACTCTAATGTCCGTTTTGATCTCGACGGCAGCGGTGTTGCGCAACAGTGGGGCTGGATCGCCCCGAAGGCCGCCTGGTTGGTGTGGGATTTCGATGGAAGCGGCAGAATCACTTCGGGACTGCAGATGTTCGGCAACGTCACCTTCTGGATTTTCTGGCGCGATGGATATGCGGCGCTGGCGGCGCTCGATTCTGACGGCGACGGCGTGTTGAAGGGGCCCGAGCTGCGCGGTCTCTCACTTTGGCACGACCGGAACAGCAATGGCATCAGCGATCCGGGCGAGGTCCAGCCGTTAACTGTTTATGGCATTACGGCGATTGACTGCGCCAACCGGCTCGCATCTGACGGAATGTCCTGGAATCCGCGAGGCGTGATGTTCATGGGGGGAGACGTTCGGCCAACCTATGATTGGCTTGGCGTCCGGCGGTAAAGAAAGGCAGCCTCCTTCTAAACGCGCGCATTCCAGCGGAAACCCACTAATCGCGCCTGTGTTTGGAGCTTCGTTGTCTTTTGCTTTTCGAGAACCGCTGCCTTGGGCCCGAGGATGACGGCTCTGTCGATCGAGGTCTGCGACGGTGTCCTTCGGCGGAGGCGGCGCGGACGCTCTCGCGCGAAAGCGGATGTTTCCGCGCAGATTTCGCGAGCTGAAAATCGACCTGCTTCTTGAACGTGTTCACTTTACCGACCTGCACTTCGACGTTGTCGCCGAGGCGAAAGATGCGCCGCGTACGCCGGCCCACGAGATGATTTCGCGCCGAATCGAATACGTAAAAATCGTCCTCCAGACTGGAGAGAGGCACGAGGCCGCTCATGCTCAGAGTCGGAACATCGACGAACAAACCAAAGTTGCGCACCTCAGTGACCAATGCTGGATACCGTTGTGGCTGCCCTGACTGAAGCTGCGCTTTCAAGAAGGCGAACAGCTTCACGTCCTTGCTGTCGCGTTCCGCGTCGGTTGAGTTGCGCTCCGTGACGGATATGTGGTCGGCGGTTTGTTTGAGCGAATGAGTCGAGCCATGGCTGCTTTGAAATAGGGCGCGGTGGATGACCAGATCGGCGTAGCGCCGGATGGGTGAAGTGAAGTGAGTGTATTTTTTCTTGGCCAGGCCATAATGGCCAAGGGGTTCGACGGCATAGCGGGCCCGCATGAGCGATTTGAGGAAACCAATCTTCAGCGCCTGGCCAATGGGCAGGGTGTTCAACTTTTGCAGGAGCCTTTGGACCTCGGAACGGTTGCGCAAATTGCTGCACGGAATGTTGTGGCTCAGTACCTCCTCGCGATATTCCTGGAGGCGCCGCTCGTCCGGCTCTTCGTGCACGCGGTAGATGGCCTTGTGCTGCTGCGCCATGAGGCGAGTGGCAACCGCCTCGTTGGCCAGGAGCATGAACTCCTCGATCAACTGGTGTGAAATGTCATTCTCGACCCTTTCAATGCGCAGCACGCGTCCATGATCGTCCAGGCGAATTTTGGTTTCTGGAAAATCCAGGTCCAGCGAGCCGGCCTTGAAACGGAGCCGCCGAATGCGTTGG
>WNFL01016965.1_pt1 | contig 22483 bp, 16 predicted proteins | sample 5400361 | NCBI WGS metagenome assembly WNFL01 (sample SAMN13153351, study PRJNA577476) | soil metagenome | isolation source: 40 cm soil on Douglas fir-dominated hillslope | place: USA:California | collected 2013-09-17
AGAGTCGCAGAAGGCACATACGAACAATAAGTGAGTCAGGTTTGTGGATGGTCGTTCCGTTCGAGGAGCAGGCCTACCAGATGGAAGCGCGGTACACCAACAATCCCGCGGACGTCTTCTCGGTGGATGAGGAAGTCCGGGACTGGCTCCGCGGCGGACGGTTTAAGAAAGGTAAAAAGCAGCATTTCAGGAACGGAAACTTACCGACTACTAGCTACTTTCCGTCGCAAAATAGCTCATTCTGAATGAGCTATTCAGTTCTAGAGACGGTCTGATTCTGCTTGTACGTTTTGATTTCTGCCGCTCGACCCGTTTGAGTCCCGAGTTGCGCAGTTGGGACCTCAGGCCCGTTGCAGGGCCAGGCAGCGGCCGATCTGGATGATGCTGTCTGCGATCACCCCAAGGCCAACCCAGCGCTGCATACCTTCGAACCCTCGATACCGGCAGCGATTCAATCCGTGGCGCCGCTTCAGCACGCTGATGCGGCCCTCGCATCCGGTTCTCTAGCGCTGCCCGGCGCGGAACCAGCGTTCTCTCTGCAACTTTCTGCGTTCGCTGCTCTTGGTGCTTCGACTCGGCACCGAAACTCGGATCACTCCCGTCGTCTGGATGGTCTTCTCATTCTTTAGACTATAAAACCCGTGTCAGCAGCGACCATTCGTGGCGCGTGCCCGAACTGACGCTGATGTTGTTCGACCGCAGGAACCAGCAGTTGGGAATCCTCTGGACGTTCGGCGAACACTTCATAGTGTGTGATGATCTGGTTCTCGGCTTCCTGCACTTTAACCAGTTTGCCGAACTCGTTTGGCTTGCTAGCCTTTCCCTTACGAATGATTTCGGTGTGCGGCTCGAAAAGACTCACGATCTTATGCGGATACTTGGTGATCCCTTGAAATACTCGCGCCCTGGTTTGCCGCACCACCTGTCGCACACGTCCGGCCATCGTTTCCAGGATCTCCCGTAATCGTTTCAGCCGCGCTTGCCGGCGCCGCGGAAGATGCCGCATTTCCTCCAACACTCCCTCCGCTTGATGCACAATCTTTCGCGTTAAACTCACCAGTTCCCGATACCGCTCGACGCGCCGCTCTTCACCCTCCGGCCCCTTCAGCCGCCCAGCCAAGGCGATCGCGATCACCTTCTTGTTCACACTGCGCATCCGGTTACGAATCCGCGTCTTCAGTCCACCGGCAGCCTTCTCCTTCTTCATGGTTCGCGTGAGCACGCGCGCTCCATCCCCTAATAAACCGCTGTCGATCGGATAGTGGATATTCATCTCGACCACCGTGGTGTCTACCCTCATCTTCCGTCCTTGCACCACGCCTCGCTCGCGCGCCAACTCCATCAACCGTTCGTGTAACTCCCCGATCACTTCGGGCCCGATGGCTGGTCCCAACCGCGCCAGTGTCTTGGCATCCGGTACTTTCTCGTCCCCAATGCGTGTGAACGCGCGATAGACCAGGTTCGCTCGTACTTCTCGCTCCAGCGTGTCGTAGCTCCAGTTCCGCACGTGCTTCAAGATCAGCAGCCGGAGCGCCACTTCCGCCGGTGTTTGGGTTCGTCCGCGCGTCCGGCTCTTCGGATGTCGCTTTCCTTCAGCATCGTACACACTCTCCACCAGCGCTGCGTCTTCCAGCAGTTGGTCTACTTCCTTCATCCATGGTTCCCACAGATCTTCGATGTCTTTCGCTAGTCCGCTGTGCCACAAACTCGGTTGCCGATGTCGAAGTTGGATCACGCTGCCTCCTTAATTTCTTCAGACGCAGCATCAACACAAAAAGCTACACTTCGACATCGCACAATCAAACGAAAGCCAATAAATGCTTGCTACGATGCTTTATATTTGCGACGGAAAGTAGCTAGTGCCTGACAACGCGCAAACCGGACATCAAGTGAAACCTCGCTGACTCCCCAGAAGTCCCGTTCCGGGAGACTGAAGGGCTCCGGTACGCACCCCTCGTCGGTGCGTATTTAAGGTCGCCTGCGCCCGAAGCAGACGCTCCGGCTCCCGCTGGCGCTGTGCAATAACTGTGCAGAAACCCTATCTTTCCATCGATTGGGGTTAGCTTTGAGTGAAAAGCAGATGCCCCGATTTGTTGGAAACATTGATAGTTAGAAATATTCGATGGAGTTGTTGGAGCCGGAAGCCGCGCTTAGAAGGCAGACGTTCCATTGCAACTCAACTCCGGGAGCCGGAGCTTCAATTTCCCACCTTGTGTCAGTCCAACCGCGGTCCAATTCAAGGGCGAGATAAGTGACGCGCTTCCTCGTAAGCGACACCAGATGCGGCACTTAGAGTTTTGTACTGCGTATCTTCTAAGCAGGGGGTCGCCAGTTCGAGTCTGGCCGGGCGCGCCATCCCATTGAACTGAAAGCAGTAAGAAGAATTGCTCTTCACCTTGACCTTCTACTCAGAAAGCAGATGCTCATAATTGAGTAGTACGCCTGCCTCCCAAGCAGGCGCTCGACGTGATCTTGGCGGCCTCTGCCGTGACAGTTTAGCGTGATTTGGTTTTACAACAACTTACAAGACCGCGGGGACTGCCAAACTACGCGGAAGTCGTCCAAGACATCGCATCCTGTGGGTTGGGTTGTGGGTCGGAAAAAACTCGGTGCTGATCGTGACCATGATTTGACAGTAAAACCTTAATGGGTTCCCGCGGTAGAGGTAGGTGACAAACAGCCTGCGATATCCTGGGAATGAACTTCTTGTCTCAACGAATAAGGGCACTTGCTAGGTCTCGTTGATTGAATCGCGTTTGGGAGGACCGCTTGATTGGAGCGCTCGGAAGATTGCTCAGATGGACGCGCCACTGAGAAAAAGAAAAGGAAGTAAGTTGATGCATAATGGCCCTTGCTCTAAATCTTCACGGCTCGACCCCTTCACTGCTTTTTCCCTCAAGCAGAGCCTTCGCGGCCCGAATGATCCGGGTAAAGAACGGCCATTCGCGTCGCCTTTGAATCTTTGCTTAGCAAGTGCGTCTGATCGTTAAAGTCGCTTCGCAGCCACGACCATGCGGCAAAATAAGCGGACGCAAACTGAGGAAGTGGCGCCGGCCGGAATTCTGGATGAATTCCGAGAAAGGCCGCGATCTCCATCGTGTCCATGTAACTGATCGCGCCGAGGCTCCGTCCCCAGGAGTAACCGTAGCCGTCCGGAGACAGCAAATCCCACCAAAGTTTCATTTGCTCTTTGAGCGATGGAGCGACGGCCTTTACGAGGTCCTCGCGTCCGGCGAGTTCCGCGGCGTCATAGCGAGCTCTGGCGTATTCGTTGGAATATCGATCATAGCGGCCGGTGGGCAGAGCATCGTCGGCAAAAAGCGCGCCGCCGGTGAATTGTTTTGCGGCTTGATTCAGCAGGTCATCCATAGAGGCGCGATCCTTGTTGAGGGCGAGTTCATAGTCAATCGCGGCGATACGCGCGGCCACACCAAAATAATTTTCGGGGAGATGGATGAGTGTATGAGTTTTTGCATCGTAGAATCGTGCGGGGTCAAGCAGGGCGACGTACGTTGCCCGTTCCTCGGAAGACAAACCCTGTCACAAGGAGTTGTGGTTCAGGTCCTTCCCGAAACTTTCCAGCGCCATTGCTGCATAAAGTTGAGCCCAGGTTTTTCCTCCATGGCTCAGTTCGATCTGAGCCATTTTTCCAATCATTTGCGGGACGTCATGGTTCGCAATCGTCCTCGTCCCAGCAAACTCAGAATAGGCGCCGAGCGTGCGCATGAAGGTTCCCCAGGAGAATTCACCAGTCGTCAACGCGCCGACTACGCGGTCCGGGGGAGGGTCGAGAGTCCTGATATCGGCAACATGGGCTCTGACTTCTCTCTGCGGAAAGTCTCGGATTTGTTGATTTAGCGTGGAAGTTTGAACTTGTGGCGCGTCGGGCTGCGTTTGTGCGAGCGAATCGCGTTGCACGAAAAGAACAGCCGCCAGAGTTAATGCTATCGGTCCTGCAACGAGAGGCTTTGTTTTTCGCATTCAATGCACCCTATTTAAACTGTGGGTGGCACAAAGGTTCGCCATTCGAGAGCATCATTTTTTCGGCAAAGGCGCAGGACGCTTATGTTGTTGGAGCCAAAGCAGGTCTTCTAGCAAGTAATACTGTCCATAGATGAGCATCGCATCATTGGGACGAACACCGCTTCCATGGCGCAAGACGCCCGGAGGCGTGCGATCGTCGGCTCCCACTGGAGTTAAGTACCGGTCGATCAGCGATTGCACGATGCGTTCGCCCGCGTCTCGATAGCGCGCTGCGCGCGCGGCGTCCGTAGTTATGGTGGACAGACGGAAGAGGCCTCCCGCGATAATCGCAGCCGCCGAAGTGTCTCGATTTCGAAAATGAACGCCTTCATCGTCGAAGTCGTACCACGGCACAGAATCAGTCGGCAGATTTTCCAGCGCATAGTCCGCGATGCGTTGCGCAGTGGCAAGAAACAAGGGATTGCGGGTCTCTGCGTGAGCCACGGAGAAACCGTAGATCGCCCATCCAAGTCCACGCGACCACGTCGTGTCTGGGCCGTAGCCCTGATGGGTGTGCGCGAAAACCCATTCTCCCGCAGCGGCGGAATTTTCGAGCTTTAGCTCCACGTCCCTCCCACCGCCATGCAACTGGAATTCCTGCTGGTTACTGCCCGGATTGTAGTGCACGGATTGGAAGACAGAGCCATCGGGCCGCACAAACCATTCCGCTGTCCGTAGCGCGTGCTTCGTGCCGATGTCTCGCCACTTTTCGTCTCCGGTCTTGTCACTGGCCCACCAAAGCAATTGCAGGTTCATCATGGTGTCAACGATCGTGTCGTCGCCATCGACATTCCACGATGCGATCAATTGCGTCTTCGGATTGAACAATTGTTCTAGCCGCTCAGCTCCGCGCATCGCGCTCGCTCGGAGCGCATCGTCCTGCGTCAAATCGTATCCAAGCGCCCCGGAGTAGTAGTTCAAAAATCCTGCGTCGTGATTCTCCTGCGACTCCTGCCCGACAAACTTCGAACCCCACAACTCCGCCCATTTGCGGTACTTCTCTTCGTGAGTGGTGCCGTACAGTTGCCAAAGTTCCCCGACCCAGAAGCTTCCCGTCCAGAAGTATCCGTTCTGCTTTTGCCAGTCTCCCGACCGGTTGTCGCCCTCGGTGAAAAATCCCTGCCCCGTTTTTGCGCTGATGGGCTCGGGTGTGGCGCGAAGAATCGGTGCCCAAGTTGTCGCCGTGCGGTCGATTGCTTGACGCAGGAATCCCAGCGCCTGCTCGATGGTTTTTGTTTCATGCCGTACAAGAGTGTCGGCGGGAGCGGGTTCGGTGCTTGCTGCACTCGAAAGGATTTGAAATGTGGTGGGCTGCTCCATTCTGTCGGCTTGCTCTTTGACCGCACTGAGAAACTGTTCACGGCTTCTTATTCCAGCGGGAGGAAGCACAAGTGACGGATGCTCTACCTTCTCCAACTCATTCCAGTAGCCGATCTTGCGATTCGCGCCTTCCTGGTCCCACGCCGCCATCGCGTACCATGCGGCCGAGCCATCCTTCAGAGGGAATTCCACGAGGTGATTTTTGGGGTCGTCTCGAGGTTCCGCGCCTCGCGAAGTGGTGAGAACTGCAAGTCCGAGATTTTGCCCAGGCACCTCTTCCGTTGCCGTAGCGCCAGGCGCGACGACCTGCTCTCCCCAAGTCGCGATCCAGGTCACTGGAGAATGTTTTTCGGAGTTCACAGGAGAAATTCCAGGCTTTACAGGAAGACCAGTCACGAATGCGAAGTTATTCCCGGAGTCCGCTGATATGGCGTGCTCAAATCCGCGCTCTCCCGCCCACTGCGTGATTCGCGACTGAAGGCGGATGATCTTCCCAGCGGCGTTCCAACCGTCGTACTCAAGTTCCGCAATCGAGCGCACTGGTCCGCTCGACAGAATCCGCCACTTGCGTTCTTTCACCTCGGCCAGCTTGATCAGCTTTCCGTCAACCATGGCCGCGACGGCGCCTATTCCGATGGAGTCGCCCACCTTAAACATGTCGCGTCCTTCCGGGGATTCATCGTGATAGGCGTAATCCGGTGAAGCGTACATGGCAAGCTGTAGGGTTGAGCGGCGTTTCCCGTAAATATCGATGGCATTTCTCGGATCAAAGTAGATCCGAAACGCCGCACGCTCTGATTCCCAACCGAGACCCTCGATCTTGCGACTGAAAAGCGCGGCGGTTCTTTGCTTGTAATCGCCGCGCAAACGCCAGATGCGGGCGCCTTCGCCATACGAAATCGTGACGATGCGAGTCTGACGCGCGGCAAGGTCAACCTGAAAAGCCAGCTCGTCCGCCTTCCCGTCGCCATCCAGATCGTCAACTTGTGATGGCAATTCCTTCGTCTGTAGCACGGACGCGTCCTCGTCCAAGGTGCTCGCGTCGCTCACCGTTACGATCACCGCGCCCGGCTTGAAGTCCGGGGCCACCATCCGGATCCCCGCGATCGGGATGACGACGTCGGCAGCGCTTCGAGCCGTCGAGCTGGGGTTAGAGACGGCCACTTTGATGTTCTTGATCCGTTGCGCTCCCCAAGCCGGACCAGCGAATAGAATCGGGAGGAGGCACAACAATCGAAAGTAAGCTTTGCGCATGGAGTATTGTTCTCTTTGAAAAATGAATACGACGACCCCGAACAGACGGCTCAGGTGATGTAGTCCTCCCGGCACGGCGTGAAGACATCGACCACCCGAGAATCTTCGATTGCGGACGCGTCATGTTGCACGCCACCGCGAACGACGAAAGTATCACCTGTTTGAGCGTCAAACGTGTTTCCCTGACACTTGACCCGGATATGGCCGTGCACGACGTATACGATTTGATCGTGCGGATGGCTGTGCACCGTTCCAACCCAGCCTTTCACCATCTCGTGCTCGGCAAGAAACAGTTTGTCGTTGAAGGCAAGCACATGGCGCTTCAGCCCGCTTTCCGGCGTGGACTCCTTGCCTTTCTCGTGTGCTACCACTACGAGGTCGGGAAAAGTGTTTGTTCGCGTTTCCATTTGCTTTCTCCTATCCACCCAGACTGCTCAAATCCCTGCGGGAGATCTCTCTTCGTCCCTTCGCCTGAGATGAGGTTTCCTCAGCGCGCCAGCCAGCCTCCGTCCACGGCAAGGACATGTCCGTGCACATAGTCACTCGCGGATGAGCAGAGGAATATCGCCGCGCCTGCTATGTCACCCGGCTCGCCCCAACGCGCCGCAGGAATCCTATCGAGGATTTGGCGGCTACGGACTGGATCGTTTCGCAACGCAGTGGTATTGTCGGTGGCCATATATCCCGGCGCAATCGCGTTCACGTTGATCCCTTTGGCAGCCCATTCGTTCGCCAGCGCTTTCGTTAGCTGGACGACACCGCCCTTTGCCGCTGCATACGCCGGGACCAGAATTCCACCTTGAAAGGAGAGAAGGGAAGCGATATTCAATATTTTGCCTCCCGTGCCTCGTTCAAGCATGTGTCGCGCTGCGAGCTGCGACAGGTGGAACACCGCCGTCAGGTTCACGGCAATCAGGTCATTCCAGAATTCCGCGGGGTATTCCGCAGCAGGAGCCCTCCGAATCGTTCCCGCGTTGTTCACAAGGATGTCGATGGAGCCAAATTCTGAGATCGTTTTCTCGATAAGCCCCGAGCACGACTTCGAATCCGCCAAATCCGCGGGAAAATAAAATGTTTTGCGGCCCGCCGCGCGAACCTCGTCGCAGGCAGTACCAGGATTCGGGTCCCGCCCGTGGCAGCCAACGTTCGCGCCGGCCTTTGCCAAGGCCACGGCGATTGCGGCGCCAAGGCCTCGGTGCGAGCCCGTCACCAGCGCATTCTTGCCGTTTATTTGAAACGCTTCCAGGTTCATCGGCTCACTCTAGTCAATTTGTGCAGGCTCGAGCCTTGGGCTCAGCGTATGGATCAAAAGCAACGCTATAAGGTACGCCGAGGCTGCAATGAAAAACGGAATCATATAGCTGCCAGTCCATTGCAGCACGTGCCCGACAATTTCCGCGATCAGCATTCCGCCAATTGCCCCAAGCATTCCACCAATGCCGACCACGGACGCGACGGCCCGGGAAGGAAAGAGATCAGAGGTCAGCGTAAAAAGATTTGCGGAAAAGCCCTGATGTCCCGCTGCTGCAAGACCGATCAGAAGCGTGGCAGGCCACAATCCTGAGATCCGATAAACAGTGGCAATCGGCAAAACGCCCAAAGCACAGAAAAGCATCGCCCATTTCCGCGCCGCATTCACAGAGAATCCCCGCCTGATCATACTCGAGGAAAGCCAGCCGCCGGCGATGCTCCCAATATCCGAAATAACATAAATCGCCAGGATTGGCAGGCCGATTTGTGTCAGACGCAATCCATGTTCCCGCTGCAAATAGTCCGGGATCCAGAATAGATAGAACCACCAAATCGGATCGGTCATGAACTTTCCCGCCGCAAACGCCCAGGTCTGCTTGTAGCGAAGAAGAATTCCCCATTTGATTTTTCCGGATGGCGCAGCGGGATCGCTCAGGATGTACTCACGTTCGCCGTTCGTACAGCAGGGATGGTTTTCGGGTTTTCGGTAGAGAACTAGCCACAGAATGAGCCATGCGAACCCCAGAGCCCCTGTGAGCAGAAATGCCCACTGCCAGCCCAGGTGCACTGCGATCCACGGCACGATCAGCGGAGTAATAATCGCCCCAATGTTCGTCCCCGCGTTGAAAATCCCCGTTGCCAAAGCCCTCTCTTTCTTTGGAAACCATTCCGCAACGCCCTTGATGCTGGCCGGGAACACTCCTGCTTCGCCGAATCCCAGGGCAGATCGCGCGATCACAAAGGTGGTGAGCGAATGCGCGACCGCATGCCCCATCGACGCGAGACTCCAGAAGACCATCGCAGCGGCGTAGCCAATGCGCGTGCCCAGGCGGTCTATCAAACGGCCCACAAAAATCATCCCGAGCGCGTAGGCCGTCTGAAACGCGAACACCAGATTCCCGTAGTCGATCTCGTTCCAGCCAAACTCGTGCTGAAGCGGGCCTTTCAGCACCCCTAGCACCTGCCGGTCCATGTAGTTCTTGGTTACGCCGAGAAATAAGAGCCCGCAGATGACCCACCGGAAGCGTCCTGCGAAGATGCCAACTTTCTGTAGGGCAGCAGGCGGCCCCGCTAAAACCTCCGCGCGTCCACCAATCCCGGCCTTGGCGATCGGATTCTCTTCCCGCATCGGCTCCCTTTGGCCTGATTCGATCGCTTACTTGCGACCCGTATTCAGTCCAGATCCGCCTTGTTGAAATCCCGGCTGAATATTCACGACACCAAACTGCCGGTCCTCCACCTCGCGATGAGCAGCCATCGCCCACAGAAAAGCGATTCGGTGGCCCGGAACGGAAACGTTCGGGTGATACCCGCTGGGCATCAGCACCGCGTCGCCCTCGCGCACTACGGTCACAAGTTCCGGATACTCCATGTTGTTGTATACCAGCTGAATGCCGTAGGCCGGCTCCGGCATATCGAAGTACACGTACATCTCTTCTAGCATTTTCGCGTGCTCATGCGGTGGCCAGCTCGTCCAGTTTCCCGGATCGGAGTGGGTAAAACCTGCCACCAGGCGGCCCGCTTCCACGTTCTTCGCGATCAACATATTCAACTGCCGCGAAGAACCGGGCCCGCCAGTGCTGAATTTCAACCCCGAGTCTCGAGATGTTTCCGCATAGCGTACAACTTGGAGGGGATACTTACCTTCGACATCGGAAGAGAATTCGGCGATGTCCGTTTCGCTTTTCGTGGATACCTCAATCGCGGAATCGCGTGGAATGTAAATGGCGTCGTACTGCCCAAGTTCGAATTCACACCCGCCTGTTTTTGTGAACGCACTCCCCGACAAACAGATTAGAGCAGTCTCCCGGCCTCCCGCGGAGAAAGAGACCGCAGGCATTGAAGAATTCAAGATGATGCGGCCATAAGCAAGGTGCCGCATTGTGCTGTTTTGCGGCGTCACGGAGACGTGACGCCCGGTCTGCGCATTCGTCTTTCGAAAGATCATTCGTTCGAAGGCGACCTGTGTTTGCGTACTCATGAACTGCTCCTTTGCGGCGTTCTTTCGTGCTGCCTGCGAAAGCGGAAGAGACTTGATCCAATCAGCTTCTATGCGCTCGTCTCATACAATACTCGGCTACTCCTCCGTCCAAGAGCCTGCTCCTCAACCTGCGCGAGTTCAGTTGATACTGATAAATCAAAACTCTAACTGCGGACACCATCGGCTCTGACACAGTCAAACTGCGGCCGCCACCATGGGTGAGCATCCGGAACGGGAATCCAATTTCGGCTCCGGACCACTTCGCTCAGAAGTTAAACTTCAATCCAAACTGAACGTTGCGCGGGTTGCTAGCGCTTCCGAACCCTCCGAAGTTGACGGAGCCAACGGTCAAGGTCGCGTTGCCAAGACTACCCAGGGAATAGTTCGCCCGATTGAATATGTTAAAAAAGTCCGACTGGAACATCAGGCCCATATTTTCTCTCGGCAATCTGAAGCTCTTACGCAATGATAGGTCCGTCACGAAAACGTATGGGCCAGTGAAGGTGCCCACGCCACTCGTGCCTGGACTTATCGGAGACGGGGCCGCAAAAGCAAGCGGATTAAAGAATTGACCGGGAGCAGTTGGAGCGAGCGATACTCCCGGAGCCCTATCCGCGCGCCGCCCGCTCACGTTGGTGCTCCCTGTCGAGTTACCGATCTTGCCGCCGAGCGCAGAATTCGCCAGGATGGTGATGGGCGGTCCGGATTGCACCCGTGTTATGCCGCTCAGTTGCCAGCCGCCAAGCGCAGTGCCGACGAACCCGCCCCGATGCCGGAACAGCGGAGAGTCGTAGAAATAAGTTGCCGCGAAGACGTGCCTGCGGTCAAAATCCGCCACGCCGTAGTTGAACCTTCGATCACGCCAATTATCGGGGTTTGCGCCAAGAGCGCTGGAGTCAGCCAGCGTCTTCGACCACGTATAACTGACGGTGGTCAGGAAGTCACCCTTCCGCTTCGTCGCGTAAACCTGCAACGCGTTGTAATTGGCCGTACTGTCGCTTAGATACATCCGAATCGACGTATATCCCTGGTACGGGCGCAGCTGGTTGGTTGCCAAAGGCGCAGGAAGCGCCGCATTGGCCTGAAGCGCTGCGAACGTCGGCAGATTGATATCGGGCTGGCGCAGTATGTGCCGCTGTTCGTTGCCCACGTACGACACCTCCAAAAGAACGCCCCACGGCATCTCCCGTTGCACGCCCAGGCTGTAATTAGTGGTTCGTGCAAGCGTCAAATGAGGATCAATAGCAGTTACCGACAAGAGGGACGCAGCCCCTGCCTTACCGCCGGAAGGGTTCGACAAATTGCCACTCTGAAAGGTCGAAGATTGGATGAACGGCGGTATATTGAGCTGAGAAAAAATAATATTGCCTTCGGCTTTGTCGTAGAAAAGACCGATGCCGCCGCGAATCGCCGTGCGGTTGTCATTGAAGGGCGAATAGGAAAAACCAAAGCGCGGCGCGAACAGATGCTCCGCGTCGTAGAAGCCGCGCGGCGCACCGGCCGGCACAGCGAGCACTTGAGGACTGTTTCCGTTAGACACGCGGCCCAACTGATCCGCAGGTACGCCATTGCCTGCGCGCACCAACCCATTAAGACGATTGCCGCCTTTGGTCGTATCGATAGCGTTGCCGTCCGCAGTAAGCGTGACAGCTTGCGCTGGGTCGAATAGGCCTGGGTTGAAGCTGACGATGTTGTTCGCCTGCGTGTAGGTCGGCCCGTCGTGTTGATATCTTAGGCCAAACTCGAGGCTGAATCGGCGAGTAGCTTTCCAGGAATCGTAAACATATGCTTCGACTTCCGTGAACCGGAAGTGCCCAATTGGGTCGTCCGATGCCTCGGTGTAGGATTGAAAATTTCCAAGCAGGGCGTCCGCAAAGGCGGTACCCGTCGTGTTTGCCGCGCTGGTGTTGAAGGCAACTTGGCCGGTATATCTGGAGCGGCCGTTCTGGTCCTTACGGTTGCGGACCACCAAGACTCCCACCTTGAAAGTATGAGGTCCTTTCTGCCAGGTCACGTCCTCGCTGGGTGCAATATCTGCCGTGGGAGACAGCAGCGAAAAGTCGGGACCCTGTGTACCCGAGATACTGGGCATGAGCCCTAAGGCAGCAATGCTGATGTCGGGAATTCCGTCGGGGAATCGTCCCCCGGGGAAAAGTTGCGGGAAAGTGAAGCCATAGGTAGCTCGTTGCCAGTTGACACCCGCCGGAGGAATGCGTTGGCCGTTCCACGAGGTGCTAATCCTCGCTTGGTTCACGATGTTGGGAGTGATAAACCACACTTCCCCAAGTTGAATTCCGTACCCCGGACGCAACCGGTGAGTAGGAGTCGTGGGCAGAACGCCAGCGTCGACAAAGGTCCCGAAGCCATCAACGAGATCAAAGTTATCGTGCAAATAGCGGCTGTACAGATTGTGTTTATCGTTGAGGTGATAATCGAGACGGAGGATGTCCTGTCTCCAATTGAACGGGTTGTTGGGCTGGAAGGTCGCAGTGCGTGCAATTGGAATCGTGGCATTTTTAGGAATAAACGGGGAGACCCCGCTGGCCAGTGCCGTCATCGTGCTGTAGATCTTGGCAATCGCTATGCCGTCGGTTGTAAGCGGCGCGTTGGGATCGAGATCGAGGCGGTTGCCGGGAATAGGGGTGCCCGGTTTGCCCGGCTCGTGGAGTTGCACGGGAGTCGGCAATGCGAGTAACGCGCTGAAGTCGCCGGTCAGCTCCGCCACGGTGGGAACCGTTCTTGTTTGCGGCGTTGCCGTAAGGCGTATCCTCTTCCATTCCTCACCAGCGAAGAAGAACAGTTTGCCGCGTTTGATGGGGCCGCCAAAATCCCATCCGAAGTCGTTGAACCGCAGGGGCGTTTTCAGAGCGCCAGGGGCAGGGTTTTTCGCATCGAGTTTGTCGTTGCGAATGAATTCAAAAACCGTTCCGTGGTAAGAGTCACCCCCACTGCGTGTTACCACGTTAATCGAGGCGCCGGAGTTGCGTCCGTATTCCGCCGAGAAATTCGATGACTTAATCGCGACTTCACGAACGAAATCGATGCCAACGTTGTTGACCTGGCTGGCGTTCGAGCCCGAATCCATGTTGAAGCCGCCATCAACGGACAGAGCGTTCGAGTCGGGACGATTACCATTGACGGACTGATTGTTGATGGCCAAGCTCGTGGTTAAGCTAAGTTGGTCATCGACGGTGAGGGCGGTACCGGGGGTAAGAGATAGCAACTGCATGTAGTTCCGCGCGTTCAGCGCGACGGTTTGGACTTGGTTCGAGTCTATGACGCGTGCCAGTTCGCCGGACGTGGTATTGATCGTTTCAGCTGTCGCTGCTACTTCGATCCTTTGCGAGACCTCACCAACCACCAAGCTCAGGTCAACTGTCAAACGACTGCCAGCCACTAGGTCATTCCCGGTTTTCTTGAGTGTTTTGAAGCCGGATTGCTCCGCAATCACACTGTAGGCGCCGACAGGCAGGTCGCTGGCCACGTAGTACCCGTTGGAATCAGTCGTCGTCTGCCTCTCGAGCTTCGTCTCCTCATTTACAATTGTGATCTTCACGCCAGTGACCACACCGCCTTGCGAATCTGTGACAGTTCCAGCGATACGCCCAAAGATGTTCTGACCCGCGGCCGGATCGACAACCCAAACCATCGATAGTATTGCGAACATAACCACTACCGTCTTTAATACAAACTCAAGAAACTCACCGCCCCAAACAACGTGGTTTGATTCGGACAGTTTCGTTCTCACAAGAACACCCCCTTCGAAAAATAGAGATCTCGTCTTGCTCCCATTCTTCCTGGCGGACCTGCTTTTTTCTTCCACCCCGTTTTCTCTTGGCCATCAGAGGAAAGTCTCGGCAAATTTCTGGCCGGACTACTGTGTACCGCATCGTGAGACGGCATCTCACTTGATCTCTGGCCCTAAAAAAAGCCCAGCTTTCGCCGGGCGCCGCCTGCAGATCAGACTACCCCGCAGCCTTGCGCACAACTTCGAGCGCCGCGCCTTCGTACCCCAACTCCGCGGATAGCTCGTTTGCGGCCCGCATCACTGCACGGCCGATCTCCGGAACCTTCTCTTTGGTCATCCGGAACGCCGGTCCAGATATGCTCATGGCCGCAGCCAGTTTTCCGGAATGAGAACGCACGGCAGCACCGACGCACCGAAGTCCTTCTTCCTTCTCCTCGTCATCGATGGCAAAGCCCCGCGCCCGGACCGCCTTTAATTCGGCTTTCAGCGCATTAGCCGTAGTGATAGTATTTGCCGTCACCGCCTTCAACCCCCAGCGCCGGACAATCTTGCTCACCTCAGCGTCCGGAAGTTCGGCAAGCATGGCCTTCCCGACTGCTGTGCAATATGCCGGAGCGCGGCTCCCCACTGTGCAGGCCGTGCGTACGCTGCGTTGCGACTCGACCTTCTCCACGTAAAAAACCTGGCCCTCGTCGAGAATGCAAAAGAACACAGTCTCCCCAAATTCGTCTTGCAACCGATCCAGATACGGCCGTGCGCGCCCCCGGAGGTCGAGCCCATCGATCGCTCTGGATCCCAACTCGTAGAGCCTCAGCCCCAAGCGATAGCGCCCTGTATCTGGGTTCTTGACCACCAGCCGGTGCTGCTCCAGCACCATCATCAGCCGGTGCACAGTGCTCTTGTGGAGCTTCAGCGCAGGGCACAGTTCCGCCAGGCTGCAATCGCTCGAGCTCTTTGCCAATATCGCCAAGGCCGCCAAAGCACGGTCGAGAACTTGGACCTTGTAGGGAGAATCGGTTGTCTTGGATTGTGGCACGCGTGCCATATTATGGAATTGCCTCCACTTGTCAAGAAGAAAATTTGATAGTTCCCATTGAAGGATCGCCGCCCCCTCAATCTTCTTTCTGAGCATACCGCTAAAGGACTTCGAAAAACTCGTTCAATTCGGCTGGATGGAATCTTAAATTCTTACAATTCGACAGTCTCTCAACGGGTACATAGTCCGCGCCTTCCATAACTCTGGGGCATTGGGCCAACCTGGCATTCCCGCCCAAGGTTCTGCGCGAAACATTTTGTTCCCACTAAGAACAAAGGGAAAACGAAGCAAACCAAATCCAGGAACGCAAATAGCGGCGTCCACAGGTACTGAGCGTGACTACCGACCTGATCAAACAAGCGGCACAGATTCCAGTCTCAGACAATGGCGACCTTCCCTACCAGGGCGTATGTCTCGTGAGTCGCGCAACTGGCTGTGAAATTGTCTCTTAATCTCACCCGGAAAGTAACACCCCAAGTCGAGACCCATTTCGAGGCACTGTGATTTTTCGTTACTCGGAGTATCTAGACGTATTAACATGCCTGCGCGCGCTGGACGTTTCACACGTTTCATTTAGGTGATTTGATATGAAAAAAATCTGGTTGCTTTGCCTTATTGCGATTCCGTTTCTCGTTGCGCAGTCGCAGGCTCCGCTCCCAGCGGGCTTTGAACATTGGACGACCGCGGATTTGCAGGTTGTCAACAAAACGCTTGCAGCGAAAGCGGCAGGCGATTCGCATCACGCGGCTTCGAAGCCTCTTTCCGATTGTCCGAATGAGTTGTTCATGCTTGCTCATCGAGAGGCTGACGGACAGCCCGAGCTGCACGAAACCCAAGCGGATGTGTTTGTTGTGGAGTCTGGGTCCGCAACGCTAGTAGTAGGAGGTACGTTAGTCAACGCGGAAACCACCGCGCCACACGAGAAACGCAACGGGACAATTCAGGGCGGCACGCGACAGAAATTGTCGACGGGGGACATAGTGCGCATCCCCGCGAACATGCCACATCAACTGGTTCTCGAAGGCGCGCAAGAGTTCACCTATTTTGTCATCAAGATTAAGGGCTATTAGGCCCCGACGGCACCCGGGCCGATTGCAACAACGTAGTAAGTTGACGGCTGCGCACCGATATTCTTGATGCCATGTTCTTCGTTAGAGTGGACGAATCCCACCGAGCCCGGCCCCATCTGCGTGCTCCTGCCCTCCACGGTCAGCTCGACAGTTCCTTCCCGGATAAGCCACATTTCAGTGTGGAGATGGAGGTGCGGCGGGTGGGGAGCTCCGCCCGGAGGCAGAGTGGTCTCGTGGACTTCCACGGACTCGCCCGTGGCGAGTTTGCCTTTGAGGAGGTCGCGAATTACGGCGGAGTTCGATGTCCGCGGAGTGAGCTTCTCAAAGGGATACATCGCAGTGGGCAGCACAGTGCCTTCGTGGGCATTGGCTTCCGCTGGAAGGATTGCCGGAATCAGGACGGTAGGTGCCAACGCTGCTGGAAGAAGGGCGTCTAAGTCCTCCGAATGATACGAAAGAAGAGAGCCGCTCGGCTGCGCATGAAGAATGTTTTGCGAGCGATTGATTGTCAAGCGGCACGCGTGAGGCGAACTGTTTAGCAAAGAAGAGTGCCGCTGGGCGCCAAGTGTCCGCGGTTGGCAGCCTGTGGCCGCCGCGCTATATAAGAAGACGATTCTTCATTCCATTGGAAAGAGGCGTTTCTCTTTGAGTACGCGTTTTCTGGGAAGGCTAGAAGCGGTTTCGCTCGGCCCACAAACCGAGGCCGGGATTATCGATGAAATAGATTTCTTCCCCCTGCACGCAATTCCAACCCTGCTGGAGCTTGGCAGGATCATAGAGTTGCATCATTTTGGTTGGCTCAGCGTATTGGAAGCCCACTTGTTCCACTTCTTCGCGAGTCAAATGCGCCGGACACCAGACGATCTGGAAGCGGTCTTCGGACGATCCGTGAATCAAATGCGCTGCAGCGCTGAGATTGGCACCCAAATCGTCATTCTTGCTGACCATCGCGAGCGTCGCTTCCGTGCCGTGATAGCCATATTTACGGATCAGTTTGTCGATTAGGGGATCCTCGCCGAACTCGCGCACGCCTGGAGCCAGAACGATCAGCTCTCCGCCATTCTCCAGAGCCATACGGGTGCGGTAAATCGCCTTGTTTCCGAGCCAGGTGCTGTGAAATTCTCGCGGGTCGAGATAAACCACGACCTTGCGCAGGGGCTTGGGCATGAGGGCGAGGTTCACCTGGAAGCTCAACTCCGCCGCGCGATGAAAGCATTCCGAATCGTCCCCAATGAACAGGCCACGCGCGACGGGAACTCCTGCGGCATTTCGCGACACGACCGTCAAAACATAAACAATCGGGAGGCTCGCGAGAAACTGAGACGCGGCGTAATTCAGCACGCGACGGACTGGATTATCCGCGCGCCCCATGATGCGCTCCATGCCGTACACGGCGCCAAGATAGTGGCTACGGTTGATACTGTCGGGTCCGCCCGTTCCGACCAGAATGTTTTTGTTGTAATTCGCCATGCCGATAACTTCGTGCGGGACCACTTGTCCGATGGAGAGAATGAGATCGAATTGGCCACGAGAAACCAGCCGATTTACCTGGGCCGGCCAGTCGTACTCGAACCGCCCTTCCGATTGTTCACGCATGAAATCCCTAGGAACGACCCCGATCGTTTCCACATCCTCGCGCCACCTGTGGGCGTGAAAGAGGGCGCTCGGAATCTCGCCGAACATCGATAACAGCTGTTCCGATGACATGGCTCTGTGCGTTCCGAGTGCAGGTAGGATCGCGCAAAGACCTTGACCGTAATATTTCCAAGCGTGGCGAGTCAATTCACCGGCTCGCGATGCCGCACGCGTGTGATCGGGCGGGATGGCAAGGACCTTAGAGCGCTTGCCCACTCTTTCCAGTGCACCGAGGAAAAGATCTCTCAGCTCATCCGAGGAAAGCTCGCGGTCTGAGCCACCTTGTCCGCAATACAGAGTCATCGGCTTGGCCTTGAATTCCTGAGTCAGGCTAAGGTTTACAGCAAGCGGACGTCAAGTTCATTCGATTCCTAGCCATTGTGTTCTAAGGGCGCAAAGTCCGACTTCTAGTTTGATAGTCACCCGGGCGACATGGGCGCAAATTTAGAAATGCGGTGCCTGGCCACAATGTTTTCCATTAAAAGCTAACGCGCATCAGACTTCATCAAGCGGAATCAGGTCGGCGGGCCGCGTGTGATAGTCGAAGTCGAGACGGTGATCGCTGCACGCGGCCACCCCTAATGAATCGCCAACCGCTCTACAAAGAAACAGTTCAAAGTGGTGGGGCTCAGTGAGCCCATTGTTCGGAATAGCGGGGAGAGCAGGACTGGATCTTCTCGACCTCCTGCGCGGAGGCAGGCTTCCCACTAAGTGCTAGTATCGCTGTGCCGTAACTGTGCATGAATCCTATCTTTTCCATCCATTCGGGTTAGCTTTGAGCGAAAAGCAGATGCCCCGATTTGTTGGAAACATCGATAGTTAAAAATATTGGATGGAGTTGTTGGAGCCGGAAGCCGCGCTTAGAAGGCAGACGTTCCATTGCAACTCAACTCCGGGAGCCGGAGCTTCAATTTCCCACTTGTGTCAGTCCAACTTCGGTCTAATTCAAGGGCGAGATAAATGACGCGCTTCCTCGTAAGCAACACCAGAAGCGGCACTTAGAGTTTTGTACTGCGTATCTTCTAAGCAGGGGGTCGCGAGTTCGAGTCTCGCCGGGCGCGCCACTGCCTTCGATCTAATTGAAGCTGAATGAATTAGAGAAATTGGCCGTCACCCCAGATCTATTGCGAAAAAAGCAGACGGTTGGGTTCTCCAAGAAATTCAAGGACATGTCGTTTTGTCGGTTTTCCCGAGCATTTCGTAGAGTTCTGTCGCGCATTTCTCCGTTGGAGTGCGCGCTGTCACGAAAACGTAACGCCGATTCTTGCTTTTGTTTTGCAAATCCGGCACAGGATTGATCTCTGCACAGCGTGCGTCTTACCAACAAGACCAGAACGCTCATCCTTATCGTCGACGATGCTTGCATGTCGCAGCTTCTTAAGGCTCGCGCCTTTCTTGGGACCGGAGACGGTGTCCTCAGCAATATGAGACACGATTTTGAGGTAACGCTTTGAGGCGGCGTTTTCGCCACGACCGAAATCGACTGAGATGCCGTACAAAGTGCTGGGCATCAACATTTGTGAAGCGCCGGTTCAGGCGGAACCCTTGGGTATTTGGTATTTGCATCGCACAATTGTTGATAAACACTCTTACCACGGAGAAACGAAGGATGTTGTTGCCTCGCGGTCCCAAGTCCGGTTGAGGAGGTGTGAAGCTTGTGACCGTCGCCAGCGGCCCGATCTCCTCGAACGCCGTTTCTGGGGAGCACCTCCGAGTTGACCATCCGGGAGTTGATCGGTTCGGTCAACACTAGGGCGTTTGGACGAGAACACATTCGGCAGTTATCGAGCGGGCATTGCGCTCACAGATCTGCTCCGCGCGGACGCCATCCTGGTAACCCAGCCTAACTTTCCTTTCGGCTCTGGCATCACTAGTGATGAGGAAGGACGAAGAGGAGAGGCAACCGCGATCGGTTGCCCCGCAGAATGTAGACATTATTTTCGTCGCACCTCCGGGTGCCCGGCGACAAGGCGAATTCTATCGCGACGAAGGGCGGCGACTTGATCAGCTGCAAAAGTTAAGCAAGAAGGAGCTCTGTCCTATGAAGAGCCTTGCATGGAAACTCGTGTGTGCGCCAATGGCAGCAAGCATTGCCTTCGCGACAATGACCTATGCGCAAAAAACAGCAAAATTGAAGATGTCGGTGCAGCCGCCCGAAGCTTATACATTTGTCGATGGACAAGCGATCGGCCCAGGCAATCGGACCATTAAGCTTCCGCTTGGCACGCACAGTGTGGTGGTTGCCAACTACGGCTTCAAGTTTTTTCAGAAGAACGTCACCATGGACTCGGATAAGACGACAGTCTTGAAGGTCACACTGGACCCAAGCGGGAGCGAAGTATCCGGTCCGTATGGGCGCATTCAACTTGAATTGGGCTCTCTCTACGCTAGCGATGCCGGCGATGACGCGGTTTTGCTCAACGGCAAAACGGCGAATTATTTCGTCGGCCATGTCGATGAATTCAATAACGAACTCGTCTGGCACCAGGAATTACTTGTGCCGCCCGGAACTCACCAGGTCACAGTCACCAGGCGCGGCAATGAAGTCTGGTCAGGGGCAGTTACAGTCGCAGCGAACCAGCGCGTTATTGTTGACATTTCTAGCGGCAAGCAAAGAGTGAAGAATTGGACGCGTGGAAATCAACTTCATGCACTACACCGCTTCAGTGCAGGCACCGCCAGGGCGACAGTGGCTATCGCACCGGTGAACAGTGAGGTTTCGTCTAGTCTGTCGAAGATCGATTGCGGCCAGCCGAGCCAGTTAAAGTGGACTTCCGCGGAAACCCTCGACGCCGATATGAGTGGCATGAGTCCGGTTCCAGTAGTCGGAGACAAGACCGTATCTCCCAGACAAACCACGACGTACGAGCTGACGGCGACTGGCCCGGGTGGCATTACGAAGTCGGGTACAACGATCGAAGTCAACATGGCCGTGCAAGCCACGCTGAATGCATCGCCGACGGAAATCCGCTACCGACGCATCGGGGACAAGACTTTAGCATCGGGGGAAGCTACTCTCGCCTGGTCGAGCTCTAATGCAGACGCTGCGTCTCTTACCCCCTTTGGCTCAGTTGAAACGACCGGGAGCAAATCTGTCCCCATCAAGCCCGCGCAGACATCGGATGGCCCAGTCGATGAGACCATTAGTTACGCTCTTACTGCAGGCAACGCGTGTGGCGGGTCAGAAACGAAAACGGTTGCCATCCACATCGTGGGTTCTATTGAACCAATTCCTCAAGTACTCCTTCACAGCGTCTTCTTCCCAACCGACTATCCAACTAAGCGGGACCCGTCCCTCGGCCTGCTGCGCAGTCAACAGGAGGCTCTGACCAATCTAGCTACTGGATTTGCAAAGTATCTGGAATACGACCCTGACGCGAAGCTCTCACTCGCCGCCTACGCGGATGAACGCGGACCGAACCAGTACAACCACCAGTTGTCCCAGCTCCGGGGGCAAGGAGTGAAGGATTTCCTTGTCAGCCGCGGCATAGCCGAGAGCAAAATCGAGACTTCTGCGTACGGACTGGAGAAGCCCCTCGCCAAGAGCACCGTGCTCGAACTCCAAGCACAGAACCCGAGTCAACCGCCTGAGACTCGCATACGCAACTTCCGTGCGACATGGCTCGCTTACAACCGTAGGGTTGACGTCGTGCTTATTCCGACGAACCGCGAGTCGTTGCGCTTCTATCCAAACAACGCTCCCGACTCAGACGTTTTGTGGCAGAGAGTGAAACCTGAAGCGAATGTAATTGAGCAGAATCAGTGAGTGAAGTTCGCATAGTTGGTGAGCACAGGGCCAAGCTGTTATCTGCACTTGGCCCTGTAAACCTTGACAGGCACTTAGCTTTACAAGTGTGGCATTCTCTCCGCCCGAAAGGCGCCTGCCTGACATCTGAGTTTCGACAAAGGCCGTCTAATGGGTTAGCCATCATGCATACCGAATCGGTACCTACAAGTCGGCCTCTCTCCAGCAAATTGGTCGGTCACTGCTGGCGCGTTTGTCGGTACTAATCGGACGGGCGGACTTCCGGGTTGCCCGTCGTTCGGGAAGAAACGGCGAAATGTCAGGAGAGAATTATGGCCGATTGGCTTAGTGCTTTCATTATCTGTAGCGCGCCACTTTCAACGTAGGAGTCCGTGTGCCTATAGCGGCAGACCGACGCGTCTCATGAGACCCGGGAAACGCGGATCGGAGCGCAAGCTGTCGAAGAGTGGCTCGGAAACTTCCTGAATACGAGCGGCGCGCTCCTGATACGCTTTCTCAAACGACTGGAACACCGAATTTCGATCACCGAGCCCCATGTAAGCGACGGCCATGTCGATCGGGGAAACGTATCTTTGCTTAGAAAGCGCTTTAAGCTGCTCAAGGATATCTAGCGCTTTGCCCCGCTGTCCTGCCGATGCATATGCGTTCGCGAGTAGTGCCCGATAGATTGGCCCATCCGAAAGGCTCACCGCCTTCTCAAGTTTCATGATGGCATCGGGAAACTGATGATTCGCTACTTCAGCGCGGGCCTGAAACCAAAGAGCAAGGACGTCATCGGGGTCGAACTCAAGGGCTTCCTGACAGGCTCTGATCGAGTCGTCATATCTGCGGGCCCGGTACGCTTTTAGATGCACTTTGAGTTCCACTAGATCCCGACGCGGCAGCTTTCCCGTTCAAGCTGAAGAGTCTGGGGTTGACTGAGAAAGGCGCTAGGTTTCGCTACGGTCGGTCGGGTTCTAAAGGTCGGGCGCACACCAGAGCGGCGGGATTTCGTCACAGGCGACGTCTAGACACTTTGCGACGCAGTGCCTAGCGGGTTGCCCCGCCGCGGATGAATTCTCGGTATGCATCTTGCCTGACCAAACTTCGATTGCATTCCCCGAAGCCGCCGGCGCGACGACACAGGTGTCGCACTAGACGCCACCCGGCAAGACATCCTCCGCCGAAAATTTCGTGAACG
>WNFL01003246.1_pt1 | contig 22478 bp, 18 predicted proteins | sample 5400361 | NCBI WGS metagenome assembly WNFL01 (sample SAMN13153351, study PRJNA577476) | soil metagenome | isolation source: 40 cm soil on Douglas fir-dominated hillslope | place: USA:California | collected 2013-09-17
TATGACCGAGGAAGTACTTGTCCCCGGTAGGAACCAAACCGAGATCCACGTCCGCCTTGACGTTCTGCAAATAGGTCTCAACCACGGGCGTGCGATCCTTCAACAGATCGACCAAGCCCTTTTCGCGGGCGATGAAGCGGTCCACCACCTGATCCATGGTCGCCGGAGGCACCGCCAAGGTGGCTGGCGCGGAAGTGGAAGAGCCTACCGCAGCAACCGTGACCGGCGGAGGCGCTGGGGCGGGCGCCGATGTCGTTACGGCAGCGGACTGCGCTGCTGGTTGGGCGGCGGGCTGGGCTTGCCCGGCGTCAGGTTTGGGCGAATCGCTCTGAGCCTGGCCGTTCGCCCACGCTCCCAGCGACAGCAGTATCAGTATTGTGCAAGTCCATTTCGTAAAACGCATATCGAGTTTCCTCTCCCCGAATCAGTAAGCCAATTGAAAAACAACGTGGACAACGGCCGTGGAATCCACGGGCTGCCCATTCTTCATAGCCGGTTTGAAACGCATTTTGCTGGCTGCGACCTGCGCCGCTTCGTCCAGCCCATGTCCCAGGCCGCGGACGACGCGCTGTACTTGCACGTGACCGTCAGCCGAAAACAAAATGTCCAATAAAACTTGTCCTTCCAATTTCAGGTCGCGAGCTTCCTGCGTGTAGACCGGAGTCGGCTTCGACAGAATTTCTACGCCGGTTGTGGGGGCGTCGACGGTTACCGTTTTCGCGACCTTCTGCGCCGGCTGTTGCGCTCCGAAGCCGGATTGCTGCACGGCGCCGTGAACTCCGTGGCCGCCCGTTGCAACTCCAGAACCAAAATCCGCGCTCGCTACGACGCCCTTGACGCCCTTGGCGCCGCCCGAGCCATTGCCCTGCCCAGGACCTACGGGCAGGTCAAACGATCCCATTTGCGCCGCCACCAGTTTGGCTCCAGCTTTGCCTTCACCTTTGAGTCCGTTGGGGTCGCCGAAGCCGCCGGTTTGCACTTTCTCAATCGGCTTGTTCACGGTAGGCTGCAGGGCGCTGCCCGCAAACGCTCCGGTATGAATCGTGACCGGCAGGGGCTTGTTCGAGTTCAGCAGCGTTGGGTTGAGCTTGGCCTCGACATTGACTTTGGGGGCTTCGACCTCGGGCGTCTCCACCTTGGGCTTGCGAATTTCGCGGGGCACGATCATTTTCGGGGTCTCGATCGGAACCGGTGGCAGCAGTCGCGCTACCAGTTTGGGAATCTTGATCCGGATTCTTGGCGGCGGTGGCGGTTTGTACGGCTTCAACGCCACCATCTCGATTTTGTACGTCTTCAGGCTCATGGTTTCGGGCGTGAGCATGCCCAAGACCAGGATGACCAGGAGCAGTACGGCCTGTGCGCCGTAGCTGACGCACATGGTGCGCCAGTCGATCTGCTTTTCGGGCAGCAGCCTGATCTGCGGGTGGGTCCGGCGCCTATCCGTGTCGACCTGGGTCATGACAAAAACACTCCTGCTTCCTGGGAAACTCACGATTGGGGAGGAGATCGCGGGTGAGTTCAAGGTTAGGCGGAAATCTGGACACGGTAAATGTGTCAAATGACCTTGTACTTAGGTAATCGAGGGATGCCACTTCGGGAACTAGCGAAGTTCGGGAGAGCGAGAGCGAAGGAAAGCAAAGGCGTAAAACACAGGAATTCCCGCCAAAATCAGCAGTGTCCCCCAGACTGAGTAGCGCAGATTCTCCGTGAAAGTGAAGTAAAGAAGAACGGCGGAAACGAGGATGAATAGCCCAGGGACGAAGGGATAGCCCCAAGTGCGATAGGTACTTTGGGTTCCTTCACTGCGGCGGAAGATGAAGATGGTGCTGGCAGAGATCATGTAGAAGAGCCATTCGGCAAAGATGGCAAGAGAGAAGAACTGCCGGAATGAACCGCCCAGCAATAGGAGAATCACGGCAAGCCCAGCTTGCACGACCAAGGCGACTGCGGGCGTGCGGAAGCGGGGATGCACATTCCCAAGAGAGCGGAAGAAATAGCCATCGCGCGCCACAGCGAAGGGTACGCGTGCGCCGCTCATGATAGTCCCGTTCAGCGTCACCAGCATGGACAGGGCCATGCCCGCCGCCACCAGTCCCGCGCCGGCTGGGCCGATGGCCAGCGAAACCGCGTCGGAGGCCGGACGCGGGGACGCAGCGATGGCAGCGGCGGGCATTACGTACTGAATGGCTGCGTTGACGGAGAGGTACAGCGCGGCGACAGTGCCCACGCCGAAGATCAGAGCCAACGGCAGATTGCGCTGAGGATCTTTTACTTCTCCGGAGACCATGGTTAGGTCGTTCCATCCGTCGTACGCCCACAAAGCGGCGACCAACGCGGCCATGAATCCGGCAAGGCCGCCCTTGGCGCCGGTGAACTCTTCCTTGAAGTGTGCCAGTGAGCCGTGGCCGTAGCTGAAACCGACAGCCACGATGACGAGGATCATGGCGATTTTGAGCAGAGTGAAGACGAGTTGGAAGTCTCCGGCCTTCTTTACGCCGAGGTAGTTCAGTAGTGTGATTAGCAGCGTTGCCACGACCGCGAAAATCTGGCCCCAGGTTAGAGATGACTGATCCGAAATCGTGTGCGGCAGAAAGCCGAAAACAGGGAATGTCCCAAGAATGCGGACGAGCGCCGTCGTGATCGAAGCAATCGACGCCGGTTTGGCGATGAAGCACCATGTCCAGGCGTAGAGAAAGCCGGCGAGCGGCCCGTAGCCGTCGCGCACGTAGACGTATTCGCCGCCTGCTTGCGGCTTGAGCGCCGCTAACTCGGCGTAGGTGAGCACGCCGAAAAACGAGAGTACCCCGCCGACGATCCACGCTAAATACACGAGCGGGGCTGAGCCGACCGCCTGCATCATCTCTTGTGGGACCAGAAAAATGCCGCTGCCGATGATGGTTCCCACAACAATTGCTCCGGCGTGGCTGACACCGAGATCGCGCGCGAGGGTTCGTTCGGCTGGCATCGTTGGGTTCATTGAGAGGCGCAAACCAGTCTTTGCAATATATCTCATTGAAGACGAAGCACCGAAGACGAACGCACGTTCAACGAACCCAGATTTCAACGAACCCAGGTTTCAACGAACAATGGAGGCACGGGCGCCCTCGCCTGAGCGGCAGGACCAGGAACCTCCGTGTGATAAAACAAGCCGTGGCTTTCTACCTGGGCATTGACGGCGGCGGAAGCAAGACTGCCTGCCTCTTGGGCGACGAGACTTCGATTCTGGGGCGCGGCGACAGCGCGGGCTCCAACATGGTTCGCCTGGGCGAGCAAGCCGCAGGCGAAGCGCTGCAACAGGCCGTTCGCTCCGCTTGTGCAAACGCGAAGGTCAATCCCGCGCAGCTCACCCGAACCGTGGCGGGCGTTGCGGGAGTCGGACGAGCCGAAATTCGTGATTCCGTGCAACACGCGTTGCGGCAAGTTGTGGGCGGGGAAATCGATGTTATTACGGATGTGCAGGCTGCATTGCGGGCTGCTTTTGTGGATGGTCCGGGTGTCGTCGTCGTAGCCGGAACGGGGTCTATCGCGCTCGCGCGGAATAGCGGGGGCGAGACGGCTCGTGCCGGGGGCTGGGGCTGGGCCATTTCCGACGAAGGTTCCGGGCCCTGGATCGGACGGGCGGTGGTGGCTGCGGTTTTCCGGGCGCGTGATGCGAGGCATGTGCCGCAAATGGAACACAGTATCCTGCGGGCCTGGCAGCTCGCGGACCACCAACATCTGGTGTCGGCAGCAAACGCCACGCCGCAGCCGGATTTTGGGGCGCTTCTGCCGGAAGTCGTTGCCGCGGCCAACGCCGGCGACCCGATGGCGGTCGAAGTTTTCCTGCGTGCCGGAAGGGAACTCGCGGCCCTGGCCCAAATCGCCGCTTCGCGCGTCTTCGCAGCCGATGGCAACGTCCCAGTAGCCATGTCCGGCGGTGCGTTCGCTCATGCCCCCAACTTGCGCGAAGCTTTCTACAATAGTCTTCAGACTCAGTTGCCCAACGCCACCTTGTTGCCGGACCTCGCGGATCCGGTGCTTGGAGCTTTGCAAATGGCGCGCCGCGGCTGACGCTGGGAAAACCATGGCTGCCACCGGTTCACCGAATTCCGACGCCCGCCCAATCGATAACCTGATCGATAAGAAGATCGGCGAAAAGATCAATGCCGCAGCCGCATCACCCGCAGCTCCTTCCGACAATGCCGAAACTCTGCTGGCCGCTGCCGCCGACGCAAAACTCACGGAAGCCCATGCCCTCGCCTTGCTGCAGCAAACCGCGTTGCCTGCCGCCGCCATCGAGTCGCTGGCAAAAAATCGCGCCGTCGCCTGCGGGCGCAAAGTGCAACGCGCCCTTCTGTTGCATCGGCATACGCCTCGTCAAGTCTGGTTACCGTTCCTGCGCAACATGGCGACGCTCGAGCTTGCGGTTGTGGCGCTGAGCCCAACGGTTCCGGCGGAGGTTCAGCGCGCTTGTGAAGAGGCGGTCATCGTCCGCGTGAAGACCATTTCCCTGGGGGAACGAAAAACGCTGGCGCGACGGTCGACCAGCCGCTTAGCCGGGGCTCTGTTGCTGGATGCCGATCGCGCCGTCGTCCAAGCTGCTCTGGGCAACGGACGACTCACCGAAGCCGGCGTGGTACATGCTTTATTGCGTCCCGACGCTTCGCATGCGTTCGTCGAAGCTGTTTGCCATCATCCCAAGTGGTCGGTGCGGCGCGAGGTGCGGATGGCGGCTTTAAGAAATGAAAAAACTCCCCTCGGCACGGCACTTCTGTTCGCTCATGCCCTGCGCCCGCCGGAGCTGCGCGAGATTTTGCACGGATCGCATCTGCGCTCTGACATCAAGCAGGCGCTCTTACGCGAAATCGGGGAGCGACCATGCCCGACTGGCTAGCCGGCTGGTTCGCGGCGGTTCAAGAATTGGAGATCTGGTCCGCTCCCTGGGCGGAAGTTTCGCGCCCGGCCGTGGTGGGCTGGACAGCCTTCTATCTCGCATTTCTCGTCTACGCCGCCACCAGCACCAGCGGATTCCTCTTCATCGATAGCGCCAACCTCGTGGTTCACGAAGGCGGCCATCTTCTTTTCGGCTGGCTGGGGCGGACGCTGGGCTTGTGGGGCGGCACGATTCTGCAGTGGGCGGTTCCGTTGCTGCTAGCGGCATATTTCTTTGTACAGCGCCAGACGACAGCCTTTGCGTTCTCTCTTTTCTTCTTCTTCGAGAACTGGCTCTACACCGCCACCTACATGGCCGACGCGCGGGCGATGGTCTTGCCGCTCGTTACCACCGGCGATCCCGATTTCGCCGAGCACGATTGGAACACGATCTTTACCAGGCTCGGCGTGTTGCCCTACGACACAACCATCGCCGGAGTCGTGCGGTTTGGCGGTTGGTGCGGGATGGTTGGAACCATCGCTTGGCTGGTGTGGCGTGCTATCAGAGCGAGGCGTCTTGCGAAGGAACTCAGCCCGTGATCCTCGTACGAACGTAACCTAGACTGGGTTTGGAGTGCCACCTAGTATTTAAGCTATGGAACTCGAACGAAGACTTAAGTTCTGTCGGCTATTCACTGGCTCGATTGTGTTCGCGCTTGCCTTTGCTCGGATCAGCGCGGCACAGGAATTGCCGAAGGGGCGGGTTAAGCCGGCCGCAAGTCTGACGCGCCAAGATTTCAGGCGAAAAGATCCGAGCCGCTTCTTGGTTGTGGCCGGAGACTTCAATGGCGACGGAGTGCCAGACAAGGCGTTATTGTTAGTCAACCAAAGGATGGGGAAGATGGGCTTCTTTGTCTGTCTCGCCACCTCAAACGGTTGTGACTGGCGTCGGCTAGAGGTAATGGACATTGCATTCCTCGATGTGATGGGAATCGCAAAAGTCACGTCAGGCAAGTACCAAACGGCCTGCGGAAAAGGCTACTGGGAATGCGGGAAGGATGAGCCGGTAACGCTCGTTACTAGGCGCGACGCGATAGAGTTCTTCAAAGACGAAAGCGCCAGTTCAGTCTACGTATACAGCCCGAAGAAACACCTGTTTAGAGCGATAGCAACCAGCGACTGAGCGTGCACTTTCAAGACCTCAGACCCGTGCATTTGGAACCCTACTTGCGCGACGAAAATCCCGCACCCAAGGCGTAATCTCCCAGCGGCCCGAAGGTGCGCTTTTCGGTGTAGAGCCGCCAGCGGTGCCAGACAATGCGCAAGCTGGCCATCACTGGAATTGAGAGATACACGCCGAGCACTCCAGCCAGTTCGCCGCCAGCTAGCACTCCGAAGATTGCCGCCAGCGGATGCAACTCCATGCGCTCCCCCATAATTTTTGGGGAGAAAACATAGTCTTGGATGACGCGCCAAGCGGCGAGAAATGCGATCAATCCGATCCAGTGCTGATATCCCAGCAGCAGAGCAATGCCGAGAATCAGCACTGCCGCGACCAGGGGTCCGACGACAGGGATAAACTCCAACAAACCGCCCGCCGTTCCTAAGGTCATGGCGTAAGGCACACGCATGAGTCCAAGACCAATGGAATAAACCACCAGCGACAGCAACGCCAAACTCAACTGGGCGCGGATGAAGTGCGCCAGCATCTGGTTCATGTCGGTGAGCACGCCTTCGAGCAACTCGCGTTGGGCGCGGTTCTCTACAGAATTGAGCAGGAACTGTCCAAAAGCATGGCCATCGCGTAGGAAGAAGATCGACAGGATGGGTACCAGCACGAGCAGCCAAGCTTGTTTCGCGGCTTCGGCCACGCGCAGGCCAACACGCTGGGCGACGTTCAGAACTTCAGCGCGATGGTTGACCAGGATCGTCTTCACCCATTTCCGTGTATGGGAGCTCCAGCCGTTTTGTGCCCCGATCTGGTCGGCAAGTTGCCCGGTGCTCAGAGTCTCCACGATCGGGTTCACCGAATCGGTTAGGCGCGTGGCCTGCTGCGCGATCCTAGGTCCCACCGAAAGCAGGAGCCATCCGGCTAGCGCCAAAAGGATGGTGTAAATCAGAGCGATCGCCCGCCCCCGTCCACGCAGGATTTTCTGCACCCTGGACACCAGAGGATCCATTAGGTAGGCAAAGAAAATCGCGAAGAGAAACGCAATGAGCGTGTGCCGAACGGAATAGACAAAGTACAACCCCAGGGCGAACAGGAGCACCGTAAACAGAATGCGCGACGTTCGTGAGTCAACGGGTGCCAAGAATATTCGCCTGTAGATCCTTCGACCTAAATTCTAATCGCGCGCGATCTAATTTTGGACGATCTAGTCTCGAACGATCTCCGTCGACAGGTCGGGGATGACCATTCGCACTACTTTGTAATCGTCATCGAGCCACAGCTGCCAGTCGGAGGTTTCGGACTTCAGGTCGAACCGGTTGAGCTCGCGCGGTTTGCCGTGAACCGAGACGTTATCCCTTCCGTAATACTCGACGCCCACGAGCATCGATGTGCGCGAGCGCGGAATGACCACGCCGATGTTCAGCTTCTTCTTGAGCGGGCACTGCACTTGACCCTCTTTTTGGCGGCAGCCGATCGCCAGAAATCGCCAAGCCAGGACTTCACGGTGAATAAACACGAAGTCATCCAGCACGCTGGTGGTGGCAGGCAAAATGTATTGGTGCTCCTCCGCCTTGTCACTTGGCAGTTGAGTGCTGTGCTGCACCATGAATTCGTCTTTGGGTTCCAGTACCGCCTGGGCCGAGCCCGGAGCAATATCCTTGAACTCGTAGCGCCGTAAATCGCCGGTCGCCCCTAGTTTGAGTTCGGTCGTCTGATGGGCGCCGTTGGTTTCCTCGGTTTTAAAATCCGTGGTCACCAGACTGCCATCCGCGCCCTGTTCGACGGAGAACTTCTCCGTGGCGGTGCGCTTATTGTTGATGAAAATGCCAAAGGACCCGGAATCCACCGCGGTTGCGGCCGGTTCGTTGCCCGCGAGCAGGCCGGGTGCGGCGAAAATCACTAGGAAAACGAGAGAGATGGAAAACTTCATTCTTATAGTCCTAGGTGGTTGCGTTCGTCCCGGCAAGTCCCAAAAGTAACCCAATGTGCTGAGCGACCTCTTCCACCGAGCGTTCCTGGGTTTCCACACGGAGCGTGCCGGCCTGATACGCTGCGCGGCGCGCCTCGTACAACCGGCGAAAGTCATTTTCGTTCTGCAGCAGGGGACGCGTTCCTTGCTGTGGCTGGCATCGCTGCCAAAGTTCATCCACCGGGGCATCCAAATGGAGGACCGGCAGGGAAGCCTCGCGTAAAAGAGCCACATTCGCGGGCTGCATCCATGCGCCTCCGCCCAGCGAAACGACAGTGTTCTCGGTGTCGAGCTCCGTCAGCAAGAGCCGCAGTTCGTTAGTCTCCACACGCCGGAAACCAGCTTCGCCGTCGTGCTCGAAGATTTCGGCCACGCTACGTCCCATTCGAGCCACAATGCGAGCGTCCAAGTCCACAAATCGCCAGCCCAAGGCCGTCGCCAAAGCCTGCCCGACCGAAGTTTTTCCGGCACCCATGAAGCCCACCAGGAAGACCGCCCGGGCTGGATCATGTTCCGCCGTAGCGCGGGGAAACGACATTTCAGATGGAGTCGTCATGCTCGCACAAGCCCACATTGGACTCGCAACCGCTGCTAAATATTGGATTTAGCGTTGCTTAAGGCGGATTTTACCACTGAAGGTGTGCAGGAAAACCGAAGAGGCAGCCCTTCCGGCAACACCCACGAAGGAATGCCCTTTTTCGGGAATGGTAATGGAATGCGCCTTGGGCTGCAGCGGGAAGTCGTTGTCGACCTGACCCTTGACCGAGGTCGCGGTCACGTCCACGGACGCGGTTGCCGGAATGCTGGCATCAATATCGCCACTGTGGCTGTTCAGCTTGTAGGAGCCCATGCCGCCGAAATCACCGTCGTAGTGAATCTTACCGTTGTTGGAACTCACTTCCACCAGCGGCCCATCGACGTTCCGCATGGTGATGTCGCCGCTGATTGTGTTCGCGACCACGTGAACTTGCCGGATATCCGCCAGCAGAATGTTTCCCGAAAGCGTGCGAACGCGAATATGACCTTCGCTGATGCCACGCAGATCGACCGGGGTGGCAGCACCTTCGACGGAAACGTCGCCGGTGAGATGCTCCGCGCTCAAGGTACCGCTATTGGAGTGGATGATGACGACTGCTGCCGTCGGAACCAGAATCTCATAATCCACCTGGCTCGCCTCGACCGTGGCGCCCTGGAGCAAGTGCGATTCAATGGTAATCCGGTCGCCGCTTTGGTCCCCGCCCTGGTTGGTATCGACCTCAACCTTATCGGAGTGGAGAATATATCGCACCACCACCTGGTTTCCGGTACCAGGGTGGACAGCGACGGGGCCGTATTCATTGACGACGGAGACGGTGGGTTTAGGCCCACAACTGAAGCGCTTCTCCAGTTGGGTCTGGGCGGCAGCGAGTGAGGCGGCCAAGAGGGTGGCCGTGAGAACCAGGCTTTGCAGGGTCAGGCACTGCGTTGCGCGATGCGTGCTTTCCATAAGCTCCAACTTCCCTTGGGTTGGCGGGAGGGTAGGCCCGCACCGCCCGGTCACTGATCTTGACAGAACGATCATGATAGAACGGTCTTGATAGGACGATCTCAACAGTACGACTTCAACAATACCGCAAAACTCATCGCGACGAATGGCTGATCGCCATCTCGTAGACCATGGCCTTCTCGTTGTACGCCTGCATCAGATCCTCGCGTGCCTGATCGCTGTCGGGACTCTTGTCCACGGTTTCTTTCGCGTCCCGGATATAAGCGTTGGCGTTCCTCAGATTGTCTTCGAACGTGACCCGCAGGGCCGGCGTCTTGCTGGAAACTTCATTGAGCAACTGCACGTCGTCGTCATCCAGCATGGCGACATTCGCGGGTGAGGCAATCGCCGACGTGTTTTGCGCCGTGTCGGGGGAGCGGCTGTCTGACTTGTAAGCCACGAAAATGATCACCAGAGCCGCCATTGCTCCCAGCGGGACGAGCGCCGGACGCCAACGCGGACTGAAGAAGAAGTCCATGAGGCGGTCAGGCTTCGCCTGGGGGCGAATGATGCCTTCCGCCACCAGGGACTTGCGGAGTTCCTCCCACACCCTGGGGCTGGGCTCGTGCATCTCGGCCAACTCAGGAGCCTCCTGCGCGATCTGGCGCAAATCCTCCACCAGGCTGGAGCACCTCGAGCAACCCTGCGCGTGTGTTCTCTGGGCGACGCTCCAAGCGCCGCCGTCCACTACTTCCGGTAGCAATTCTTCGAATTGTTCGCAGTTCAACATAACGCCCACCCCGATATCACTCCGCCGTGTTTCTCGTGTTCAGTTTTCGTTCTCAGGCATTCCTCTTTTCGGCCTTTCCGGCTCTTTGGTGCTTGAGGATGTCTCGCAGCTTCATTCTTGCCTTGTGCAACTGGGACTTGCTGTTTCCGATCGAGCATCCGACCATGTTTGCAATTTCGTTGTGCTCAAAGCCTTCCACATCATGCAGAACAAACACCGACCGATAGCCCGGCGGCAAATCCTCCACCGCCCGATTCAACTCGACCCGGTCAATCGCACCAGCCAGCCTCAAGTCCTCGGCTCCGATGTCGCGCTTCGGGGAGTCTTCCTCGCCGTCCGTCGTTTCTTCCAAGGAAACCACCGGCAAGCTCTTCTTCCGTAATTGCATCAACACTACGTTGACGGTCATACGGTGCAGCCATGTCGAAAATGCCGACTCGCCGCGGAAGGTTGCGATCTTGCGGAACAACTGCAGGAAGGCTTCCTGGGCCAAATCCTCGGCATCGGTCGGATTCCCGGTCATCCGCAAGCAGAGCGAATACACCCGCCGCTTGTGCAGACTGTAAAGAGCTTCAAACGCCTCGCCGTCGCCCTTCTGGGCACGTTCGATCGCCTCAGCCTCGGACATCCCGCCGCTCTGTTTTGGTGTTGCGTCGGTCAATGCGCCCTGGACTAGGCTGCTATTAACTAGATGCAGCCTAAGTATCTTTTCGTTGTATGTGTTGCAAGTTACCGATGGGACGATGCAACTTTTTTCGCGTTTCTGTGTTGCTGGCTTCGGTCCGCCCAAAAACGCCTGGTTTCGGCCGGCCAAGATTTCCCGTGTCAAACCGCGTGATTGTGCCAGATTGCAGGGTAAAGAACTCGGCGCGGCCCGTCAACTTCCGACAAAACGGGCATACAGGCTGCGAGCCACGGCGGTGTCTGTGGTCCCTTTGATGATGGCCCGTCCGTCGGGAAAAAGTGTGATTTCATGGGGTTCGCGCCAGAACTTCAAGACGAAATCGTTGAACCTAACCTGGCCATGGGGCTGCAGCGTGGCGCTCAGCTCGGAGAACCGGATGGGGCGGTGCTGCTCGTGAATTTGCACGGAATTGCGCCCGCAAAGCGTGATATGCGGCCGGCCCAGACCGGCCAGATGGACAAAATCGCGTTCCGAGCAGGTTCGGCATCCTTGCCTGGGTAGGGCGGCGGCAATCTCCGCCCGGTCGTTGCGCCAGACGTCGAAAGAGAGCAAAGATTTGCGCACCTGGTCCCGCGCACCCACCAGAAACTTGAGGGCTTCCGTTGCCTCAATCGAGGCGACCAGATTCACAGCCGAATTCAAGATTCCCGCCGTTTCGCAGGTCTCCACGGTACCCGTTGGGAGCTCGGGAAAGAGGCAGGTGAGGCAGGCGGTCTCTCCGGGGATTATGTTCAGAGTCACGCCGTAGCTGCCGACGGCGGCCGTGTAAATCCAGGGTCGCGCGTGTTTCACAGCGTAGTCGTTCACGAGGTAACGGGTCTCGAAATTGTCCGTGCCGTCCAAGATGAGATCAGTGCCGCGATCGGTCTCTCCGAGAAGTTCGTCAACATTTGCGGGCGTGAGATCGGCCACCTTGGGCTCGACCACCACTTGCGAATTGAAGGCGGCGATTCTCCTCGCTGCCGCCACTGCTTTGGGCAGCGACTCGGCAGCGTCCGACTCCTCGAACAGTGTCTGGCGCTGCAGGTTGCTGGCTTCGACGTAGTCACGGTCGATAATCCGGAGAGTGCCTACGCCGGAGCGCGCAAGCAACGCCGCCACCGCCGACCCGGTCGCTCCGCAGCCCACGACAACAACGCGGGCTTCAGCCAGTCTTCTCTGACCTTCCGGACCAATCCCCTGGAACAGGATTTGCCGCGAATAACGGTCGTCGAAGTTGTTAGGCATTGGCTGGATGAGCACGGAACTGGTTAAACATAGGTCGAATTTCGAATACGCCTTTATTATAGAGTCTGCCTTCCGGAAAGATTTCGGCAGGGTGAGCGGAGGAGAGGGACAACGCCGCAGCCCGCCGGGAACATCGTAACGGTGAAAGCGCCAATTGGATGTAAACGATAGAAGGCAAGGGGCCTATTTGCGAGTTTGGGCATTTTGCAGCATTGCGCCATGGGTGTTGCCGCTGGCTGCCTTCCTGGCCACGGCGCATGTTGAGGCGCAGACTGGCACCGCGACTCAGCCTTCCATTGCCACGGCCTCGTCACCCCCCAGTTCCCCGGCGAATGGGCAAACCTCCAGCAATGTACTGGCCTATGTTGGTTTACCCGTCCGAGAAATTCGGATTTCGGGACTGCGTGGGTCTGACATCGTTGAATCCGATAGCAAGATCGCGGCCCTCATCGTCCAGCGCAAGGGCGAGCCACTGGATCGCGGCAAGATTCGGCAAACGATTCGCAACCTCTACGGGACCGGACGCTACACCGACGTAGTTGCCGAGGCCCAGCGCGTCGGCGACGGCGTGGAACTGACCTTTGCCGTCGAGCTCAACTACTTCATCGGATCGGTTCGCGTCGACGGCGCGCCCGACCGGCCCACCGTGAACCAGATCACCAATGTCACTAAATTTCAACTGGGCGAGCAACTTACGCTGGAGAAGATCACGCGTGCGTTCGACCGCATTCGCGTGCTGATGGAAGACAACGGATTCTACAAGGCCACTACCGCTTATGAGGAAGAGACCCAGCCGGACACGCAACAAGTGAATATTCATCTGCAGGTGACACCCGGCCCCCCCGCTCACGTGGGGCAGATCGTGCTGACTGGCGATGCCAAGCTTTCTCTCGCGGAGTTGCAAGAAGACGCGCATCTCCACAGTGGAGATCGCGTTACGGCGGAGCACATTCGCAGTGCGGTAGAGCGCCTGCGTAACAAATACCGCAAACAAGGCCGCTATACCGCACAAGTCTCGATGGCGGACCGCGCCTACAATGCGCAGCGCAATACGGTGGACTACACGCTTCACATCGAGCCCGGGCCCATCGTTCAGGTCGTGGTCGAAGGCGCAAAGATCAGCCGGCGCGTGCTCAAGGAGCGCATCCCTGTCTTCGAGGAAAACGCCGTAGAGGACGACCTTCTGAACGAAGGCCGCCTCAATCTCACTGACTATCTTCAGAGTCGCGGCTTTTTCGACGCGAAGGTACAATTCAGCAAAAAACAGGATCCCGACGGGAAAAAGTTGCGCATCATTTACGACGTCGATCGAGGCGCCCGTCACAAGCTCATCAAACTGGAGGTAAAGGGCAATAAGTATTTCCCCACGGAGACGCTGGTGACGCGCATGCAGGTGCAGGCGTCGGGCCGATTGTCAGCGCACGGACGCTTCAGTCCGTCGTTGCTGAGCTCCGACATCAAGGGCCTGCAGGAGCTCTACCGCGCCAACGGCTTCCAAAAGATAAACATAACCGGCAAGGCCGAGGACGACTACCAAGGCGCAAAGGACCGGCTAGCGGTTTTTGTCACCGTGGACGAGGGGCCGCAAACACTCGTTGGGGCATCGCACTTCTCCGGAAACCGTTCCATCCCGGAAGGCGACCTTCGCAACCAGATCACCAGTACTGATGGCCAGCCATATTCGGAATACAACCTGTCGAATGACCGGGACCAGATACTGACCGAGTACCAAAACCGAGGTTATCCGGATGCACGTCTGGAGGTTTCCGCGAAACCCTCTGCCGAAGCGAACCACATGGATGTTGTTTTTGATATTCATGAAGGCGAGAAAGTGATCGTCGATAAGGTATTGATTTCTGGATTAGAAACAACAAAACAGAAAGTTGTCGACCGCGAGGTGAAGGTTCACTCCGGGGATGCGCTCAGCCAGCGGGACTTATTTACTACGCAACAGCAGCTATATGATTTGGGAATCTTTAGCCAGGTGGATGTGGCGCTGCAGGATCCCGAGGGCAACGAACACGACAAGAACGTTCTCGTGGATGTTCGCGAGGCACCGCGTTATGCCTTCAATTACGGTTTCGGATTTGAAGCGCAGACGGGACAACCGGCGAATGGAGCTCAGGGCCAGACGGGGGTTAGCCCTCGCGTCTCGCTCGACGTGACTCGTTTGAACTTCCTGGGTCTAGATCACAGCATTGTCTTTAAGTCGAACGTCGGTGCCCTGCAACAACGCGGTCTTTTAAGCTATGAAGCGCCCCGTTTTCTCGATAGCGAAAAACTGCGCCTGACCTTCACCACCTTTTATGACAACACATTGAGTGTAAGTACGTTCACCTCGCGTCGGCTGGAAGGCTCGGTCCAGTTGGAGCAGAAGCTGAACCGCGTGAGTACGTACCTATACCGTTTCAGCTATCGCCAGGTGAAAGCGGATCTCGCGTCGGGTTTCAACCCCGCCCTGGTTCCGCTCCTCTCGCAATCGGCGCGCGTAGGAGGGCCCGGTCTGGCGTACCTGCGCGACAAGCGGGACAGCCCCATCGATCCACGGAAAGGCAACAACACGTCGTTCGACCTGAGCTGGGATTCCCGCTTCTTCGCTTCGGAGGCGGACTTCGCCCGCTTTCTGATTCAAAACGCCACCTATCACGCGATTGGCAAGAAGGGCATTGTCTTTGCCCGATCCACGCGGGTTGGGTTCGAGGATACGTTTCACCGCACGATTTTGCCCATTGCCAACAGTACGCCCATCGCCGGATTTACAATCATTCCTCTTCCGGAACGACTGTTCGCAGGTGGCGCCAATTCCCATCGGGGATTCTCCATCAATCAGGCTGGTCCGCGCGATTTTGGCTCCGGCCAGCCCACCGGTGGGTCGGCGCTGTTCCTGAACAGCTTGGAACTGCGGCTTCCGCCCGTGACCTGGCCGTATGTTGGGGACAACTTGAGCTTCGTCCTCTTTAACGACATGGGGAATGTTTTCGACACCACACGTAACATGCTGAAGGGACTGGGCCGCTTACACCAGACCGGCGTTAAGGATTGCCGGTCGTTGAATCCAGTCGCCGCCGCTTGCGATTTCAACTACGTGGCGGCTGCCGTCGGCGCCGGAGTCCATTACAAGACACCGATTGGGCCCGTCCGCCTCGATCTTGGCTACAACTTGAATCCAGCAACATTCCCGGTGCGGAATCCTACAGGCTCGAACGGCTCAATTCCGCCTCATATCGAAACGCTCCGCCGGTTGAACATCTTCTTCAGCATTGGGCAGACTTTCTGATGCGGCGAACCATTCTAACCATCGCGCTGGTTGTGCTTGTGGCCGCTGTGCCGTCTCGCGCGGAGACCATCGAACGCGTGGTTGCCGTCGTGAATGGCCAAACCATCCTGCTGAGCGAGTGGGACACAGCCGCTCGCCTCGAAGCCCTGCAGGATCACCAACCATTGGAGTCGATTACCGCCACCTCTCGCCGGGCTACCTTTGACCGTATGATTGACCAGGAACTTCTCCGCGGGGAGATGGAGAACTCCAGTGTGAATCGCAGCTCGCCCGAGGCTGTCGCCGCGAAGTTCCACGAAATCCGCCAGCAATATCTCGAGGCTTCCACGGATGCCGAATGGGCTGCGATCCTCACCCGATATGGCGTGACCCAGCAGGAAGTCGAAGCTGCCGTTGCCGCCGAGCTGGACGGTTTGCGCCTCTTGGATTTTCGTTTGCGTTCCAGCGCCCAGCCCGACACAGCCCAAATCGCACGCTATTACCAGACCGTGTATGACCCCGCCATGCACGCAAAACGCGCCCGGCCAGAGCCGTTGGCGGACGTAACGCCACAAATCCGGGAAATCCTGACGCAGCAAAAATTGATGGACCTGACCACTTCCTGGCTGCAAACCCTGCGCGCTCAAGCCAACATCCAGGTCAACATCCGCCTCCCGGAGGCGCCTGCGAAGCCATGACCGAGCCGCCCATGTCCGAATTGCCCTCGACCGTACCGACCGCGAAACCGCGCCGCCGTTGGGGAAGGATCTTTCTCATTGCGGGAGGCGTGGTGCTTGCGCTCGTGTTGGCTGGCGCTTGGTACACGACCACAAACCGATTTCATAGCTGGTTGCACAATCAGGTGGTGACGGCGCTGCAAGACGCAATGGGAGGCCGTGTGGAACTGGGTGAATTTCACATGATTCCGTTCCGGCTGCGGCTGGAGGGGCGGGATCTTACGATTCATGGCACGGAAAAGGCTGGGTCCATTCCATTTGGACATGCGGACGTAGTGGTCGCGGAGGTGCAACTGCTTCCCCTGTTGGGAGGGCAAGTGGCGCTCAGCCGCCTGGTTCTCGAGCATCCGGTGGTGCGGGTGGAGTTTGCTGCAGACGGGACATCGAGCATCCCGGTTCCCAAAGGCCCCGTCGATCTTCGTCCTGCGCCGGAACAGCTCTTTGACATGTCCATCGGCCGCCTGGAGGTGCACAACGGCGAGTTGCGCTGGAACGACCGGCAGATTCCCGTCGATTTTTCCGCCAGCGGCGTCTCCGGAGGCATGTCGCACTTCCTGTTCCGCCGGCGATACGAAGGGAAAGTCCATGCGGATAAGGTGGATACCAAGCTCGAGGACTTGCGTCCCTTTGCCTGGAGTGGCGATCTGGAATTCGGGCTAACGCGCCGCCGCTTGGATATCAAGAGCCTCAGCCTTACGTCCGGGCGCTCGCGTTTGCATTTCACGGGTGAAGTCGTCGACTTTGTGCACCCGCAGGTGAGCGGGAGCTACGAGGCGCAGTTGGATATCGCCGACACCGGTTCCGTCTCGCGCACGAAGGAACTTGCGGGTGGCATCGCAGACATCAAAGGCGAAGGTAAATGGACTGACACATCGTTTTCCGCCACCGGAAAACTGAGCGTCCGGGACGGCCTGTGGAAGATGGGTAATGCTGGCATCCGCGTGGCCTCCGGCTCAACTCAATACGCGCTTTCGGATCGCCTGGAGTTCCGCGATCTGCAAGCCCGCGCTTTGGGTGGAATGGTGACGGGGGAGGCCCGCGTCAACCATTGGCTCGGGCCTGTGGTTTCCGGGAAGCCGACGGGGAAAAAGCGCGAGGATTCCGTGGGCGAAGTTCATTTGAAGCTGCGCGATCTGGCGGCGGGCGACTTGCTCTCACTGCTCAACTCCAGCGATTTCCCCGTGGATCGCTTGCACGCTGTGGGATTAGCTTCCGGCAGCTTAGAGAGCAAGTGGACCAAGCGCATTGAGACCGCGGATACGGAGGTCGATCTCCAGATCGCCGCCCCGGAGCAGGTTGCCTCCGGGACCCTGCCGCTTGCCGGGACAGCGCGCGGAACGTACCACGGGACGTACAACGGCGTGAGCGATTCGGTGGATGTCGCGCAGATCGAATTGAGCACGAGAGGCACGCACCTGGCGGCATCCGGGACCATCGGCACGAATTCGTCCAACCTGCACGTGGCGATCAACGCGACCAATTTGGCGGAGTGGGAGCCCTTGCTCAGCGGCTTCCGCGGTACCGCGCAGGTTCCGCTCAACCTAGCCGGGCACGGACGTTTCACGGGATGGCTGAGCGGAAGTCTTCGCCAACCCCTGCTGACAGGCAAAGTGGAACTCTCCGATTTCCAGGTGTCACCACGGGGCGCCAGCAATACCGCACTCGACCACATGCGCTGGGATCGGCTAGCGGCGGATATCCAGGCCTCTCCGCAAATGGTGACAGCGCAGCACGGAGGGCTGCAGCAAGGGGCTGCGGCAGGGAATTTCGACGCGGAGATTGGTCTTGACCAAAGTGCGTTCACAGCGGAGAGCCTCATTCGCGCCAAGGTTTCCCTGCAGGACGCCAGCGTGCAGGAATTGCAGGCGATTTTCGGCTACTCCTACCCGATTTCGGGGCGTGTGTCTTTTTCCGGAGAGATGGGTGGCACCAAGAGCTCGCCGCACGGCGGAGGTATGTTGCAGTTGAGGAACGCAACGGTTTATGGCGAGGCGGTTCCGGCAGCCCAAGCCAAATTTACCTGGGCCGGGCCCGAATTGACGCTGGAAGACATCAATGCGGAATATGCTTCGGGCCACGTGCGCGGGCTCGCCGCCTACAACCTCGACGCGGGCACATTCCGTTCGCAGCTCGCGGGCGAGGGCTTCGAGCTGGCGAGGCTGCCCAAGCTTCGCGACAGCCAAACACCCGTGGCGGGCCGCTTGCGGTTCGCGGCGACAGGCTCGGGTACGACGGCGGAGCCTTCCGTGGACGCCACCGTGGATCTGGAAAACCTCGCCTTTGGAGACGAGGACCAGGGCGGCTTTCACCTGGAAGCCAAGACCCGCGGGCGCAGCCTGCACCTAACGGGCAAGTCATCGTTCCAGGGAGAGAATATAGCTCTGGACGGCGATGTCCAACTGCGCGGCGATTGGCCTATGCAGGCGACAGCGCGGTTTGAGCATATGGATTTGGACCCGCTGCTGCAACGGTATCTGCACGGCACCGTGACAGGACACTCCGCGTTTACGGGGACGCTGGCGGTGCGCGGCCCGGCGCGCCATCCTGCCGACCTCGAAGTTACGGCCGAGTTGGCGCAGATCACAGCGGTGCTGCAGAACGTTAGCGTTGCCAACGACGGTCCGGTGCGCTTCCGTGTGACCAATCAGTTCCATTTGGACGAAGCCCACCTGGTGGGCGACAACACCAAACTCACCGCAGGCGGAACCATCGAGCTTACGGGACGGCGGGAGCTGGACATGCACGCTTCGGGCCAGCTCAACCTTGGCCTCCTGCAGACCATGTACCCCGACTTCCTAACGACCGGCACAGTGGATATTCAGGGCCGCGCCTCTGGAACGGTGAGCGAACCCGTGTTGCAGGGCAAGGTCACGGTCGCCGGGGGCGGTGTTGCGGTTCCGGGTCAGCCCGCGTCGTTAGGCGACATCAACGGCACGCTCATCTTTACGCAAGATCGGCTGCAGATTGAGCAGCTCACGGCGCGCAGCGGAGGCGGGTTGATCCGGCTGGGTGGCTACATGCAGTATGGCCGCTTTCTGGAGTTCAACGTCACCGCGCAAGGCGAAGACGTGCGCTTGCGCTATCCGCCCGGGATGAGTTCGACGGCGAATGCTGATTTGCGTCTCTCCGGAACATCCAATGGAGCGGTACTCTCGGGCGAGCTGCAGATTACCCGTTTCAGTTTGAGTCCGGGTTTCGATTTTTCGGTGCTGACCGGCTCGGACTCTGTGTTGAACAAGATCAAATTTGATCTGCACATCTACACGGCTCCGGACTTGCGTTTTGACAGTTCGCTGGCTCGAGTTTCCGGCGACGCCGATTTGCGTCTGCGGGGGACCATGGCGAAACCGGTATTGTTGGGGCGCACTAATATTCAGGAAGGCCAAATCTTCTTTAACGGAGCCAAATACGAACTGGAACGCGGGGACATTTCGTTCACGAATCCGGTGAAGATCGATCCGGTCCTCGATCTTGCGGCTAGCATCCGCGTGCGCGACTACGATATCGAAATCGGCTTCCACGGCACCTCCGACAAGCTCAACGTTGTGTACCGCTCCGAGCCTCCGCTGCCGCAGGCTGACATCATCGCGCTGCTCGCACTGGGCCGGACGCAGGAAGAATCGGCGCGGTTGGGCGCGTCGCAGTCCGCGTTTACCCAGGAAGCGTCCAGTGCAATTCTTGGTCAGGCGATCAACGCCACAGTGAGCAATCGCGTGCAAAAGCTGTTTGGTGTCAGCCGCATTAAGATCGATCCTCAGGCGCCGGGCACGGAAACCAGCACGTACCAGGGGCCGCAAGTGACGATTGAACAGCAAGTTTCCAACAAGCTGACTCTGACCTATGTGCAACCCGTGTCGCAGACGACGCAGCAGACCATCCAGGGCGAGTACAACGTCACGCGAAACGTTTCTATCGTAGCTGTGCGCGACCAGAACGGCGTCTTTGCGCTCGACATCCGCATTCGCCGGCGCAAGCAGTAAAGCCAGCGCCGCCTCCTTTACAATCTGAGCGTGGGCATTTTCCGCAACCTTCGCGTCACTCTGGAAATGATCAAATGGGAGCACTCGATTTTCGCGCTCCCATTCGCACTTTGCGGGGCCATGCTCGCAGCCGGCGGCTGGCCGAGCGCGCGGCAGTTGTTCTGGATTATCGTGGCAATGGTGACCGCGCGTTCCGCGGCGATGGCATTCAACCGCGTGGCGGATGCCTCGATCGATGCCGCCAACCCGCGTACACAGACCCGCGCTCTGCCCGCGGGACACCTTTCCCGCACGTTCGTCACGCTCTTTGTTTCTGTGGCGGCAGGGTTGTTCGTCCTGGCCGCGTTCCGGCTCAACCGCCTGGCGTTCCTGCTTTCGCCGGTTGCCCTTGCCATCGTGTTGCTGTACTCCTACACCAAACGCTTTACCCGGTGGTCTCATCTTGTGCTGGGTTTCGCGCTGGGCATCGCGCCGGCTGCCGCGTGGATTGCGGTGCGCGGCGCGCTCGACTCGCGCATTTTATTGCTCACCGCCGCGGTTACTTTCTGGGTGGCTGGGTTCGACGTGTTGTATAGCTGCCAGGATTTTGAGTTCGACTCGCTTTCCGGGCTTCATTCCGTGCCCAGGTATTTCGGAATCGCCGGGGCGTTTTGGATTGCAAGAGCTTTCCACCTGCTGATGATCGCGTTGCTAGTGGCCCTGCTCTTGTCGTTCGGCCTGGGCAAGATTGCGGTCGTCGGGGTTGCGGTCGTGACCATTCTGCTGGCCTACGAACACTCCCTAGTAGCGCCCAACGATCTCAGCCGCCTCAACGCTGCCTTCTTCACAATGAACGGTGTCATCTCGGCGGTCTTCTTCTTTTTCCTGGCGGGAGACATTTTATGGCGCCGGTGAGTTGTGGGGAGTGTCTTAAAGTTTTGCCATTCTGAGCGAAGCGAAGAATCCCCAGGAAGCTGGAAGTGAATCGATGCTCGCAAGCTTTCTGACTGGGAACTTGTGCGGCCAGAAAGCTGGAAAGAGGATCACCAGTTCAAGTTGCAGGGGTCCTTCGCTACGCTCAGGATGACAAACTTAAAAATAAATCAATCATGACCTCCGTGCGAGTAGACAAGTGGCTCTGGGCAGCGGATTCAAGGGCGGGTTCAATCCCGGGCTTAGTTCAAAGACTAGCCAGCCAAGCCTGCGCGCGAGGTTCTCATTGGAGACATGCTGCGAATCACCAACGAGGGCGGTGACTTTCAGGTGGAAGTCCTGCTTCTCAGCGAAGTGCGCGGCCCAGCATCGGTTGCGCAAACGCTCTATCGCGAGACGGAGGCAAGCCAGGAGCTGCGCCTGAAGGTGGCAGCAGAACGCAAGGCGCAGATGCAGTTCGAAGCGTTACCCGCAGGTAGACCTTCCAAACGCGACCGCAGGAGGATCATCCAGTTCCGAGGGCGGAGCGCGGGAGAATGACGGTACACAGGTGGTCGCCGCGTTGGAGCTTCCGGTTTGCCGACAAGCGGGATTAGCTAAGGGAATCGGCTTACACCTCGACCCCAGCTCAACATGGAACCTTGCTGCATATAGACGTAGCCATTACACTCTTAGGCGAGATGCATTTGAAGCCGCAACTTTTGGTGTTTCTGAGTATTTTCTTCACCAGTGTTTTCGTTTTTCCTGCTTCTCCAGGAAGGCATGAAACCATTTCAGGACAAATTGTCGCCTACAGCAATTCTCCGATTTGTTTGAATGGAAATGCCTATTGGTCGCTGATCATTCGCTCTGAAACTCCTAGAGATGTTCGTTCGGATTTCAACCAAGTTGATTTTTCTCTTCCATGCGGCGAGGCGCCAAAATGGTTGACTGTCAAGTCCTCGATCCGGAAATTCCGCTTAATCCGGGAGAAAGTCCTCGATACCATACTGCAGGAATTCATGGGCTGTGTTGATATATCGCCGAACGGGAATGCAGCCAAACCTTGTCCTCCTATACCGGTCTGGAAATATCTGCCGAACGTGGAAAAGGACCAACTTCCATTTGGACAACGCGTGCCACTCTATCGCTCCGCAGACTTGCCTCTGGCTCCCATTTTATGACGAGCGTACAGGAGATTGGGCACGACAGAAGCTCATGGCCAACCAACGCTGTGCGTGTTCTGCAATGTGAAGTAACTTCTCGCTTGAGCTAGCAGCACGGTCACGGATCACGCCCGATCTGTGACTTCACCCGACGTCTGCGATATCATAGAGGCGTGCCGAATCAACACCAGTTTCAGGCTGAAGACGCACGCCTGGAACCCATTGCCAAGAAGGTTCTAGCCGGTGAGCGCCTGACCGGGGACGACGCATTCGTCCTCTACGGTACGGGC
>WNFL01438810.1_pt3 | contig 22475 bp, 21 predicted proteins | sample 5400361 | NCBI WGS metagenome assembly WNFL01 (sample SAMN13153351, study PRJNA577476) | soil metagenome | isolation source: 40 cm soil on Douglas fir-dominated hillslope | place: USA:California | collected 2013-09-17
TTCATCGTCACCGTCCGGATCGCTTGCAGCGGCGTGAGACCGGCCTCGGTCAGCATCTCCAGCTCCGCGTGGACCGCGTAGCCGGGAACGACGTGATTGGGGTCCGATCCGGAGTGGATCTTGCCGCCGGCGGCCGTGAACCGGCGCACGAAATCCTGGAGCATTTTGTAACCTTTCACGAGCTCCTCGCGCTTTTCCGGCGTCGCGCTCTCGTATTTGGCGAAGAACTCTTCGGTGTCTTTCAAGAGATACGCCGGCAGGTAGCGGAGATTGGGATCTTTCAACAGCGCGACCTCGCGCCGCTTCATCTCGGGCGCGCGCTGAGAGAGCGGCCGGAACCAGGTGGCCCAGGTCGGGCTCCAGTGGACGTTCTTTTCCACCATGACCTTGATGATCTTATCGAACATCGCCGGCTCCATGTGGACGTGCACTTCGGCGGTATCGACCTTTCCCTGGAGGCGCGCCTTGTCGAGCTCGGCCTTTTTCTTGGGGTCCTGGATCGAGGTGTAGAGCACCGACCAGGAATGCTCGACCGATTGATAGCCGTTCGCCGCCGAGGTGAAGATGTCGAGCGAATGGCCGAACACCGGCCGCCCTAATCGGTGCGCTTCGTCGGCCGCGGCCCGGGAAGTTTGCGGCGTCAGCCGTTCGAAAAGCTTGAAGCCGTCGACGCCCTTTTCCGCCAGCATGCGCACCGTCTGGCGCGCCTCCTCTTCCGTCTTGACGATGATGCTGGTGCGCTGGCGCCGCAGCGCGCCGCCGCCGAGCCACTCCGGCGGCGGCCCGTCGATGATGTTCCCGGAGGCCCATACGCGCGGACCTCGGATCGTGCCGTTCTTGACTCCTTCGCGCTGCGCGATGATCCAGTCGGCGGGGTTGTTCGATATGTTCGGGCAGGTGACGATGCCGTAATGGAGATAGACCTCGCCCATCCAGTCGCGGTAATGGCAGTGGCCGTCGATGAGGCCCGGCAAAATGGTTTTGCCTTTGGCGTCGATCACCTCGGCGCCTTCGGGCGGCTTCACTTCCCCGCGCTTGCCGGCGTCGCGGATGCGCCCGTCCTGAAAGACCACGACCGCGTCGGCCACGGGCGGCCGCCCGGTGCCGTCGATCAGCGTTCCGCCCAGGATGACGACCGGCCGGCTCTGCGCCCCGGCGGGCGCGGCGAGCGCCGGCATGATGAAACCCAGGATTAAAACGATGAAGGCCGCGCTTTTGAGCTTTGCCGATGTCATATTCTCCCCCCTCTCGTATGGAGCGGAACAAACCTAACCCATAACGCCCGCGAGCTTCAAGGTGTTGGCGGATGTTCGCCGCCGATTTTGGAGGATGGGAGCCGAAACCAAAAAAAAGCGGAGCGCGCGGGCGCTCCGCCGGAGAGAGAATTCTGTATTTAATTTCTACTAATTGATGTCGAGGACCGCCGGCGCGGCGGAAAACTTGTGCGCGCCGTTGGCCGGCGCTTCGACGTGGGTTGCCGACCTGGAGCTGACCTCCAGAAAAGCGGCCTCGTCGAAGTAGAGCTTGTCGCCGTCGATCCCGCCGCCGGGATATTGGTGCTCGAATTGCACCAGCCAGCAGTTGCGCGCGTGGGGCTGGTACTCGACGACCGTCCCCTCTTCCAGGGCGCGCAGCCAATGGTGCGCCTTGATCTTCACCCTGGCGCCGATCGAAACCTTGCTTCTGCCTCTTTCCATCTCAACCTCCTGTGCGAGCCCGATGTCGTTTCGGTGCTTCGCCGGTTGTTATATATCGTTCCCGATCCGGGGACTTCTGGCCGCCGGGTTCTTCGCCAGCTCGACGTCCCTCCCTTGATTATCGACGATCGAGAAAGCGATTAATTCAGTCGGGGTGCAGCCGGTCCGGTCGCACTGGGCGTTGAACAGGACGACCGCGTAAAATTCCTTCTCCGGGTTGCGGTACATGGCCATGACGTGGTGATCGTCCACCAGCACCGCGCTGCCGGGCACGAATTCGAAGTCTTTGAGAAATTGCGCCGGCCCCTGGCCCTCTTCCGGGGCGGCGGCGGCCTGGTTCTTGGTATGGGGCTGGGAAAGCGCCGGGTTGTTACCCTCCATGTCCATCATGTCCATCCCGGACGAGGCGATCGCGACCAGGAAAACAAACAGGCCGGTGAGGCAAACCAGGACGACGATCACGATTTTCCATATGTCGCTGGTCTTGGCGGTCTCGGTTTTTTCCATTTCTTGCCTCCCTTTCTCAGGCAAAAAGAGAGCAACGGCCATGCCAAGAAGGCATGGCTTAAATCAAAGAGATTTATGGAAAATCGAGCTAAATCGAGGGGGTAAAAAGGTAAGCGTTAGGGAAATATTACTCGTTTTGGGCTGAGGTTCTAGGGTTATTTACCCCGCGCCGGCGCCTCGAGTCCGGCCCCCTGGGGCTCCCCTCGACTATCTAAGCCGGCGGCGGCCTCATTCGGGCTTTTGGCCGCAGATCAAGGCGTAGGAGAAGCCGCCCTTCACGTGCATCGCGTCGCCGTGCCTGTGCCAGGTAAAGTAGCTCTGCTTCAGGCGCTCCGCCAGCTCCGGCGCCTCCGCTTCCAGCTCCGCGGCGATCTCGAGCCAGTGGGGGCCCGTGGGGATGCCGTCCATGCTCTCCTGGTCGAAGGCGTACGTCGCGACGTTGGCCCGGGCGATGCGATACCCCGCCTTGATGAGGATGCGCTGGATGCCGCTCGCGGTGCGAAAACGGAACTCGTCGCCGTGCGTGCGGCGAAACACCTGGTTGATTTTTCTCTCGAGCGCATCATCGACCGCATCCCGGGACTCCCTGACGACCGGGTCGAGAACCACGAATTTTCCGCCGTTCCGCAAAACCCTGAGCACTTCCCGGACCACGCCCTCCGGGTTGCCGAAGTGATGCAGGCTGAACGAGACAAAAGCGCGGTCGAAACTGTTCGCCCTGAACGGCAGCGCGCCGGCTTCGCCCGCGCATTGGCTGTAGGCCGGTATCGGGTCGGTATGCCGGTGGCCGACGTCGAGCATCGCCGGGGCCTGATCGACCCCCACGATGCGGCCGGTCGTGAGCCGGCCCGCCACCGGGCGGGCGACGCGGCCGGTGCCCGTCGCCAGGTCGAGAATCCGCTCGCCGCCCTCGAGCGCGAGCGCGTCGGCCAATTTCTCCGCCAGATCAGCGCGGATCTCCGAGTTCCGGCGGTCGAACTCCGCGGCGTGCTCGGGGTCGTGGAAGCGGGTTTTGTGATCGTGCCCGGAGCCGTGGGGATGATCGTGGCCGTGTTTGGGCTCGTCGCTCATTTCTCCGCCAAATCCTCGATCGCCCGCCACTGCTCTTCGTTCACCGGCATGATCGACAGCCGCGGCAGGCGAACCAGGTCGAAGGACTTGAGATGGGCCTGCGCCTTGACCTCCGCGAGCGGCACCGGCCGCGCGAGCGGTTTGCCCGCTTCGATCGCGACGACCAGGAGCTTGGGGTCTTTACCCGCCTCGGGGAAAGCCCCGCTTGACGCACGGGCGGTCCCGACGACCGCCTTCTCGTCGCCGGTGTGATAGATGAAAATCTCATCGCCCTTTTTGATTCCCGCCAGGTGCTTGAGCGCCAGGTTGTTTTTGACGCCGTCCCATACGGTGCGCTTGTCCCTGGTCAAGTCTTGAAACGAATAGGCCGTGGGCTCGGTCTTGAAAAGCCAGCGATTGGGCATGACGATCCCTCCCCGAGGTTTTTATAGACGGCAATTCCCCGCAATTCAAACGAGCGAAGGGCGGCTTGACTCGCGGCGCGCTTCCGCAGTATGCCAACTCGAAGGCGTCGCATGGCTTATCGCTCCAGACTGCTCGCGCTCGCTCTGCTCGCGCTTTGCCTTCCCGGCCGGCTGCCAGCGGCCGAGCGCATCCGCGCCTCCTACGCAGCGCCGAACGCCAGCCAATCGCCCTTGTGGGCGGCCCAGGCGCGCGGTTATTTCGCCAAGTACGGCCTCGAAGTCGATCTCCTCTACATCAGCAGCGGCTCCTTGAACGTCCAGGCGCTGGTCGGCAATACCGTCCAGTTCGCCGCCGGCGGCCCCGCGGCTCTGGAGGCGCGGCTCCGCGGCCTCAAGCTACTGACCATCGCCAATCCGTTGACCGTGCTGGCCAGCAATCTGGTCGCGCTGCCGGAGCTCAAGTCGGTGGCCGACTTGAAGGGGAAAATCGGCGGCATCTCGCGCTTCGGCTCGTCCACCCATCAGGGCCTGAGGTATCTTTTTCGCTCCAACGGCTTGAGCGTCGAGAGCGATCTCAAGATGCTCCAGCTGGGCGGCGACGCGAACCGTCTGGCGGCGCTCAAGGCGGGCAAGATCCAGTATACGTTTCTGGGCGCGGCGGCGAGCGAGCAGGCGCGCGGCCAGGGGCTTAAGGTTCTGGCCACCGCGCAGCAGATGTCCATCCCCTTTCCCTGGACCTCGGTAGTCGTCAACGAGCCCTGGCTCGAGGCCAACCGGGAGACCGCCTACCGCTACGTCAAGGCCGTCACCGAGGCGATCTGGTTCATGAAGCACAACCGCGCCGAGAGCGAGAAGATCATCGCCAAGTACATGCGCGTCGACGACCCGCGCTTGACCGGGGTGGAGTACGAGTTCAACGTGCCGCTGTTCCCCGACCTGCCCTACCCGACGATCGAAGGCATGAAGCTGATCCTGGAAAACCTCGCCGCCGAGACGCCCGAGTTTGGGCGGCATGATCCGAAGGAGTTCGCCGACGGCTCGGTCGTCGAGCGGCTGAAGCGCGAGCAGTTTCTGGAGAGCCTCAACAAGAAGTAGGAGGAGCCATGGCGAAATTCACAACCTTTAGCAAAGTCCTGCCCGCGGCCAACCTGCCGATGCTGCCCGACACGGCGATCGACGAGGAGGCGTACCGGAAACATCTTCGCTGGCTCGTCACGCACGACATCGGCGGTCTTGTCATCAGCGGCCACGCCGGCGAGCTCGAGTCGCTGACGCCCAAAGAGCGCATCCGCGTCGCCGAGATGGCGCGGCGGGAGATTCCGGCGCATCTGCCGATGGTCGTCGGCTGCACCGGCCTCAGCACCCGCGAGCTGGTCGAGTGCGCGCGCGACGCCAAGGCCGCCGGCGCCGACGGCCTGCTCGTCATGCCGATCCCGCACTTCGCCTTCGGCGCGGTCGACCGCCCGGAGCTGATCGTGCCCTGCTTCGAGGAGCTGGCGGCGAAGGTGGACCTGCCGATGATCGTCTTCCGCTACGGCGCCAAGACCGGCCTCATGTACTCGGTCGAAGTCCTGCAGAAAATCGCCGAGAAGGTGCCGCAGGTGGTCGCGATCAAGGACTCGTCGTTCGATTACGAGGAGGCCTGGGTGGCGTTCCAGAACTTCCCGCGGAAGATCAATTTCCTGGTCGCGCACGGGAGCCTGTTTCTCATCCGCTTCGCCACGTCGGACGGCGCGGTGAGCTCGTTTTCCAACGTCGCGCCCGAGTTCATCACCAAGCTCTTCGAGCTCGGGCACTCCGGGAAGATGAAAGAGGCGACCGACCTTTTCAATAAGATCCGCCCGCTCTCCAACGCGATCTATTACAAGCAGCCGCTGATGCAGCACTGGGTGGTGGAAAAAGAGGCGCTGACGGCGCGCGGCCGCTTCCCGCGCTCGACCGTCCGGCCGCCGTTCCAGCCGCTCCGGCCGGAGCACGTCGAGGGCATCCGCCAGGCCGTGGCCGCGGCCGGCCTGGCGCCGCTGGCGTAGCGGGCCGGCGTTGGCGCGCGCATGAGAGACGTGAAGCGGACGATCGCCGGCGCGCTGCTCGCCGCCGCGTCCTTTTTCCCCGGCGCCGCGCTCGACGCCAGGCCGGTCACCTTCGCCTACCAGACTCCGACCCTGGGCAGCACGCTGCCGCTCGTGGCGGCGATCGAGGCGGGATTTTTCGCCGCCGAGGGGCTCGAGGTAAAGCCGGTCTTTATCATCGGCGGCCCCACCGCGACCGCCGCGCTGATCGGCGGCGACGTGGACTACGCGCTCATCGCCGCCGTCCCGGCGGTGCGGGCGATCGCGGCGGGCGCGCCGCTCGTGATCGTCGGCGGCATGCAGCCGTACATCGATTACACCCTGATGGGCGCCAAGGGCATCGCCACGCTGAACGATTTGAAGGGCAAGGTCGTCGGCGTGACCGGCGCCGGTGGCATCGCGGAGTTCGCTTCGGTCGAGGGGCTCAAGAAAAAGGGCCTGGCGCGCGACCGCGACTATAGGATTCTCTACGGCGTCGGCAACAGCCCGGCGCGCGCGCAGGCGCTGGAGGCCGGGCGCATCCAGGCCTCGCCGTTTTCCTTCATGGAAAAGATCGAGCTCGAGCGCAAGGGCTTCCCGACGCTCTTCGACATTGGCCAGGCCGTGCAGAGCTTCCCGTTCGTGGTGATCGTCTCGACGCGGAAGAAGGCCGAGGCTGACCCCGAGGGCGCCGTCGCCCTCCTGCGCGGGCTCAAGCGCGGCATGGACCTCGTGAAGACCGACCCGGAAAGAGTCATCGCGGCGGTCTTGAAGAAGCAATCCTACGGCGAGCCGGCCACCGTGCGGACAGTCGTCGCGCACTTCACCGATCTCTACTCGATCGCGATCACGCGCGAGGAGATCGAGAACGTCATCGCCGCGGCGCGCCTCGACACCGAGGCGCGAAAGCTCGGCGGCGCGGACAAATTTTTCATCCGCGCCTTCGCGGACAAGGCGCTGGGGCGGGGCAGTAAATAAGAATAAGACTGTATCGACCTTGACGCAGGGAAGCCGCCGCCCGGGCCGAAGAGCCCGCGCATCCGACGACCGGCGCTGGGAATAATCACCGACCTATTGCGCGGGCTCGGAGACCGGGGGGCGGCTTCCCTGCGAAACCGCAGGGGCGCGAGGGAGAGGCCGCGGACGTCCGATGAGGAAGGTCCGGCTCATGGTACTATCCCATCGGCCGCGGCCGAAAACTCGCGCCCCGAGGTTTCGTTCTTAGGAGGGGGTCCCCATGGCAGGCGAATTAAACCTCACGTTCTCGCTGGCGGATTACGACCGGACGCGCCCGCTCTTGACCGGACAGGTGACCGCCGAGAAGATCAACTTCCAGTTCCGCCCGGCGGTGCCCGGCGAGGCGTGCATGCGGCCGGTCTATGAGGAATTCGACGTCGCCGAGATGTCGCTCTCCTGGTTCGCGATGGCCCGGTTGCGAGGCGAGCCGGTGATCGCGCTGCCGGTTTTCCCCATGCGCATGTTCGTCCAGCCGTATATTTTTTGCTCCGCGTCGTCGAACATCCACGCGCCGGCGGATTTAAGGGGCAAAAAGGTCGGCATGGACCAGTACCGCCTCACCGTCGGGCTCTGGACCCGGGGCATCCTCCAGGAATTTTACGGCGTGAATCCCGGGGACATGGCCTGGGTCGCCTCCGAGCCCGAGGGCGCCGGCTTCGCGCCGCCGGAAGACGTGCGCCTCGCGGTCGGAGAAAAAAACGTCGAGTCGCTCCTGCTCGAAGGCGCGCTCGACGCGCTGATCGCGCCCAATGTGCCGCCGAGCTTTCAGCGCGGCGACCGGCGCATCCGCCGCCTCTTCCCGGACGCCCGGGGCGAGGTCATGAATTATTTCAGGAAGACGAAGATTTTTCCGATCACGCACACCGTCGTCATGCGCGAAGCGCTGGCCGCGGAGCATCCGTGGATCGTCGGCAGCATCGTCGGCGCCTTCGCCGCGGCCGAAAAGGCCTGCCGCAAGGCTTACGCGTATCCCAAGCGGCTGGCGCTCCCGGCCGCCGTCCTCGTCGTCGAAGAGGAGGAAGCGGCGTTCGGCAAAGACCCGTTCGCGCACGGGCTGACGCCGGAGAATCGCCTTGTGCTCGACAAATTCCTCCAGTACGCTCAAGAGCAGGGATACATCGCGCGCCGGCCCCGGGCGGCCGAGATGTTCGCATCCGCGGGGAATTAAAAACAATGGCCAGCTTCGCCGAATTTTGCACCGATTTTTTTTCGCGCTACTTCGAGCTCCACCCGACCGAGGCGATCCATTACGGCGTCCCGGGCTACGACCACCGGCTGAAAGACTACGGCGACGAGGCGTACCGGGCGGAAAAGGCGTTCGCGGAGGACGCCTTCAAGCGGCTCCGGCAGGTTTCGATCAAGGGGTTGAGCCCGGACGAGACCATCGACTATGCGCTGCTCGACGGCCGCCTCGCGCTCGACAACTACGAGTTCAACAAGGAAGACTACCGGCTAAAGTCGCCCGAGCAGTATCTCTGCACTTCCCACTTTTACATCCTGACGGTCCGGCCGACCGACGACGTGGCCGGCAACCTGCTGGCGCGGCTGGAAGGCTCGCCGAAAGTCATCGCCCAGGGCATCGCCAACCTGAGCCGGCCCGAAGCCAATCCGCCGCGCCTCTGGACCGACATGGCGATCGAATCGGCCCGGGGCGGCGTCTCCTTCCTCGACACCTTGGGCGATATCCCCCGAGTGAAGGAAACCATTAAGGAGCCCGCGCGCTTCGCCGCGGCCGTCGAAAAAGCAAAAGCCGCGACCCTGAGCTTTCAGGAATTCCTCGAGCGCGATCTCCTGCCGCGAAGCCGCGGCAGCTATGCGGTCGGGCCCGAGCACTACCATCTGCTCTTAAAGAAACGCCATTTTTTGAGCCTCGACGCCGAAGGGCTGCTCGGCCTGGGGGAAAAGCTCTTCGCCGAGACCAAGCGGGAGCTCGGGGCGCTGGCGGAAAAAATCGCGCCGGGAAAAAGCATCGAGGAAGCGGCCTTGAAGATCCAGGAGCGCCACCCCGCCGCCGGCGAGCTGCTTCCGGTTTACAAAAAGGCGATCGAGGCGGCGCGCGAGTTCGTGCGCGCCAAGGGACTCGTCACCTTTCCGCCGCGCGAGGAGCTCAAGGTCGTGCACACGCCGGAGTTCCAGCGCCACGAGATACCGTTCGCCGCCTATCTCTCCCCCTCGCCGAAAGACGCCGAGCAGGTCGGCTATTATTACGTCACGCCGGTGGACAGCGACGATTTGCTCCGCGAGCACAACTGGACTGGGCTGGAAAACACCTCGGTGCACGAGAGCTACCCCGGCCATCATCTCCAGTTCACGGTGGCGAATTCGATTCCCGCCGCCTGCACGCTGCCGCGCCTGATGAACGAGTCGTCGGTCTTCTACGAAGGCTGGGCGCTCTACTGCGAGCAGCTCATGGTCGAGCAGGGTTTTTTGAGCAGCGAGGAGCACCGCTTCGTGATGCTCAAAGACCGGCTCTGGCGCGCGCTCCGCATCATCATCGACGTCAAGACGCAGACCGGCCGGATGACGTACGAAGAAGCGGCGGACTTAATGGTCCGCGAGCTCCAGTTCCCGCGGCAGCAGGCCGAAGGCGACTTGAACTGGTACAGCCAGTCGCCCTCAATCCCGATGGGCTACGCGCTCGGCTGGTCGATCATCAACCGGCTCCGCGAGCGGGAAAAAGAAAAAGCCGGCGCGGGCTTCGACCTCCGCCGCTTCCACGACCGGCTCTTGAGCGCCGGCAGCATCTCGCTGCCGCTGGTGGAAAAGCGCCACTTCTCCGAATGATTTTTAAATTATGAATTCAAAACTCAAAATTCAAAATTCAACATTGCCGCCCGACGGGCCGCTACTCGGCGCGCACATGTCGATCGCCGGCGGCGTGGACAAGTCCCTTCTGGCAGGGAAAAAAGTCGCCTGCGACGCGATCCAGATCTTCACGCGCTCTTCGCGCCAGTGGGCGTCCCAGCCCTATGGCAAAGACGAGATCGAAGGCTTCAAGAAAAACCGCCAGGACACCGGCATCGGCACGATCGTCGCGCACGACTCGTATCTGTTGAACCTGGGCTCGCCCGACGGAGCGCTCAGAAAGAAATCGATCGCCGCCTTCGTCGACGAGCTGGAGCGCTGCGAGACGTTGTCCATTTCGGCGCTGATCGCCCATCCGGGCGCGCACATGGGCGCGGGCGAATTGGAGGGCATCAAGACGATCGCGCGCTCGCTCGACGAGGTCCACGCGGCCTGCCCCGGCTACGAGGTCAAAGTCGCCCTGGAGATCACCGCCGGTCAGGGGAGCTGCCTCGGCCACCGCTTCGGGCAGATCCGCGACATCATCGACGCGACGAAAAAAAGCGAGCGGCTGCGCGTCTGCTTCGACACCGCGCACGCCTTCGCCTCCGGCTACGACATCCGCGACCAAGACGGCTACGAGCGCACCTTCGCCGAGTTCGACCGGACCGTCGGCATCGAGCGGATCGCCGCGTTTCATCTGAACGATTCCAAAAAGGAGCTGAGCTCGCGCGTCGACCGGCACGAGCACATCGGCAAGGGCTTCATCGGCGTGGGAGCCTTCCGCCTGCTGATGAACGACGCGCGCTTCCACGGCGTGCCGATGTGCCTGGAAACGCCCAAGGGCAAGGATCTGAAGGAAGACGTGGAAAACCTGGCGCTGCTCCGAAGCCTGGTGAAAAAAAACGGCGTCACGCCGCCGGCAGGGAAATCCCGGGGAAAAAATACTGCACGACCAGGCCGATGAGATAACCGAACAGCGCCGCCGCGACGGCGATGAGAAAAAACTCCAGGCCCGAGGAGACGAGCGGCCGCGCGGCGAGATGGCCCTTGAACACGCCGACGGAAAACAGCGTCGCCGCGGCGAGAGCGATCGAAAGGTAAAGCGCGCTCATCCCGGAGAGCAGCAGGTAGGGCAGCAGGGGAATCAGCGCGCCGAGCGCGAACGAGAGCCCCATCACCAACGCCGCCTGGACCGGCCGGTTGATCTCCGCAGTCCCCAGGCCGAAGACTTTTTCCTGGAACGTCTTTAAAAAAACCCGCGCTCCTCGGACAGGAGCTTAACCAGCCGGTAGCTCTGCTCTTTCTTCAGGCCTTCCTGGCTGAGCGCGTTCGACAGGCCTTCCGCCGCCAGGTAGGGCTCGCGCTCCGCCAGCGCTTCGGCGTCGCGGAGCTCTTTGTCGAAAATGTCCTTCTCGGCGGTGGACGAAAGATACGACCCGGTCGCCATCGACACCGCGCCGGCGAACATCGACGTGAGGCCGGTGATGACCACGACCAGGTTGTTCTCCGTCGCCCCCTGCACGCCGGCCAGCAGGCCGACCGTGCTGATGAGCCCGTCCTGGATGCCGAAGACGAACTCGCGAATGCGCGCCCGGCTCTCGACCACCTCTCTTTTGCGCCGAATTTCATCGAGCTCCATAAAAATAAAATCAGCGCTCAGTATTTATAACTCGATTCGCCCGTGGCTTGTCCCGGCCGCCATTCCGCCGGGCAGAGCCGCCCGGTGCGGAGCGCCTTCAGGACGCGCAGCGTCTCCTCCACGCTCCGCCCGACGTTCATGTGCGTCGCGACGAAGTAATTGATTTCCCGCGTCGGATTGAGAATGAACGTCGCCCGCGCGCTGACCCCTTCTTTTTCCGCCAGCACGCCGTAATCGCGGCTCGCCTTTTTGTCCGCGTCGGAGAGCAGCGGGTAGTCCACGCCGCCCAGCTCTTCCGCCCAGGCGCGGTGCGTCTCCAGCGAATCGACGCTGACGCCGGCGATCTCGGCGTCCTCGGCGCGAAACGCGCCCGTCGATTTGCTGAAGCCGATCACTTCCGTGGGGCAGATGAAGGTAAAATCCGCCGGGTAGAAAAACAGCACCAGCCACTTGCCCGGGTAGGACTTGAGCGAATAATCGGCGATGTTGTCGCGATAAACGCCTTTGAGATTAAAATCGGGGGCTTTCGATCCAACGAAGACCATTCCCTGTCCTTTCATGTCAAAGGAAATAACGGTCCTAAAGGTAGTAAACAAACATGGCCCGAGTCAAACGTGAGGTCTCGTCTGTTGCGCCGATTCAAGCAGCGAGCATAACGAGGCGCAGGCGCCGCGCCGACGGAGGCGCACTCTTCTCGTACGCCGCAGGGAGCGCGGTGCGATAAACGAAGTTAGGCGAAGTTGATTGGACCGGCGCTAAGGGAGGTTCTGCCAGAGGGAATAGGTATCCTTGTCGGTTTCCGGCTGGGCGGCGCCGAACCACGGCTCGTCGGCCTGCCCGCCGCGCAGGATGCCGAAAAAATAGATCCTGAGCATCTGCTCGATCAGCTGCGGCAGCGGCAAGTCGCGGTTCGGATGATACCAGGTGTAGATCCAGTTCATCATCCCGAAAAGGGAGAAAGTCGCCGCGCGCACGTCGATCACCCGGCCGCTCTCGCGCCCCTGCACCTCGCCGATGAGGTCCATCAGAATCTTGACGTAGCGGCGCTTCAGGACCAGCATCTTTTCCTCGAACTCCCCCGTCAGCGACTCGTCCTCGTGCGCCATCACCTTCATCTCGTGCATGTTGTGGAAGAAAAACCCCAGGTGGTTCTCGGCGAAAAGCCGGATGCGCACGCGCGCGTCCTCGTCCGGGCTCGCGGCCTTTTCCCACCTCTGGAGCAGCGTGACGAAGCAGCGCTCCTGGATCAGGAACAAGAGCTCCTCTTTGGTGCGGAAGTAATAATAAAGGCCGGCGAGGCTCATGCCGGTGGCGCGGGCGATGTCGCGGATCGAGGTGCGGTGGAAGCCTTTTTCGGCGAAGATTTTGGCCGCGTGCTTGAGGATCTCCCTGAGCTTCTCGTCGTAGTGGCGGGTGGAGGGTTCCGAACGATTGGACATAAGCGAAATCCATCTTCGCAAACCGGTTATGGGCTGTCAAACAGAACCTTTCGAGCCGCGGCGGCCGCCGTTAAACCCTTCAATTATATTAACTTTTAGTATATAGCTCTCATCCATGAGTTACGAAAACATCGCGGTCGAAAAAGAGGGACACCTGGGCATCGTCACGCTCAACCGGCCGCAGCAGCTGAACGCCCTGTCGTTCGGACTGGTCAAGGAAACGGCCCTGGCGATGGAGGCGATGGACCAGGACCCGGAGATCCGGGTCATCATCGTGACCGGCGGGGAGAAGGTCTTCGCCGCCGGCGCCGACATCAAGGAGATGGCCGACGCCGGGCCGTTCGACGAGCGCGTGCAGGGCCGCCTCGCCTACCGCGACCGCATCAATAAGATCACGAAGCCGGTCGTCGCGGCCGTCAGCGGCTACGCGCTCGGCGGCGGCTGCGAGCTGGCGCTCTCCGCCGATATCATCATCGCGTCGGAAACCGCGCGCTTCGGCCAGCCCGAGATCAACCTCGGCACCATACCCGGCAGCGGCGGCACCCAGCGCCTGACGCGTCTGGTGGGAAAATACCGCGCGATGGAGATGGTGCTCTGCGGCGAAACCATCGAGGCTGAAGAGGCCCGGCGGCTCGGGCTCGTGAACAAGGTCGTGCCGGTCGAGTTTTTGCTCGAGGAGGCGAAGGAGATCGCCGGCAAGATCGCCGCCAAGCCGCCGCTCGCGGTCCGGTTCGCCAAGGAAGCGATCCAAAAGGCGCTCAACACCACGCTCGACGAGGGGCTGGAATACGAGAGGAAATCTTTTTATCTGTTGTTTTCCTCTGAAGACCGCCGGGAAGGCATGAAAGCGTTTCTGGAAAAGCGCAAGCCCGAGTTCAAAGGAAAGTAAGGAGAGACAGGCGCACGTGAACTTCGAGAACATCCTCTACGAAAAGCAAAACGGCGTCGCGACCATCACGCTCAACCGGCCGCAGGCGATGAACGCCTTCACCATCCAGATGAACGGCGAGCTCGCCGAGGCGCTGAAGGACGCGGACGCCGACAAGGCGGTCCGCGCCGTCGTGCTCACCGGCTCCGGCCGCGCCTTCTGCGCCGGCCAGGACTTGAAAGGCCGGACGCCGGACAAGAAGGGCTCGCTCGGCGCCTCGCTCCGGGAGAGATACAACCCGATCATCTTAAGGCTCCGCCGCTCGGAAAAAATCTCCATCGCCGCGGTGAACGGCGTCGCCGCGGGCGCCGGCTGCAACCTCGCGCTCGCGACCGATCTCCGCGTTGCGTCCGAAGAGGCGAAATTCATCCAGGCCTTCGCCCGCGTCGGGCTCGCGCCCGACTGCGGCGGCAGCATCATCCTGCCGCGGCTGGTCGGCCTCAGCAAGGCGATGGAGCTGTTGCTGCTCGCCGAGCCGCTCGACGCGCGCGAGGCGCTGCGCATCGGGCTGGTGGCCAAGGTCGTGGCGGCGGGCGAGCTCGCCGCCGCTACGCGCCAGATCGCCGAGAAGATCGCGAGCGGGCCGCGCAGCATCGGCCTCATCAAGCGCGCGGTCAACCGCGCCATGATGCGCGACCTCGCCGACCAGCTCGAATACGAGGCCTATCTGCAGGAGATCGCCGGTCGGAGCGCCGATTACGACGAAGGCGTGCGCGCCTTTATCGAAAAACGCGCGCCGGTGTTCACAGGGAAATAGTTTCGGGTTTCGGGTTTCTAGTTTCGAGAATGAAACGAAGCGGTTGGACCGTTGATCCCGACTTCTTAACCTTGAAACCTGAAACGAGAAACTAGGAACTGAAAAATTTATGAGCGACAAGACGGCCAAAATCGGAGTGTTGGGCGCCGGCACCATGGGCGCGGGCATCGCCCAGGTCGCCGCGCAGGCCGGCTTCGAGATCCTGCTCTATGACGTCTCGCAGGAGTTCATCGACCGGGGCATGGAGCGGATCAAGAGCTTTCTCCAGCGGAGCAAGGAGCGCGGCAAGCTCACGGCCGAAAAAGAGGCCGAGATCGTCGCCCGCCTCGGCTCCACGCTCAACCTCGACGACTTCGCCGGCTCGGCTTTGATTATCGAAGCGGTGCCGGAAAAGCTCGACTTGAAGCGCGAAGTGTTCAAGAAGCTCGACGCCGTCTGCGGCCCGGAAACGCTGCTGGCGACCAACACGTCGTCGTTCGCCGTCACCGCCGTCGCCGGAGCGACGGAAAAGCCCGAGCGCGTGCTGGGGACGCATTTTTTCAACCCGCCGCCACTGATGGCGCTGGTGGAGGTCGTCCAGGGCGACCGGACGAGCGCCGCGGCGATGGACCGCGCCACCGCGCTCATCCGCGACATGGGCAAGACCCCCGTGCGCGCCAAGGACACGCCGGGATTCATCGTCAACCGCATCGCCCGGCCGTTTTACAACGAGGCGCTGCGCATCCTGGGCGACGGCGATACCACGGTGGAGACGATCGACAGGATCATGAAGGGCGCCGGCGCGTTTCCGATGGGGCCGTTCGAGCTGATGGATCTGATCGGCAACGACATCAACTTCGCCGCCACCGAGTCGCTGTACCATTCTTTTTTCCACGATCCGCGGTTTCGCCCGAGCCCGATCCAGCACCGGCTCGTCCAGGCCGGCAACCTGGGGCGAAAAACCGGCCGGGGCTTTTACACTTATGACAAAAAGTAGCGTCGCCGTCGCCGGCCGGAGCCGTCTGGCCGGGGAGCTCGTGAAACTCGCTCAAGCCGCCGGCTTCACAGCGAAGCTCTATCCGGACGGCGGCGCCGGGTCCGGCTCGTTGATCATCGAGACCGAGGCCGGGGATGAAAACCGGAAGCGCGGGGTGATCGAGAAACTCGACGCCGAAGCGCCGTCGTCGGTGGTCCTGACCGCGTGCCTGGGCTTCTCCACGACCCGCATCGCCTCCTGGACGGCGCGCCCGGAGCGCGTCGTCGGCTTCGCCACGTTCTATCCTTTAACGGACAAAAAAGTGATAGAGTTGAGCGCGGGCTTGAAAACCGAAGAGGCGGCGCTAAAAGCGGCGGAGGATTTTTTCCGCGCGCTCGGGAAGGAGCCCGAGCGGGTGAAGGACGCGCCCGGAGGGGTCTTCCCGCGCATCTTGAGCCTGATCGTCAACGAGGCGGCGCGCAGCCTGGACGAAGGCGTCGCGGCGGCGGAAGAGATCGACACGGCGATGCGCCTCGGCGTCAATTATCCCTCGGGACCGCTCGGCTGGGCCGACCGCGCCGGGCTCGACGAAGTGCTGGCCGTTTTGGAAGGGCTCCAGCGCGAGACCGGCGACGACCGCTACCGCCCGGCGCCGCTGATAAAAAAAATGGTCCTCGCCGGCCGGGTGGGCGAGGCGAGCGGAAAAGGATTCTACGAATACAAAAAGTGAGGCGTGAGCAGCCACGCGCTCACGGACCCACTGCTCACTGGATAGCCTATGAAACAAGCAGTCATCGTCGACGCCGTGCGCACCCCGATGGGGCGGCACGGCGGCATCTTAAAGGACATCCGCACCGACGACCTCGGCGCGCACATCATCGCCCGGCTGGTCCAGCGCACCGGCATCAAGGGCGCCGAGGTCGAGGACGTTTTTTTCGGCTGTACCAACCAGGCGGGCGAGGACTCGCGCAACGTCGCGCGGAACGCCGCGCTGCTCGCCGGACTGCCGATGGAGATCCCCGGCTGCACGGTGAACCGGCTCTGCGGCTCGGGGCTGGAGGCGATCAACCAGGCTGGACGCGCCGTCGCGGTCGGCGACGGCGACCTGTTCATCGCCGGCGGCGTCGAGAGCATGACGCGCTCGCCGCTGGTCATGGCCAAGGCGGCGACGCCCTTCCAGCAGGGGAACATCACGGTATACGACAGCACGGTCGGCTGGCGCTTCCCCAACAAGCGCTTCGGCGAGATGTACGCGCTCATCACCAACGGCGAATCGGCGGAGAACATCGCCGAGAAATACGACATCAGCCGCAAGGACCAGGATGCCTGGGCGCTCGAGAGCCACCGGCGGGCGGTGGCCGCGGCCGCGGGCGGCCGCTTCCGCGACGAGCTCGTGCCGGTCGAGGCGCCGCAAAAGAAAGGCGACAAAATCCTGATCGACAAGGACGAAGGGCCGCGGCCCGACACGTCGATGGAAAAGCTCGCGGCCTTGAAGCCGCTATTCCGCAAGACCGGCGGCACCGTCACGGCGGGCAACTCCTCGCCGATCTCCGACGGCGCGTCTGCCGTGCTCGTCGCCAGCCCGGAGAAGGCGAAGGCGCTGGGGCTCAAGCCGATGGCCCGGAGCCTATTTCGGCATGGGACCGGTGCCGGCCGTGCGGAAAGCGCTCGCGCGCGCCGGGCTCGAGATCGGCGCGATCGACTTGATCGAGCTGAACGAGGCGTTCGCCTCGCAGGTCGTGGCCGACGCCCGCGAGCTCGGCATGGACATGGCGCGCGTCAACGTCAACGGCGGCGCGATCGCGCTCGGCCATCCGCTCGGCTGCAGCGGCGCGCGCATCATGACGACGCTGCTGCACGAGATGCAGCGGCGGGAGAGCCGCTACGGCCTCGCCACCATGTGCATCGGCGTCGGCCAGGGCATCGCGACGGTCGTCGAAAGAGTGACCTAGCCCGCCGACCAGCCCCGGCGCGCCACGCGAAGAAGATGAGCCGCAAGGTCGTACCGATCATTTTCCTCGCCCTGGCGTCGCTCCTGATTATTCTCAGCCTGTCGCTCGACTCGGTCATCGAAAAAAACCGCGCGCGCATCCGGGAAGACCTGGAAAAATCGCTCGGCCGCGAAGTCCGCTTCGGCGCGCTCAGGCTCGGCTTCTGGGGCGGCCCCGGGGTAACGGCGAAGGACCTGACGATCGCGGAAGACCCCCGGTTCGCCGCGACCCCGTTCATCCAGACCCGGGAGCTCAAGATCGAGCTCCGCTGGCTGCCGCTTCTTACGGGCCGGTTTCGGATCGAAAAATTCGTCCTGGTGGAGCCGGAAATCCAGATCATCAAAAACGAGGCGGGCCTGTGGAACATCGCCGCGCTCGCAAATCGGGAAAAGCAGCCGCCGGAGCCGGCGCAGGAAAAAAAACCATCGGGAGCGCCCAAGCTCCTCATCACCGGCATCGAGATCAAAAACGGCAACGTCGATTTCATCGACCGCACCTCCAGAGAGCCGGCCGAGGTCCGCTTGCGCCGGGTGGATCTCGCCCTGACCGGGCCTCGCAATGCGCCGGCAAAAGTGAAGCTCGGGGCCGGCCTGTTCGAGAACCCGGGGCGCAACGTGGCGATCGAGGGAGAAATAGGCCCGTGGCCGGCGGGTCTACCCTGGACCCAGGTGCCCCTGGACTTGAAGGTCCGCGGCGATTCGCTCCTCCTCTCGCAGCTGACCCGTGCGATTCCCGCTCTTCGAACCACGTTCCTCCGCTATCTGGACGCCAGCGGACCGCTCGCGATTCGCTCAAAGCTCCTGGGCACGATCGCACGGCCCCGTATCCTCGATTTAAACTTAACCGGCTCTTTTTTCGGCGGGCCGGCAAACAACGCGAGCGTCAAGGGCGAGCTGGATTTTTCCCGCACCGGCGCGTGGGAAGACGGCGCGTTGAAAACGCGGATCGTCGTCGATCCGCTGCCGCTGGAGCGGCTGAGAGCCCTCCCCTTCCTGCAGCCGGCGCTGCCGCCCTCGCTCCTCGCCGAAGGGCCGGTGAGCGTCTCCGCCACGCTCGAGGGAAGCCTCGCCGCGCTCGAGATCCGCGCCGCGGTCAAGGCGGGAAAAAGCGAGATCGTCTTTGGGAACTGGTTTAAAAAAGCCAAGGGCGTCCCCGCCGAGCTCGCTCTGGTCATGGAGCGCCGGAAGGACCGGCTGGTTTTTCAGGAGTCGTCGCTCGCGATTCAAAACTCGAAAATAAAATTTTCCGGCGCGTACGACGCGTTTCCCGAGCGGCTGCTCACGCTCCGTCTCGGCGCCGACGGACTCGGCCTCGCCGGCCTGGAGAAAATGCTCCTGCCGCTCGCCGGCTACACGCTCGCGGGCGGCCTCAACTCCGAGCTCGGGCTCAAGAAAAACCTCGACTCGAAAGACGGCCTCGAAATCCGTGGCGTGATCGTTCTGGACGACGTCCAGGTCAAGGAAAGACGGGGCGGCCGCGGCATCGAGCGCGCCGCCGGGCGGATTTCCTTTCGCGGCCGGGACGCCCGGGTCGAGCGCCTGGCGCTCGGCGCCGGCGCGTCGGACATCGCGCTCGAAGGCGCGATCGCGGACCTCTCGGACCCCGTGCTGCGCTACTCGCTCCGCTCGGCCAGGTTGAGCCCCGGCGATTTCACTTCCGCCGCCCATAAGGGCGACGAGATGAAAGCGCTTGCGGGCGCGGGCGAGCTCTCGCTCAAGGACGGCAGGGTCGTGGTGCGCGCCAGCCTGGAGTCCGCCGAAGGCGCGCTCGCGGACGTGCCGTATCGAAATCTCCGCGGCGAAGCGGTCTGGAGTCCGGTAAGCTGGAGCTTTAAAAACGTTTCCTTTCAGGCGCTCGGCGGCAATGTCCGCGCCGGCGGCTCGTGGGAAGCCGGGGCGGACAATTCGCACCGCGTGGCGCTCGATTCCCGCATCGAGTCGATGGACTTGAATGCGCTCCTGGCGCGGAAATTTTCCGGCTTCGAGGACCACATCGGCGGCCGGCTCGATTTCAAGGCGAAGCTCCGGGCCGAGGGCAAAGACCTCTCCGTCTTCCCCGCGGGCCTGGAGGGCGCGGGGGAAGCGCAGATCCGCGGCGGCGCGCTCAAGGATTTCAATCTCGTCAGGCTCGCGCTCGCCAAGCTCTCCGGCCTCCAGGGAATGGGGCGGATCGGCGTTCCGCCCCGGTTCGCGGCGCTGGCCGAGAGAAAAGACACGCCCTTCGATTCCCTGACGGCGACTTTCACGCTCCGGGAAGGACGGGCCACCAGCAAGGACCTGCTCCTCGCCGCCGCCGAGTACAGCCTCGCCGCCGACGGCTCGATCGGCATGGACAAGAGTATGAAATGGGACGCGACGCTGGCGCTGTCGCCGGACTTCACCCGGGAGCTGGCGCAGGAGTCTAAGAACGTCCGCTACCTCGCCGATGCCAAAGGCCGTCTCGCCGTGCCTTTTCGCATCGAAGGGACGCTGGCGCACATCCAGGCCAGGCCGGACGTGGAGAAGCTGGAGCGGCAGCTCCAGAAGGGTCTGGCGGCGAAAAAAACCGAAGCGCAGCCGGACCAAGGAGAAAAGGGGCCGAAAAAAACCCGGCGCGAGCGCATTCAGAAAGGATTGGAACAGTTGCTTGGAAAATGAATCGCCTATGAATCTCCATGAATTTTACTTCGAGCTCCGCCCGGAGGACATCGCCTATGTCAAGTTCGTCATCGAATCCTACGAAGTCGTCGGACTCATCCGCACGGTCGACCGCAAAAAGGCGATCATCGTCGTCCTCGTCGTCGAGGACTATCTCGCCGTGGCGCGCGGCATGCTGGACGGGATGAAAAAAGAGATCGATCTGCTCGAGATTCCCCGGCCGGCCGAGGTCGGCGACGACTGGCTGATGCAGGAGCTTTCGACCGACGAATAATGCGGCGCGTCCTTCATCCTTCGCCCTTTTTCCTGCATACTTGAACATATGGCCAGCACCGGCACCCCGGAAAAAATTCTTTCCTATTTCCGCTCCCGGCCGCGCCAGCGCCTGACGCCGGCGGAGGTCCTGAAGGGCGTCGGCGCGCCGCGCGGCGACCTGAACGACGTCGTCGAGAGCCTGCGGGCGCTGGTCAAGGAAGGCCGGCTCGTCCGGCTCAAAAAGAACCATTACGCGCTGCCGAGCGCCGGCAACGGCGTGACCGGCCGCGTCCACGCCCACCCGGACGGCTACGGCTTTTTGATCCTCGACGACCGGACCAAAGACGACCTCTATCTCAGCCGGCGCGAGATGCGGGGCGTCATGCACGGCGACCGCGTCCTGGCGCGCGTCGAGCGCAAGCGCGGCGGCGACGAGACCCATATCGCGCAGGTCCTGGAGCGCGGGCAGAAGCGGCTCGTCGGCACCTACGAGGAGCACCAGGGGCAGGGCTATCTGATTCCCATGGACCCGCGCATCGCGCCGGCGATCCCGCTCGGCCGCGGCGGCCCGAGGCCCGAAACGGGCGCCGTCATCGCCGCCGAGATCACCCGATACGGCAGCGGCTATTCCACGCCCGAGGCCGATTTGCTGGAGACGCTCGGCAGTCCGGACGATCCGGAGATCCAGGCCCGCTCGATTATTTTTCGCTACAATCTCCCGACCGCCTTCTCGCCCGAGGCGAAGCGCGAGGCCGCCGAGACCTCCCAGACGATCGATCCCCGGGAGATGAGCGCGCGCATGGACCTGCGCGCGCTCAACATCGTGACGATCGACGGCGAAAAGGCGCGCGACTTCGACGACGCCGTCTACGTCGAGAAGAAGGACGGCAATTATCTTTTATACGTCTCGATCGCCGACGTGGCCCACTACGTGAAGCCGGGAACCGCGCTCGATCGGGACGCCTACGAGCGGGCCACCAGCGTCTATTTCCCCGACCGCGCCATCCCCATGCTGCCCGAGGAGCTTTCCAACGGCATCTGCAGCCTGAACCCGAACGAGGAGCGGCTCACCAAAACCGCCCTGATCGAGATCAGCCCGGGCGGCGAGGTGATCCAAAGCCGTTTTTTCCATTCGGTCATCCGGAGCCACGCGCGCATGACGTATACGGATGTCCGCCGCATCCTGGTGGACAAAGACCCCGAGTGCCTGGAGCGCTACCCCGGCCTCGTGGACGGCTTCAAGCTGATGGAAGAGCTGGCTTTATTATTGTACGGGCAGCGGCGGGCGCGCGGGACTCTCGACTTCGACCTTCCCGAGGCCGAGATCGTCCTCGACCTGCAGGGGATGCCGGAAAACATCGTCCGCGCCGAGCGCTCGATCGCGCATCGGATCATCGAGGAGTTCATGATCGCCGCCAACGAAGCCGTGGCGCGCCGCCTGACGGAAAAAAAATTCCCCCTGCTCTACCGCGTGCACGAAGGGCCGGAGCACGAGGGGCTGGAGGAGATCGCGCCTTTCTTGCTGAGCCTCGGCTACCGCCTGCCGCTCAAGCGCGAGAAAATCGCCCCCAAGGAGCTGCAAAAGATCCTCGAAGCCGCCCGCGGCAAGCCGGAGGAGAAGGTCGTCAACCACGTCCTGCTGCGCTCGATGAAGCAGGCGATTTACGCGCCGGAAAACATCGGCCACTTCGGCCTCGCCTCGACCTGCTACACGCACTTTACGTCTCCGATCCGGCGCTACCCCGACCTGATCGTCCATCGGATGCTCGGAGAGATCCTGAGCGATAAAAAACTGAAGGAGAGCGAGCGCGTAGAGCTCGACCGCTACATGGACGAGGCCGGCAAGCACACCTCCGCGCGCGAGCGCAGGGCGATGAGTGCCGAGCGCGAGATGGTCGATCTCAAGAAGGCCCAGTTCATGATGGACAAGATCGGCGAGGAGTTCGGCGGCTTCATCGTGAGCCTCACGAACTTCGGCTTCTTCGTCGAGCTGGAGGACTATTTCGTCGACGGGCTGGTGAAGCTCTCTTCGCTCAAGGACGACGATTATAATTATTACGAAAAAGAATACCTGATCAAAGGCCGCCGCCACGGCCGCAAGTTCCGCCTGGGCGACCGCGTCCGCGTCAAGGTGGCGCGCATCAACGCGTTCCGGTCGGAGATAGATTTCGAATTAGTCGAAGCGATTAAAACAGCCGGTAAAAAAGAGATACGTAAGCGGAAGTTACCAGACGAATAGCCCGAATAAAGATCTATGGCGCAAAAAATAGCTTCTTACTCCCTCGACCTGCGGACACCATAAAAGAGGTTTCGGCCCGATTCAATAGCGGCTGCTGTCGCCGAA
>WNFL01303523.1_pt2 | contig 22471 bp, 14 predicted proteins | sample 5400361 | NCBI WGS metagenome assembly WNFL01 (sample SAMN13153351, study PRJNA577476) | soil metagenome | isolation source: 40 cm soil on Douglas fir-dominated hillslope | place: USA:California | collected 2013-09-17
AGGGCGGTACCGGCATCCGTTATGGCAGGCATACCCGATCTGAACCTTATTTTATTAAGCCAGACTTTTGCCTCGACGTCCAAACCTAACTCGATGCAAGCCTCTGCATAATTAAGCACGACCTCCGTATACCGGATGAAGGGCCAGGGCACCACCTGGAAGCCGGACTGATTTTCAACTACAGCCGGGTCCGGATCGATGAATTTTCTCACATAATAATGCGTCCTGCTTCCATTCCAGTTCTCGATGACAGATTCCCGTGTATCAATTCCATTGATTTTGCCGCCGCTGCCATTGTCATAGTAGCCGGTTTGAACCTGACTGACGGGATCCAGTGTGGCTACATCCGACGGACGAGGTTTCCAGTCCGCACCATCATACAAAATAGTTGCATATAATCTAGGATCGCGGTTGCTGTAGGGATCCGAGGCCATCGCCGGATTGGTCCAATCAAACTTAGACCCGTCCATCATCTCGTAATCATCCACCAATTGCTGAATGGGGGTATTTCCGGCCCAATTATGGTATCCATTGGGACCGTTGTTGATGCCAAAGTGAATTCCACCCAAAGGCCAGTTATTTTCAACGGTATACAAACCGGTTTCACTTCTCACGAAAAGCAGTTCATCCGCTGCTGCAGCATCTGCAACCTTACTTCCTCCGCCCAGTGACAAGGAAATATAGTTCGCCTTGCCCTCTGCCGCAGACGCGGGGGCAGCCAAGTTCAACTTGTAGCCGGACATGAGATCAAGCACTGCCTTGGCAGCATCTTTGGCCGCCTGCCACCTTGCCGCGCGGGTGCCGCTCGTATATCCCAACAGCCCCAGATTGGAGTAGCCGGAAATGGTGCTTGATTTTGCCGATGCGGTCGGAACATCATGTAAATCGCTGGCTGCATAAAGCAACACACGTGACTTGAGCGCCAAAGCGGCAAGTTTGGACGCCCTGCCGGAAGAAGTGGTTTTGCCATTAAGCAATGTCGCTGCCTGGTCCAAATCGCTTACGATGAAATTCACGCACTCCTCAAATGTGTTTCTGGCGATGCTGTAATCTTCATTCAATTTATAGAGTTTGTCTATAATCGGCACACCTCCATAGAATCGAACCAACTGGTGATAGTAATACGCTCTGAGGAAGTAGGCTTCCCCTAATAACATATCCTTATCGACTGTCGTGAAGGTTGCCGTAGGAAGATTGGCGATGGCCGTATTCGCTGCGCGTATCGCCTCGTACATAGGAGAACTATTATTACCCGGTTGAGTCCAGGCGTACGACCCGCTGGTCCAGGCCAGATTGGAAGGGCTTTCTGTTCCTTCCGTAAATGTATTGATATTCCTCCCGGCATGGGTAAACATGGCTTCGTCCGTATAAGCGGCCAGCATTTGTTCCTCAAAGCCACCGTATCCCAGGTAAGCATAAACACCAAATACAAAGGCCTGGGACAAGGGACCATCACTCCATGTGGTTGCCGCAGGAACCAAAGCCGTTGGCTTTGTATTCAAAAAATCATTGTTGCACGAAAGGGGGAATGCCATCAACCCCAGCATAAGCCCAACTTTAATTATCTTTTTCATATCCATCTATTTTAGAAAGTTAAACGGAGGCCAGTATTGACAATGCGCGCTTGCGGATAGTATGAACCTGCTCCATTTGTCGCCTCCGGGTCAAAGATCTTATACTTGTCCCACGTGATGAGGTTAAGACCGTTGACATAGAGCCTCAAATTGCTTATGCCCGCTTTTTTTCCCAAAGCAACCGGAACATTGTATCCTAACTCAACGTTTTTCAGGCGAATGTAGTTTTTATTGTAAAGGAAATAGGTGTTGAGTCCGTAATTACCGCCCGTATAGTAAGTGTCTCCCCGGATCGCTAATCGTGGATCCGTGCTGCTGGGATTGTCGATGGTCCATCGGTGATCGTGACTATACTTCAGGTAATTTCCGATATCTCCGGACTCCGTTCCAAACTGAAGCAATGCCCCGGTAGCACCTTGAAACAGAATAGACAAGTCGAAATTCTTATATTGGAAATTCATGGTCACTCCAAAATTAAAATTGGGGACCGTGTTCTTATCCAATCTCACCTTATCGTTTGCATCAATCTTGCCATCGTGGTTGTAATCAACAAACTTCATGTCTCCGGGCAGCAGTTTAGAAGTAACGGCACTGTAATCAATTGTTTCCTTGTCTATCTCTGCCTGGTTTTTAAAAGCACCGTCTGACTTATACGCCAGGAATGCACCGAAGGGATGACCCGTCTGCCATTGATAAGATGGGGCACTTGTTATTTCATCCATATAAACCACCCTGTTCTTATTGTAGCCGGCGTTGACACCCAGCCTGTATTTTAACCCGGACGCCTGGCCATTGTACCCCAGTGTGAATTCAAATCCCTTGTTCTCCATTTTACCGGCATTAACAGGAGGTAAACGATTAGCAATTCCGCTTGACCCTGGCGTTGATCCTTGCCTGAAGATCAGCATTTGGCTGCGCTTGTTATAAAAGTATTCCAGGGTGAAATCAAGGCGGTTGTTAAGCATGGTACCCTCCAGCCCGATATTCGAGTTATTGGATCGCTCCCATGTAAAGTTTGGATTCGATACATAACCCTCGATGAGTGTTGTTGCTACCTGACCGTTTATGGGATAATTTCCGGGCGCATAAGAGGACAAATAGGCATATTCAACCGGGTGATCCGTATCGGGATTATTTGGATTACTATTATTTGGGTTAAGTATCTTGTCATTGCCCATTACCCCGTAGGAACCCCGTATTTTCAAGAAGTTAATAAAACTCACATTGCTTGAAAAGAAGTCCTCATTGGAAATATTCCATCCCACCAGGAGGCCAGGGAAAAAACCAAACCGGTGGGCCGCCGGGAAAAACGAGGAGCCATCCCGTCTCCACAGGAACTCGGCCAGGTATTTCTCTTTGTAGTTGTAGGTAACACGTCCATACATCCCCAGTCTGGCGCGGTTGTAAGAGTTGGCATTATCGTTCCCTCCGGTGATGAGTTGCGTTGGTCCGCCGAAAAAAGGCTGATCAATGGCTGTGGAAATGTATTCTCTCCGATAAGCCCACAAATAGTCGGCTGTAAACGTCTCGCGCGTTATGCCCGCCAGGATCCCAACCGTATGGTTACCCATAGTACGGTCGTAGTTCAATAAAGCGGTCAGGTTGGTATTGAATTTTGTTCCCACGGACTGGGTAAGTCTGGCATCGCTAAACGTGGAGCGAAGGGCCTTGGTCAATTTCGGGGTTACACCATCCGGTTCATAAGTAACTTTGTCCCACATGTATAAGTACCAGGGGGTCTCCCATTTTTTATCCCGGTTGATGCTTTTATCCGCCGAACCCATTAACGTTAACTTCAAGCCTTCCACCCAGGGATTGGTCAATTCAATTTTGCCATTGGTTTGCAGGTAATCGGTAGGATTTTTGTCGTAGCCTGTGGCATTGGTTGTGATGACATAGGGATTCTGACCGTTCTCGATATCGGGACCGGGCAAACCGTTCGGCCATATTTCCGGTTCGGTCGGCCTGCCCCGCATGAGCATCCTGAAAATCGATCCTGCCGATTGTGTGGGGAAATTCCGGGACTCTTCGCGTGCCATGATGCCCAACTGTGTGTTGATATACTTATTTATCCTGGCATCCACATTGATCCGGAAATTGTACTGCTTATAAATCGTGGCCGAGTTTTTATAATAGCCTTCCTGACTGACGTATCCAATGGAGGCCAGATACTTGACATTATCCGAACCTCCGCGGATCTGCACGTTATGCCGGGACTGGGGAGACCATGTTCTAAAAGCGGTCTTAAACCAATCGGTGTTTGGATGGCCCCAGGGATCGCTGCCGTCTGTATATTTTTTTACATCACTGGGACTATAATTTGCATTGACGGTCGTTCCCGTGGTAGGTGATGTAAACGAGCCGGTTTGCTGGGTAGCCGCCCAGGCTGCAGACCATTCACTCGAAGGGATATTTTTATAAATGGGAATCTCGTTCATGATAGCAGCATATTCAGGCGCATTCGACATCTTCGGAATACGGGTTGGCTGCGCCCAGCCCTGGTTAAAATCGTACGTTATCTGTGGTGCACCCGATTTACCACGCTTGGTTGTTATTAGGATAACCCCATTGGCCGCCTGGGAACCGTATATGGCCGACGAAGCATCTTTCAACACGGAAATCGATTCAACATCCTGGGGACTCAACCGGCCAAGGCCGCCATCGCGACCGGGGATGCCATCGATGACAATCAACGGAGAAGTATCCCCGATTGTATTGACACCCCGGATACGGATCGTTGAACCATCATAACCCGGCTCGCCACTGGTTTGCACTGCAACAACACCTGCCAGACGGCCGGCAAAGGAATTGGAAAGGTCGACAGCAGGCGATTTTTGCAATTCTGCGCCATTGACAGCGACTACCGAGCCGGTAACCGTTATTTTCCTTTGTTCTCCGTACCCTACTACTACAATTTCCTGCAGTGTTTTGGTATCCGGTACGAGCGAAACATCGATGTTCGCCCGGTTATTGACTTGAACCTCCTGTGTAGCATAACCAATAAAAGAAAAAACTAAAATCGAATTCTCGCTGCCTACCAGTAGAGTATACTTTCCATCCGCATCGGTTGCCGTCCCGTTCGTAGTTCCTTTTTCTATAACATTTACGCCGGGTATGCCAGCGCCTGCCTGGTCGGTTATTTTTCCGCTTACTTGCAAGGCCAGAAATTCACTTGTCGGAACCATATCTTCCGCGTCCGTTTCTTTCGCGATTTCCGTAAGAATAATTTGCTTTCCGACTACTTCGTATTCAATAGATGCCTCCAATACCTGGTTGAGTATATCACCCAGCTGTGTGTCGGTTGCGTCCAAGGTCACTTTCCCGATATTTTTTAACAAATAGGGTCGATACGTAAAGTTCACCCCCGTTTTTTTCTGGATTTCGGAAAGAACATCTTTCACTTTTGCATTTTCGAACCGGATAGTGACTTTACGCTCCAGCACCCCCTGACCACTCGAGTCGAACGCAGAGGCGCACACGATAGTCACCGAAGTCAACAGCATATGAATCAAGGTGATTTTCATAAGAAATAGCAAGGCATTGCTATTTGGTTTAGGTTTTTTCTTCATAAATTGAGAATGTTTTTGTTTGAAAAACGGGCAAAAACTGGGTGCTGCGTGGAATTTTGCACGCTCGCATGACGGGCCAACGATGGTTTGAACATGGTTGGCCCATTTTTTTGGTTTGTTAGTACTCTAACGTCATAGGCTATGGGTTAAGGGTTACTGTTCATTTACAACCAGGACTTTTGATAAAGATTACAGCATCGTCTACGATATACTCCGCTTTGATCGCTTTGCAAATCACTTCAATCCGCTGGTACAATCCTTCGTCCGACATGGCCGTAGTCAACGTGCATCGCTTCAGTGCCTCTTCGTCGTACTCGATGTCGATCCCATAATTTTCCTCCAACACCCTGAATATTTTTGATACCGGCACCTCATCAAAACTCATTTTGAACAGGTTGGATCGCGGAAGAATAATTTGAGGGTCCTCAACGAGTTGCTTCACCACCTTCTCATTGAGCCGATCGTAAACCATTTGCTGATTCGGCGATAAAATAACAGCCTTATGTCTGGGTTGGGCCGTTGGTTCTCTTCGGGGATTAGGATAGACTGATACTTTGCCGGTCTTAACGGCAACGGTTATCTTCTTCTCGTGCTCGTACGCCTTGACGGTGAAGCTCGTGCCCAAAACCTGTGTAACGACTTCGTTGGTATAAACCAGGAAAGGCCGGTGTATGTCGCGATGTACACTGAAAAAAGCCTCGCCACTGAGATACACCTCTCTCCTTTGGCTGGCGAATTTTTTAATAAACCGTATTTCACTTCTCGGTTCCAGGATGACCCGGCTACCATCTTCAAGCGTGATTTCAGAGGGGCTGGTTTTATCGTTCGAAATGCGGGTAAGGGTTTCATCGTAGAGCGGGCGCTCGTCCCGGGAAGCGACATCTTGTTTGACCAAAACACGGTCCCGAACCGCTAAATAGGCGCTCAAGCCTGCGAGGGCGAGCAGTACAATCGAGGCTGCAATTCTCGTAAGATAATACCCGTAATTTTTTTTAAGATCGGACGACCCAGGGTTAATTTTCGACCAAAGCTTTGCTTCAAAGGAATTTCTATCGTCGTTCTCTAATCTTCCAAGGCTGAGACCACCAATGTTGTCATACCAGTCCTGAACGAGCTTTTCCTCTTCCGGACTACATTCCCCCCTGGAAAACTTGTCCAACAGTTCCTTGAATTCATGGGATTTCATAATACCAAAAGACACCGAACCCCCTCCCTACCCCTAAAGGCGAACCGCAGTTTCCGACTAGTAAATTGAATAAATGGCCAAATTCAGATAGAAAGGCCTATCAGGACAATCAAAATAAAGTCCTTAAGATGTATGCGAAGGTCCCGCAAAGATTTTGTAAGGTGGTATTCGATGGCCTTTTCCGACAGGTGGAGAAGTTTGGCTATTTCAGCGTTTGACCTTCCCTCGAACCGGCTAAGTCTAAAGACCTTTTTGGACTTTTCCGGCAGATGATTCACGGCCTCTTCCACAGCTACATTCAAGTCGTCAAAATCGACTTCGTTTTCTGTGACGGCCTGCTGGTCGGGAATAAAACTTTTGTAATAGTCCCAGTATTTTTGCTGGGTTACCCTGGACCGGATCAGGTTGATAATGCGATTGCGAACGGCCGTTTGCAAATAAAAAGAAAGATTGGCGATGGCCAATGACTCTCTCTTTTCCCACAGGGAAGAAAAGATATTTTGAATAATTTCTTCGGCATCATCGTGCGATTGCACCTTCGATTTTGCCATGAGGTACAACCCGCGCCAGTAGCGTTTAAAGATCTGCTCAAAAGCACTGATACTTCCTTTGCGCAGGTTTTCCAGCAAACAAGGGTCGCTATGATCAGTTTGGTTAGGCATGGTTAGGTATTACAAGTTTAAAAAAATTTCCCAACAAACGATTGCATTGTGTAAAGAAATTTATTTTCGATCCATCCTCTTTAAGGAGATTCATGAAACTTTAAGTCCGGTCGCCGGAGCGTTTTTTGGGAGAATCGTTTGCGACGATCATCGCAATTTTCCGTTAAAAACAGTTGCCTTATTTTTAACCACAAGCAAGTTTTTTCGGATTTCCTGAGCACAAGAAGCCCATCACAAGAACTGGCAGCGGCTTGTATACCCCTTAGTACGTCATGTTTTTAGGCAGGTTCGGGGGGAATCTGGCTTCGTCTGCCAACTCCAGTCCGGTGACGAAGATCATTCACCCCTCTGACAACCATCATTGCTTTCCCGGCTGAAATGGTTAGGCGTCTTCTAAATACTTTTTGATCGTAACCTCAAGCTGTTAACAATAACCGAGACAGAACTTAAGCTCATGGCAAGGGCAGCCAGCATAGGGCTTAACAATACTCCGAAAAATGGATACAGAACCCCCGCCGCTATCGGAATCCCGATCACATTATAAACAAAAGCAAAAAACAAGTTCTGCCTTATGTTTTTCATTACCTCCTTACTTAATTTTCTCGCCCTGATAATTCCGAGCAGGTCGCCCTTCACCAGGGTGATGCCTGCACTTTGAATCGCCGCATCGGTGCCCGTGCCCATCGCAATCCCCACATTCGCCTGTGCCAGGGCGGGAGCGTCATTGATGCCGTCTCCGGCCATCGCGACAATCTCATTACTTTGTTGGAATTCTTTTATCTTATTGAGTTTATCGGCCGGAAGGTATTCGGCCTCAAACCCATCAAGACCGAGTTCTTCTGCAACTCCTTTGGCGGCGTGCTTATTGTCCCCTGTCAGCATGATGACCCGAAGCCCTTGTTGTTGCAATTCACGAAGGGCGCTTTTTGAGTTTTGTTTGATCGGGTCCGCAACACTGATGTAGCCTGCCGGTTGGTCATCGATCGCCACAACCATTACGGTTTCACCCTTCGATTGCCTGTCTTCTACCTCTTTAGCATGGGTCGGATCAAGGTGCAAACCCCTCTTTCTGATCAGTTGCGTGTTGCCGATCAAAACCGAAATACCATTAATCGCACCGGTGATGCCGTGACCTGTAATGGATTCGAACTGCTCTACCGGGCTCAGTTCAAGATTCCTGTCTTTCGCTGCCTTCACAACCGCCTCTGACAACGGATGTTCGCTGCTGGCCTCCAGGGATGCCGCTTGCCGCAGGATTTCATCCTCACCGATTGATTTATTGAATGCTTTAACCGATTTAAGAACGGGCTTTCCTTCGGTTAGGGTACCCGTCTTATCGATCAGGAGCACGCTCACTTTTTCCATTTCTTCAATCACTCTCGCATCCCGGACGAGTACGCCTGCCGTAGCGCCTCGTCCCGTGCCCACCATAATGGACATCGGCGTTGCCAGGCCCAATGCGCAAGGACAAGCAATGATGAGAACCGCCACGGCATTGGCAAATGCAAATGCTAAAGAGGGGTGAGGTCCCCAAACGGACCAGGCAACAAATGACAAAATCGAAATAAGCACGACGGCGGGCACGAAGTACCTTGAAATCCGATCGGCCATATTTTGAATGGGCGCTTTTGACCGGCTTGCCCTATTGACCATGTCAATAATCCGGGCAAGCAACGTGTCGGACCCGATCTTCAAGGCTTTCATTTCAAAACTGCCGGCTCCGTTCACGGTGCCACCGGTTACCGTATCGCCTTCATTTTTTTCCACCGGGATGGGTTCACCGGAAATCATGGATTCGTCGACAGCGCTGTGGCCTCGTATGACCTCACCATCCACCGGAATTTTTTCCCCGGGTACGATTTTCAGAATGTCATGGAGAGCTACATGTTCTAATGGAATTCTTTGTTCCTGACCATTTCTGATAACGACAGCTTCCGGCGGGACCAAATTCAACAATGCCCGAATGGCGCTGTTCGTTTGACCCCTTGCTTTTAGTTCCAACACCTGGCCCAATAGGATGAGCGTTAAAATTACCGTGGCGGCTTCAAAATATAGATTGACGGCGCCATCCATTTTAAATTGATCCGGGAAGAAGCCGGGGAATACCAAGGCAACCATGCTGAATAAATAGGCTGCTCCCGTTCCCAGGGAAATCAGAGTCCACATATTAAGCGACCAACGGATAACAGAAAGATACCCTCGCTTGAAAAAGTCGCCGCTACAATAAACCAATACGGGCGTAGACAAAATAAATTGGACCCAACCCCATGTTGTTTTGGTCGCCATTTCAGAAAGAGGCAATCCCATCATTTCTCCCATGGTGATTACAAATACGGGCAGGGTAAGCGCTGTTGCGACCCAAAACCTTTTGAGCATAGCATGATAAGCGGCCTTTTCTTCTTCATTATCCTTTTGCACGATTTTAGGGACTAAATCCATACCGCAGATAGGACAACTTCCGGGTGAATGACGAACTATTTCTGGATGCATTGGACAGGTATATTCTGTCGTGCTCGTTTTCAGTCTTTGTTCCTTCACCAAATGCATTCCACAAACCGGACAATTCCCTGGTTTTGAATACTTTTTGTCGCCCTCGCAAAGCATCGGGCAATAGTACTTTTCGTCTTCTCTATCCATTGGAGGAAGTTCAGAATGCTTAAGCGAGCGGGCATCGTGCGTTTCGGTATTATCGTCTTCCGGTTTTTTAAGGGGCACTAAGTTCATTCCGCAAATCGGGCACTGACCCGGACCGTCTCGAATAATCTGCGGGTGCATTGGGCAAGTGTATTTTCCATCGAGGTGCTGATGCTCCATTGTTTCTGGTTTAGAATGATGTTCCATTTGAAAGTATTTTAACTGAGAAGGATTCCTGTAAGCTAATGGATCATTCCCTTCACGATTCCACACTTCAGCATATTGTTGCCAGACTTCACCATCTTATAGCCAAATTTAATTTCATCAGGCATTATGAATTTGCCTATTTGTCTTTTTTAACCAGTTCCATTCCACATTTGCTGCATTTCCCCGGCTTGTCGGAAGTTACATCGGGGTGCATCGAGCAGGCATACGATGCGGATTCCAGTTTCTTTTCATCCATCACTTCACCGTGCTTCATGTGATGCGTCAGGCAATGGATCGCGCATGCTCCAGACTGTTTATAGTTTTCATGCACTTCCGCTTTGATATTGCCGGCCTTATCTTTAACAAGGCAAGTGCCGTTCAGGGGAGCGCTTATTGACCAGCCTTCATCCGGCGTTTTGGCAAAATGAGGAAGAAAATTTCCGTTCTTCTCCGCCTTACCAAGTTTTTCGCCTGTCTTGTCATCCACTAACATACCCTCAGCGTCTATATGCGCTACCTTCATCCCCATCGCGTCACGAATAACGCCTTCCTTCGTTACACTTCCCATAGGTTTACCTTCTTTGTCAGTGATCTTTCCTGAAGCATCTATCTTAGGTGCCTTGTAGTTTTGCGCCTGGGTGATTTGAATTGCGAATACTGCTGCAAGTACCGCTAATGAGATTCCCTTTAGAGTTTTCATGGTTTTAGAATTTATTAGTTTTAGTTTACAAATTAATTGATCGTTTCTTTAGTACGCCCACAATGTGGCATGCGTTGGCCCATGTAGGGGTTCACGATCTCTTTTGTGCTGCTGAGCCAGTTGGCCCCATCGCCATTTTTTGCCATCGGGCAGAATTGATAATAGAGTTCCGATTCATTCGGATGGTAAGCCTTCACCAGTGCATACATGCTTTCACTTAGGGTAGAAAGTTCCATTCGTGTTTCCTGGATGTCCGCGCTTTCGCGAATACCCTGGAGGCCCTGATTTAACGTTGCCCGTTGAGCGTGGTAAAAATCCATTTGGTCTCCCGCGAGTTTCGACATATCGAACTTGTTCACAGTCTCCAATAATTTCTTTGCAGCAGCCTTTGCGTGGTCCTGGTTATCTTCGATCAAGCTCTGGCTCAAAGCGAAGTAATCCCTTAGGAACCCGTTGATTTGGGTTTTTACCGAGGCGTCTACTTTTTCAAATACTTTTATTTCGGTCGCCGTCGGTTCAGGTTTTGTATCCGTCATTTCCACCTTCTTGCCTTCCTCTCTTTTCTCCTCTTGCTTTTTAGTGGAACACTCCACGAGCAACAGCATAATAGCAATTGTTGCGCCCAGCGACATCAAGTTTACTTTCTGTTTTTTCATAATTGATTAAGTTTATGTTTAATGATGGTGTACAGCCATTGGGTCTCCTCCCTTTTTAAGAACAAGCTCCCCGTACAACAAATAGGCTCCGGTGATTACAACATTCTCTTTTTCATTTAGTCCACCGATGATTTCCACCTTGTACGGATTCTCCAGGCCCGTCTCCACCCTCCTGGGTTGAAATGCACCTTGTTCCGTAAGGACCCACACATGATTTCCTCTCTCATCGCGAACGACGGCATCAACGGGTAATGCGATTGCTTTCTTCCTGGCATTCATGATCATCACATTGGCCTGCATGCCGGGAAGAAACAGGCGCCGGGGATTGGCGATACTGGCGCGAAGGGTGATAATTTGACTTCCGTTGCGGTATTCGGGACTTAAAAACGTCACCCTCCCATCAACAGGATAATTTTCAAAACCGCTTATTATAACGTGCACCGTGTCGCCCGCTTTTGTCAACTTTTCCTCCCCCTCATAAAGCTCCGCCTCCACCCAAAGCCGATTGAGCCTTTCGATTCTATACAAAGGGCTGCCTTCTTCGATATACTGGCCTTCCGCTGCGTCAATCCGGGCGATGACTCCGGATACGGGGCTAAAGAAGGCGATTCTTGATTCTGTAGTTTTGCGCGCGGCGAGTTGCCGGATCTGATTTTTTGTCAAGCCGAAAAGCAAAAGCTTTCTCTCGGCCGCTTTGAGAAAACTTTCAAATCGCGGTTGCCCCAGCTCCTCAACCTGTTTCAAGGCAAGCATGTATTCTTGCTGGAGCGTAAGCAGTTCTTCACTGTAAAGTTCGTACAGCGGCTGACCTTGTTCAATACGATGTCCGGACTCCTTAAAATAGAGTCTTTCGATGCGGCCCTTTGCGCGGCTGCTGATCACTTCGGTTTGTTCTTCGTTCACCATTAACCTGCCATTCAGGATGGTAGTGCTTCCAAAATTCTCGTACCTCGTAAGCGTTGTGCTGATGTTGCCCAATTTGATCTGACTCTCACTAAGCATGATCGAACCGTCCTTGCTGCCTGAAGTATTCATTTGGACCAGATCCATTCCGCAGATCGGGCATTTACCGGGATGATCCCGGACAACCTGTGGATGCATGGAGCATGTATATTTCATTGTAGTCTCGTGAGTGCGATCGTCTTTCTTCTTGCATGCCACTACGACAAGCAGGAGAAACAGCACGAACGTCAATTCGATTGTCTTCATGATCAGTTACCGTGATTCACTTTAACAAAGCTCTCGCTATCAATCATAAATTGTGCGTTGTAAGCAATGCTGTCCCGGCGTTCGACCCCGTTAAGAACTTCGATCCAATCCCCTGACTGGCGACCCGTAGAAATCACCACCGGACGGAACACACCGTATCTTTTAATAAAAGCAATTTCCTGTGTGCCCAGGTTAAGCCTTGCGTTTTTGGGAATCCACATGGAATTTTCCGATAAAGTCGTAAAAATCGCGCTCACCAATTGACCGGTGTGGTAATGATGATGAGGATTGGATAAGTACGTGCGTACTTTGGTAAGATTTTCCCCACTCTTAAAAAACGGTTGAATGAAATTTATTTTTGATTCCACACGTTCTTTGGCAGAATTGCCTACCGTGATCGTCACGGCGTCATTAATTTTTACACGTGGGGCATCTTTCGGATAAAGATCAAACTCGGCCCATAGGTCAGAGTGACTCACTACAGTGAAAATGGATTCACCCCTTGTCACATACATACCTTCGCGTATCCTCAACCCGGATGATTCATTCATAAATTCATCTGGATTCGCCGGCATCTGTGGTGACCCTTCCCGTTCAGATTCTGAATGCTCCATGATGTACCCGGATACCGGGCTGTAAACTGTGAACGAATAGGATTCTTTATTTGAAGAAACCATTTGGTCCACCTGATTTTCCGTTAATCCGAGCAGCTGAAGTTTTTCTATCGATGCCCTGATCATTGCATCATTGCCCCGATCCTTCTCAAGTAAATACAATAATTCCCTTTGGGCGTTAACCAATTCAGGACTATAGATCTCAAGGATCTTTTCGCCTTTGTGTACCGGCTGAAGTTTGTATTTTATATACAGCTTTTCTATCCTGCCACCGAAACGTGAGGAAATGGTTGCAATTTTTCGCGTATCATGAGTGATCGTGCCATTAGCTTTTATCTTCACTTCCATAGTTCTTAGAACAGGTGAGATCGTTTTTATCGACGCAACGACCACCGCATTGGCGGGTTTTAACAAATAGCTAAGCTCCTTGGTAATTTTCACCTCTTCTCCGGGTCTTGCTATGTGGACCAGGTCCATGCCGCAGATTGGACACGCTCCCGGCTTATCCTGAACAATCTGTGGATGCATAGAACACGTATATTGACCGGCTTCCTTCGCAGCATGCTGATCTCCGCTGCTGCAATTCGTCAGAAACAGCAGGGCAGTGATGGCGAATAAGTAAGGGCTATTTCTCCAATTCTTTTTCATAGCTCACGATCGTCTCATAATACTTCTGAACCGTATCCAGGTACTGCATCTGCGTCATGTTGAGTGTTTCCCAGGCATCGATCACAATGGGCAATTCTTCCTTGTTTTCTTCATAAGCAACCATGAGCGTCTCATAGTTCTTGCGAAGGGCTGGCACAATGCGCTTTTCATAATTCTCAATTTCCTTGTTCAACGTGTTAATCTCCCCAATAATGCTTGCCGACATCCCTTGAAGCTCATTCAGGATTGCCCTACGTTCGCTCTTCATGGCTTCAATTTCTTTACCCATTCCCTGAGCGTTGGCCTTATACATTTTGGAAGACCAGGGGGCAATAGGGATAGAGACCATTGCCAGCAGCATGAACTGATTAGGCATGCCGGCCCCCCGGGCGAACATGTGATTAAAACTCAGGTTAAAGTCCGGCTTTGATTGATAATTCTCCAGGACCCGGTTGAGTTTCATAGCCTGAATACTTTTATCAATCCTGCGTACGTCACTTCGTCTTTCTGCCAAGGATGCAGTGTCAATCGCTTCAAGTAAGTATTGTTTAGCTTGTTTCGTCGTATCAATTGAAAATCTTAGATCATTGGGTGCATTCATTAATTGGTTAATGAGGATATTTTTCTGAACGATCTGATTGTCGTTCATCAAAATCATGTTGCCCACCTCAAGCAATCGTCCTTCCGCTTTATAAACATTGCTCAGTTTGCTTTGATTGTAGGGATAGCGCAATTGTGCGATCTTTAATACCAGACGAATGATCTCTTCGTTCTCTTTCAAAACAGCTTTCTTTTTCTCTAAGACCAGCCATTGATAATAGGCTGTTTTTGCCTGGGCGCTTAGCTCGTTGAAAACGTAAGCTTCGCTTGCCTGCTCAATCGCCGCCTTCGATTCCAGGTAACCCTGGTTTGCACGAAGCTTGGCCGGATGGGTAAACTTTTGCTGCACGGAAAGCATGATCTGGCCTTTGTCGCGCGGATCTTCCACTTTCTTATAGGGCAACATCCACAAACCACCGCCTACTTCCGGAGCCATCCAGCTTCTGGCACCCTTGGCGTATGCGTTCATTGCCTCCGCCCTTGCGCTGTAGCTTTTCAACATCGGGTTTCTTTCCCGGAGGATCGTGAGGATGCTGTCGAGTGTCATGACTTGCGCAGGTGAGTCTATTGAAGACAGTATACAAAAGGCACTCAGTAGAATTGCCCCCGGTATCCATCGGGAATAATTGTCAAAAGGCGATAATGTATCACCATTCCATATCCTGAATCTCATATCTGAGGTCTCACGTCTAATGTCTGTTTTCATGTAATTCGATTTTTCCGAATTTTCTCAATTCATATTCTTTCGCCATCAGGAAGATCAGCGGAGTAACAAGCAGGATGTGGGTAGACGACGTAAGCACGCCACCGATCATGGGCAATACAATGGGCTGCATGACATCGCTGCCGACTCCGGTCGACCACAACACGGGCACAAGACCAAACAATGCCACGCACACTGTCATGATTTTGGGTCGCAGGCGTTTTGCGGCACCGGCAATTACATACTCCCGCAAATCTTCCTTTGTGATGGTATGGCTGGAGTTTCCCTTTAATCCGATCAACTGCTGCATGGCATCATTCAAATAGATCACCATTACCACTCCCGTTTCCACGGCTATACCAAACAAGGCTATGAATCCTACTGCAACGGCCACGGAAAGATGCACACCATAAAAGTAAATGAGGTACGCACCGCCAATGAGCGCAAAGGGAACGGTGATAAGGCTCAGGAATGCCTCACGGATTGACTTGAACGCCAGGTAGAGTGAAAGGAAAATAATAAGAAGCACCACCGGAGCGATGATGACCAGTGTGCGCTTTCCGCGAATGAGGTTTTCATACTGCCCGCTCCATTCAATAAAATAGCCGCTGGGCAGGCCAGTCAGATTCTTGTTCACCTTTTCGATTGCTTCTTTTACCGTGCTTCCCAGGTCGCGGTCACGGACATTGAACAGGACTGCCCCGCGAAGCATCGCATTATCCGATGAGATCATGGGGGGACCATACTCGAACCGCACGTCGGCAACAGAGGATAACGGAATAGTGCCGAACGAAGGCGTCTTGATAGGAATTCTTTTGATCTTGGCAATACTGTTTCGATAATCCTGCGGTAGCCTGACGTTGATTGAAAATCTTTTGCGGGCTTCAATGGTGTTCGTGATGGGAGTGCCACCAAGGGCTGTTTCCACTATCTCGTTTACGTCGTCTATACTCAACCCGTAACGTCCGATCTGTTCGCGGTGGATGTCAATTATTAAGTATTTACCACCCGTAATCGGTTCAACATACAAATCTTTTACTCCAGGAATTCCTTCGAGCAACGTCTTTACTCGCTCGGACATGGCATAGAGGGTGTCCAGGTTTTGACCATGAACTTTAACGCCCACATCGGTGCGGATGCCGGTGGAGAGCATGTTGATCCGGTTGATGATCGGTTGCGTCCATCCGTTGACCACGCCTGGAATTTGAAGCTTCGCATCCAGTTCATTTACAATATCTTTTTTGGTGATGCCTTCGCGCCATTCCTGCTTTGGTTTGAGCATGATGATCGTTTCGATCATACTGATCGGTGAATTGTCGGTTGGCGTGTTGGCCCTGCCCGCTTTACCCAATACCTTATCCACTTCAGGAACGGACTTGATGATCTTGTCCTGAACCTGAAGTATTCGTTTTATTTCCGAATTGGAAACATCGGGCAGCGTCACCGGCATAAACAAGATGGATCGTTCGTCCAGCGGGGGCATAAACTCGCTTCCGAGGCTGATCAATAATGGAACGGTGATAGCCAGCGCCAGAAGATTAATCCCGAGGGTCGTCTTTCTCCATTTCATACAAACACGGATAATCGGCTCGTAAATGTTTTCAAGGTTCCGTGTGAGTGGATTTGATCTTTCGTTCTTGAATTTTCCCCTCATGAATAGCGAGATCATTACGGGCGCCAGGGTGACTACCAGAAAAGCATCTACGATCAGAATAAATGTTTTCGTGTAGGCTAACGGATGAAATAATTTTCCTTCTTGTCCGGTGAGCATGAACACAGGCAAGAAAGAAGTAATGATGATAATGGTCGAATAGAATACCCCGCGCGAAACCTGTTTGCTGGATTTTTCAATTATAGCTTCCCGTTCCTCAGGCGGAATTTCAACGTAATCTTTTTTCTTATTAAACATTCGCTTGAGCATGGTCTTACGGGTTTAACTGTTTATTTAGTTCTTCCTGACGAATGGCCAGGTTCCTGTACGAATTCTCCGCCATAATAATTCCATTGTCGACGATCACCCCGATGGCCAAAGCAATCCCAGTCAGCGACATAATGTTGGAGGATATTCCAAAAGCATTTAACAGAATGAAACTGGTGGCAATCGTAACGGGAATCTGAATAATGATACCGACAGCGCTTCGCCAGTGAAAAAGAAATAAGATCACCACAAGGGATACCACGATCATTTCCTCGATAAGTGTTCTCTTAATGGATGAAACAGACTCTTCTATCAGACCGCTTCTGTCGTATACGATGTTGAACTTCATGCCTTGAGGCAATCCCTTCGCCACTTCCGCCATTTTTATTTTTACTTTATGGATTACCTCATCGGCGTTTTCTCCGTACCGCATAACGATAATGCCTCCAACAGCCTCGCCCTCACCATTCAAATCGAAAATGCCTAAACGGGTTTCTCCCGTCATCTGGACCGTAGCAATGTCTTTTATCCGCACAGGAGTGGCCTTCTCCGTTTTCAAGGCTATTTCTTCAATGTCTTCGATGGACTTCAGATAGCCCGTGGTTTTTATAATATAACCGATATCGCTCAGCTCAAATTTACGGCCGCCGGCTTCGTTGTTATTGTTGCGAATGGATTGGACGACTTCCGGAACAGACAATCCATAGTATGTAAGTTTGTTTGGATCTACCGTGACCTGGTATTGTTTCTCAAAACCTCCAAAGGAAGCCACCTCGCTTACACCGGAGACATTTTGCAAAGCGAACTTTACATACCAATCCTGGATAGCGCGCTGCTCCCCCAAATCCATTTCCGGCGCGTCAAGGGTGTACCAGAGAATGTGGCCGACCCCTGTACCATCCGGTCCTAAAGCCGGGGTAACACCCGCTGGCAACAAACCTGTTGCTGAGTTCAGCCTTTCCAATACGCGCTGGCGAGCCCAATAAATGTCAACATCATCATTGAAGATGACATAGATGAAGCTCATTCCAAACATGGAAGTCCCGCGTACATTCTTTACTTTGGGAAGTCCTTGCAGATTCGTGATCAACGGATAGGTCACCTGGTCTTCCATGATCTGCGGACTTCGACCCATCCATTCGGTGAATAAGATCACCTGATTTTCGGAGAGATCGGGGATGGCATCTATTTTATTTGTCCGGACAGAGTAAATTCCCCATGCAAACAACCCGGAAGCAGTCAGCAGCACGAAAAATTTATTGCGGAGTGATAAAGAAATTAGGCTTTGAATCATAACGTGTAAAGGTTTGCCTGGGCGGAAAGCCCAGAGACCAAATGCCTCTATCCGGAGATTAGAAATCACCCGGAAAATAAATCACACTATGATTTCAGATTAAGAAGGACTGAACCAGGATCACGATGTCCGAACCATCCGGCGGATGGGTCGTGTCGGGACGGGCTAAGAAATTGGATTGTGAATATTGAAAATGAAGGGAAAAGTCAAGGACAGGATAAGCAGTTTCATGGATAAGAAATGAAACAAATCCGGCATTGGAAATTTGAGGAACAACCTTAAAACTGTCAGATTTGACCTCCACCTTCTCATTGTGGCAGCATCCCGAAGGCATTTCCATGCCCCCGCAACAGGGTTTTGTTTTCCCAAATACCGCAACATCCTGAAGTGATTTTCCACAGTAATGAAATGAAATGGTCATTCCTGTTGCGGAAACAAGGATAATGAAAGCGGCTACTATGGAAGTGAACTTTCGCACGATATCGAGTAGTACAAAGAACGTAAAAGTTTTGATTAGGTTCAAATAAACCTGAAAAAGCCAAGGCAAAGTACAGACGGGCACTTTATTTATTACAGTCACACTCTCCTGCAACAACATAATACGTTTTGTATTGAGCACATTTGGGATTCATGCATCCTTTCAGGTTCAACAACTCCACTTTCCTGAATTCGATGGGATGGCTCTCCGCCTGCAAAGCAATGCTTCCCTCCTTCAACAGCATACCTTCATGCTGATTTCCCCATCCTTCCATGAAATATTTCTTAAACTCGCCTACCTCCCCCACTCTCGGTTTCTGATATTCCACCACAACCTTTCCGTCAACTGTATGTTGAATGAGGGAATCGCCATAGACAACGGCTTCTACCTTTACCCATTGGTCTCCGTCATACGTCCTGGAGGTGGAGTTGATACAATGGTCCGTATTGAGTTTTCCATTCATTTCGATCATCGTACCGGGCGTGCACAGATTGGCGGTGGTGCGCGGATTACCGTCGCTCAATTCTCCCAAAAGTTGCATTTCCAACGACACCGGAAACGCCTGGTCTTTCAATAAGGACGACGCGGGTTGCGAATGCAGCATCACTCCACTGTTTCTCACATTCCAGACGGCTCCTCCTTTCAATTGCTCGCCGACAAACCGGTATTCCACCCTCAGTTTGTAGTAGGAAAATGGCTTCTGGTAATACAGATGGCCAAACTTGTTGGCAAACTCTTTGTACTGATCGTAACTTACCTTTAATACAGCTCCCTCCACACGAAAGGTATTACCAAAATTCTCATTGAGATCATGTCCGGTGATTTTGATATCCCAGCCGCTCAAATCCTTTCCATTGAAGAGGGGTATCCAGTCTTCTTTACTTGCGTTACCCTGAGCGCGACTTGGCGATGAAACAGCAAGGACCAATAACCAAACCAGATTTCTTAAAACTTGCGGTCTAACAATGCCCTCGACTTTCATCTGGATTGCCTTTAGTGACTTGGGTTTGTGCCGGGGATGGACTGTCCCATTACTTTGCATTAAATTGAACCAATGAAACGGCGCCTACTATTGCACTTTGTTGATTCCTGGGCTTGTAAATAAAATAGAGTTTGTGAAGCCGGTTGTCATTTGTCGGTTCCAGCACGACGTGTGTCGTGCCATTGCGCTGGCCTTTTTGTGGAACAGGCATGCTTCCCTTGCCGAGCAGTTTTCCACTGGAGGCGTCGAGTCGAACTTCAAAATCAATGCCCGTCGCCGGAGCGTCCTGCCAGCCAGCGAGGATATTGACCGATTTCACTCCCGTCAGGTCTTTATCGTCAACCGCGAACCAGCCTTCAGCCGCCGGCAAGATTAAGATACGGTTTCCCCCAAAAGTCATGGGGTTAAACCCTTTTACTTCTTCCCCTCCCTTGAAGGAAACCGTATTGCTTGGCAATGTAATTTGCCGGCTTCCCGTTAATGCCTTGATGTTATGACCCCCTTTGTCGGTATAACTGGCCGATAAAACCAATGTGCTGTTGGGTTTCAGACTGGCAGCCGGTGTAATAGTCCCTGACGGGGGCAACGATTTTTTTACCTGCGATGGATTGGCGAGAGAGGATATCCATGTCACGATCTGCTGAACCTCACCCTGGGCGAGCGTCGCATGGGCCGGCATAGCGACGTCACCCCAAACGCCACTTCCTCCGTTGATGATCTTCCGGGTGAGGTATCCTATTGCATTCGGATCGTTTTTGTATTTCTGCGCCACGTCGAGGTACGATGGTCCAATGGATTTTTCGTTTTCCTTGTGACAACTTTTGCAATCGAGGGAAAGCGAAAGTGTTTTTCCCGTGATGGTCGCCTGTCCCTGCTGGTGGCCCATCGATGAGGCTGCTTTATCGAAGCCTTCGACGTAGTCAACAGAAACAAAAAGATGTGTTGGGTCAAATTTTGAGGTATCATTCTTATCGCTTACGGTTACCGCATAGCCGACGGGAGATCCAGGCAGATAAAATGATTTGTTCCCACCGGTCAGCAGGATAGTCACCTCGGGAACTTCGTTTCCCGCATAGATGCTGACCGTATCGCTTTTCGACGACGCTCCCTTCGCGTCTTTGGCTTCAACTGAGATCTTATAATCGCCTGCTGTGATGTAGGTGTAGTCCAATTGGGGTGTTTCTGTCTCTTTTGTCGTGCCGTTTCCAAGATCCCAGGTATACGTTATTTTGTCTTTTTCGACATCCTTTGCTTCAATCGAAGCCTTGACGGTAAGGGGCAAGACTCCTGAAGTTTTGTTGAGTTTCAGGGCGGTCATTTTCGGCGGCATGTTGCCGGCATTGTAATCGATACGGGCCAGCCCGGCATCCGGATTTTTGGTAAACCATCCGCTGCCGTACTCCAACAGGTATAATCTCCCATCGGGTCCAGCTTCCATATCAATTAAAGAATTCACTTTAATGCCGGGAAAGAAAGGTTCCATCTTGTCAAAATCGCCGTTAGGCAACAGGGTCACCGTCTTTATCCATCCGCGTATCCATTCGTAAATGATCAGCTTGCCGTTGTAGTAATCCGGCAGTCGCGTTTCTTTCGGGAACATGTCTGCGTAGTAAACCGGGCCGGCCATAGCATTTCTTCCACCGGCTCCCACCTGCGGGAAATCGGACGAGGCACCGTAGGGATACCAAATAAATGCGGGAGACACCGGGGGCAATTCCCGCAGTCCGGTGTTGTTTCTTGAATCGTTGATTGGTTTTTGCGGATCAAACGCAGGTCCGCTTTGTCCGGTAGCATAATCGTATTGACGGTAGGGAAAGTTATTGCCAACAAACAGCGGCCATCCAAAGAAACCCGCTTTGCGCGCCTGGTTTACTTCATCGTATCCGCGCGGGCCACGCGTCTCAAGGCTGTCCTGGTTGGCATCAGGGCCTACCTCGCCCCAATAGAGATAGCTGTTTTTCTGGTCGACGGAAATACGGTAGGGATTCCGGTTCCCCATGACATAAATCTCGGGGCGGGTCTTGGCCGTGCCGTTCGGGAAAAGGTTGCCTTCGGGTATCTCGTAGGTCCCATCTTCCTTCACCTTTATCCGGATAATCTTACCGCGTAGATCATTGGTATTGCCGGACGATCGTCGGGCATCGTATTGCTGATGACCGGGGATATCGTTCAGCGGGCCGTAGCCGCTGTTCACGTATTTCACTTTTGGCTCGTTAAAGGGCGTGGAATTATCGCCGGCGGAAACATACAGCAAGCCATCGGGGCCGAAGGCAATCGAGCCTCCGGTATGGCAACAGATCTGCCGCTGCGATTTTACTTCAAGAATAGTTTTCTCTGTTGTCCGGTCAAGGGTATCGTTCTTGAATTCGAACCGGGACAGCCGGTTGACCGAACTGTCCGCCGGGGAATAATACATATATACCCAGTTGTTCTTTTCATAATGGGGATCTTTCGCCAGACCCATCAATCCTTCTTCCGCATTAACGTTGGGTACGGACGCTTTAAAATACACATTCAAATACCCTACCTGCTTTACTTTCTTGGTTTCATTCTTATACAAAAGAATTTCTCCTCTTCGCTGCACAATCAGAACATCGAGGTTCGGAAGAATGGTCATTTCCGTAGGTTCGAAGAATTCACTCCGGGAAAGTTGTGTCTTTGTAAAACGGTCTTCGTCGGGGGGAAGCAGGGCTTTCGCTTTGGAATAATTCAGCTCTTTATTTTCACCCATCGCATACTGAATCCCACCCAGTAAATGTTTCAGGTAGTTGTCTTCGCTGTAGCTTTCCTCGGTATGTCCGAGTTCCGTATAAAAGGCCCGCCCACCGTCGTATTCA
>WNFL01082098.1_pt3 | contig 22460 bp, 26 predicted proteins | sample 5400361 | NCBI WGS metagenome assembly WNFL01 (sample SAMN13153351, study PRJNA577476) | soil metagenome | isolation source: 40 cm soil on Douglas fir-dominated hillslope | place: USA:California | collected 2013-09-17
CCGCGAACTTGACGCCAGCGTCGGGGCGTCAGGACCACACGATTTTGCTGTCCGCGAAAAGCGTCTCTCGTCAGCGTGCTGTTGATCGCTCACAGGCCTCTCGACCCGCCCTGCGATCCCATCGCGCGCAAAATGCTGCCGCGTCCACCGCATCCCGTGCCCAACGTCCGTGACGATCGCGATACGCCCCTCTTGCGGGACGGGATGGCCGAAGTTCTAGAAGTGATTTGGGGTGAGCGGGAACGAAAATATTTTTGGAAATGGGACTCGACACCCTCTCAACCAAACTGCCCGACGGGCAAATCACCGCACGGCGGCGCGAGCAAATTCCTCTCGTGTCCCGGACGCGGTGCAGCACTCTTGTGCTGCTCCGCAGAGCCGGGACCTGCAGCAGAGCGAGCGGCGCGATGGACCCCGGATCAGCAGCGCACCACGCCGCTAGTGCGGCGCGCTGCGCAGCATCCGGGGAACGAACGAAGCGGGCCACTCTGAAATCCAATAGGCAGGATGGGCTGAGCCCTGCGAAACCCATCACATAAAATGCAATTGATGGGTATCGCTTCACTCCACCCATCCTGCGAGCTGAATGCGACCAGAGGGCTAAAAACATAAACACGTTCATTTCAACCGACGGTCACGCCGGCTCTGACGAGCCTATGGGTGGCATCCCCTTATCCCATCAGCGATTCATGCCGCGGCCGCGCGGCCTGGACCACGCATCCCCTCAGCAGCCGTTGCCGCGCTGCAGGCGATCAACGGCGACAAGGAGGTCCGGCCGCTCGAGCACCTCAACCAACCTGTCAAGGATGCGCTCGTTATTGTGCGGCCGAGGCTCCAGATATTCTTCGAGGATGCGCTGCGCGTCGCTCACGGCTTGAATCGCTAATTGCTGATCTGTCACGACGATCACCTCGCAATTCGACAGAGTCATCGCGCAAATCCGCGATGACGCCGCCTGCGCATTCGCTCGTTGATCATGCCTCCGAACATCACCTCTACCAGCGCGATCAGCAAGATGATGGTCATGATCACAGCGATAACATCGCGCGGCGTAACCATGGGCTTGGGCCTGCGCTCGATAACGATGACCGGCTTCGTTGGCGCGACCCGCGCGATATCGATCCAGCGCTCGAGCCATGGTGTCGCCGCTATCAGATCGGTCCCGGGTTCATCCGCGACCATCGCGTTCGCCGATCTGCGCAAATCGGACGACGGCATCGGGATCACGGCGGGGGGCGTCGGCTCGGGCTCGTGATGGTGCACGCGATGCTGAACGCGATGCTGAACACTATGCCGTCGTGTCGATGTGGCGTCCCAGCAATGATGCGCGCCATGCCAATAGAGGTACGTCGAACCGAAGTGCTGACGCGCTTCGGTCTTGCTCATGCAAGACTGTGAAGCTTCTGACGCTGTAGTCAGCACTGACACGAACACAACAAATACTGCGACGCGCATTACGCGCTCCGTCTTACATCAAATACAGCCCTTGCTCCGGCCTAATTCCTCGATGGTCCAATGCGTTAATGGGTTCGTTTGGGCTGGAATTAAAGCCTAAATACGAGACTATGTCTGTACGGTCGCCGACTCAATGCGAGGGCCGCAGGGCGGGTTAGTTAGTTAGCCGCAGGCGTAACCCCGCGTCCTTATCGTCGGTGAACGGCGGATTGCGCTTCGCTGATCCGACGCGCTCTCGCAATACGTGGATGTTTTCAGACCGTCGCCTTCCAGGCAATATTATCAGTGGCTTAAGGTCCGCATGAGAGGGTGGGTTTTGGGTGAATTTCATGATTGATGACAAGGTCAGAATTAGATGCACGAAGTGCTCCCAGGTATTTCGGGAGCGCGCGCAGAAGGTCAGGGCCGGTTTTCAGATCAACTGCCAGCATTGCAACCGGCTCATCACCTTCGAGTTCGGTTCAGAAGACCCAAACATCCGAAGGGCACTGTCGAGCGCAAGACAAATCAGATTTACGCTCGAAGCGGCGCCTAAGTCGCCAGCTTGAAGTCTAATGATGAACGGCCCGGACCGTGGCCGTCGTCCTTCCACGTCTTTCTTCCTGCTACTCAGTTAAGACGTGGATGCCCGGGACAAGCCCGGGCATGACGAGTTTCGCCAAAGGTGCCGCCGCTTCTATTGGCTGCTTTTTGAGTCAGACTCGCAGGATGACGGGGATAGTCCTACACCGCAGTTCGAGCCCCTACTCCGCCGCCTCACGCACATAACGTGCAGTCGGCGTCCGCATCGTCACGAGTTCTTCCGCAGCCGTCGGATGCAACGCGAAGGTCGCGTCGAAATCGGCCCTGGTCGCTTTCATTTTCACGGCGATGCCGACGGCTTGCACGACCTCGGCGGCGGTGTCCCCGCCGAATACCGTATCGGCCAATGCGTGGCCTTCGCGGATCGCGACCGGCGTCAGATTGATGCGATGGGTCCGCCAAAAGCTGCCGCTGCTGAAAGGTCGGATTTTACCCGTCACTACCGTCTACCGTGACAGCCGAGAACACGGCGCGCACCGATGCTGGCATGAACTCTGCATGGGCTGAATTAACCGGGTATTCCTCATCAATGAAGGTCAAAATGCTTATTACTCTTGTCGCTATTCTCTGCAACAGCCAGCTATGCCTGGAGAAAGTCGTTACCACCAGTGAGCAGTCGGGCATCACCATGACTGCCTGTCAGGTAAACGGGCAAATTGGTATTGCCCAGTGGCTCGCTAATGGTCCCTATCATGAGTGGAGGCTACAAAGTTACAAGTGCGTCATGGGCAAATACATTCCCAAAGGCGAAGCATGAAGTGCGCGCCAACCCCCTTATGAGGGGTTGGCTTTTAGTCATGAGGCGGTCTGATCGGATAAGGCGGCTCGACGCAGCGGCGGTTTGAGGCGATGAGAAGCCGTCTTTAGATAATGTCCGCTTTGCGCCGACTACTCCGCGGCCGCTTCCCGCACATAGCGCGCGGTCGGCGTCCGCATTGTCACAAGTTCTTCCGCGACGGCGATGCCAAGCACCTGCACCATTTCGGCCGCGCCGTCACCGACGATGTGACAGCCGACGACGCGATCCGTGCTGCCATCAACAACCAGCTTCATCAGAACCCGGGTATCGCGGCCTGACATCGTCGACTTGATCGGCCGGAAGTCGGTCTTGTAGATATCGACATGGCTGAATTGCGCGCGCGCCTGCGCTTCCGTCAGTCCCACCATGCCGACCTCCGGCTGGGAAAACACCGCGGTCGGAATGTCGGCGTGGTCGACCTGAACCGAACGCTTGCCGAATACTGTATCCGCAAAGGCGTGGCCCTCGCGGATCGCGACCGGCGTCAGGTTAATGCGATGGGTGACATCCCCGATCGCGTAAATGTTCGGCACCGAGGTCTGCGAGAAACCATCGACCGCGATGCCACCATTGTTCGGGTTGATAGCGACGCCAACCTTCTCAAGCCCGAGATTGGCGACATTTGGATGCCGTCCGATCGCGAACATCACCTGCTCGGAGGCAACGCTCGAGCCGTTTGACAGATGCGAGGTGAATTCCTTGCGGTGCTTGTCGACCTTGTTGATGGTACAGCCCGTAAGAATGGTGATTCCTTGCCGTTCCATCTCGGCGCGCACATGGGTGCGGACGTCCTCGTCGAAGCCGCGCAGGATGTTGTCGCCGCGATAGATCACCGTCACGTCGGAGCCGAAACCGGCAAAGATGCCCGCAAATTCCAAGGCGATGTAACCGCCGCCCTGAATCACGATGCGCTTCGGCAATTCCAGCAGGTGAAACACTTCGTTTGACGAGATCACATGCTCGATGCCGGGAATCGTGAGCCCATGATTTGGGGCGCCGCCGGTCGCGATCAGCACATGTTTCGATCTGACCGCTTCGCCGGTCCCGAGCCGAAGCGTATGGGCGTCCTCGAACACCGCGCGAGTCTTGACGATACTGGCGCCGGATTTCTCCACATTGGCGGTATAGGCAGCCTCCAGCCGCGCGATCTCCTTGTCCTTGTTGGCGATCAAGGTCGGCCAGTCGAACGTCGCGGAAGGAATATTCCAGCCAAAGCCCGCGGCGTCGTCGATCTCGTGGCGAATGTGCGATCCAATAACCAGCAGCTTCTTCGGCACGCAGCCGCGGATCACGCAGGTGCCGCCCATCCGGTATTCTTCGGCAACCATGACCCGCGCGCCATGACCGGCGGCGATCCGGGCGGCGCGAACACCGCCCGAACCGCCTCCGATGACAAACAGATCAACGTCGAATTCGGCCATATCAACTCCGACCGAAATCAGATTGCCGGATCATAATCTACAACTCAAATTTCCTTGCCGCGCTTGCGCATCTCGGCGCGAAACTGGCCGTTGACGACCTCGGAAAAGCTCTGCGCCCACTGGTTCATATAGGACATGCTGAATTGAATTGCCCGGGGCTCGGTCGCAAGCAGCTTCTGGCCGAGCGGCGACTTATAAAACGTGACCAGGTCTTTCAGCTCCTGCTCGGTGAATTCGTTGGCGTAGATCTTCGCCATGCCTTCGCCGATTTCCTTCTCGCGGCCGGCAAGGCCCTGGGCGACAATCACAGCAACTTCATTGAGATCCTTTTGGTAGTTGAGGTTGTTCTGCAGCAGAACCTCCTTGGTCTGCTGGACGAGGTTGGGAACGGCGTTCGCATACATGGCGTTCGCATTTTTCATGGCCAGAATTTCCTTGGCCGCCGCGATCGCCGCCGGAGATCCGGATTTGAGCGCAGGCGCGGCCGCCTGCTGGGCGCCGGCGGGAACACCGGCCAGAGCCAGTCCCAGCGCAAGGCCCGCAGCCGACAAAATTATTGAAAGGCTCTTCATTCCGATTCTCCCTAAGATTACGGCGCTACCGCCGTTCAACAACACGAATTCCCTGACGGCCTGCCAGCATCGCCGTGCTGGCAAGGCCAATGAACAGCCCATGCTCGACAACGCCCGGTATCGAGTTCAGCAATCCCGCCAGCCGCGGCGCATCGCTGATGCGATCGAGATGGGCATCGACAATCCAGTGGCCGCCATCGGTGACAAAAGCGTGACCGTCCTTGCCCTTTCGGACCACCATTTGCCCGGAAACGCCGCTTTCCGCAAATGCAAGGCCCATGGCGCGCCTGGTTGCTGCGAGGCCGAACGGAATGACCTCGATGGGCAAGGGAAAGCGGCCAAGTACTTCGACCCATTTGGAATCGTCGGCGATCACGATCATGCGATCAGAGGCGCTGGCCACGATCTTTTCGCGCAGCAATGCGCCGCCGCCGCCCTTGATGAGATTAAGCGCGGAATCGATTTCGTCGGCGCCATCCACGGTCAGATCGAGCCGATCGATATCATCCAGCGTGGTCAGCGCAATGCCGCAGCGCACAGCATCGATGCGGGTCGCTTCCGATGTCGGCACGCCGACGACGTTCAGGCCCGCGCGGACCCGCTCGCCAAGAAGTTCAACAAAATGTTTGGCGGTCGAACCGGTGCCGAGCCCAAGCTTCATGCCGTCGCGCACGAACTCGAGCGCGCGGCCCGCCGCTTGCCGTTTCAATCCGTCCATATCCACGTGCAAACCATGCCCCAGGATTCGATGCCGATCATCCGACCGGCGAGGTCCAGCCGGGGCATATCTAGCGTCGTTTTGCGGGCAGGAACAGCGCTATACGCCGACTTGACCGCAATTCTTGGCCGCAATTGATGGCTTTTGGCCTAGAGCCTGTTCCGTTTCGATAGAATCGAAACGGGGCTCTAGATTCTTGATTTGACGCGTTTTCTTTACGCGAACCGGTCTCCACCCCCGGATCAAGTCCGAGGGCATGCTTCGCTTGAAAACGCTCTACCCGGCCGTCACCTTGTCCATCGCCGCCAGGATTGCGTTAAACCGCCCTTCTACCTGTTCACGCATCTGCGGATGCGTGAACACATAGAGTTCATCGTCCCGGATCGCGGCGAGGACCCGCGCGGCAACTTCCGCCGGGTCGAGCCCAGCCTCCAGAAGTTTTGCGATCTCGGCGACCATGGCGGCGGCCTGACTTCCCGGATCCAGCGGCTGCGCTGGACCGTAGCGATCGAGCCGATTGCGCCCGCTCTCGCCGATGCGGGTACGCACGAAGCTGGGGCAAATCACGCTCACCCCAATGCCATGCGGCTTGAGCTGCATCGCCAATCCTTCGGACATGCTGACCACCGCGAACTTGCTCGCCGCATAGGGGCTGAAGCCGAGCCCGCTGCTCATCCCGGCCATCGATGCGGTGTTGACGATGTGGCCGCCTTCACCGTGGGCACGGATATGCGGAAGAAACGTCCGGATGCCGTGCAGCACCCCCATCAGATTGACGTCGAGCACCCATCGCCAATTGTCGAGCGAGATGTTGTCGATGCCGCCGCCGGCGGCGACGCCGGCATTGTTGCAAACCACGTGGACATTGCCAAAGGCGTCATAGGATGCCTCGGCCGCACGCTCAACGCTGGCCGGATCGGCGACGTCACAGCTAACGCCGCGCACATCCGGCCCGGCATCGTGCAGGCGTTTGACGGCGGCCGCCAACGCGTCAGTCTCGATATCGGCGAGCATCACGTTCATGCCGGCTTGCGCAAAGGCCTGGCCGAGCGCGAACCCGATGCCGCCGGCCCCGCCGGTCACGAATGCTGTCTTGCCGGCGAGCTCTCGCATGATTGTCCCCCCATTTTCTGTTGGTATGACAGCATCCTATCATCCCTACTTGCATGATGGCACGAGGACCGGTAGCGATCTTCGATGATCTCTTCCCGCACCGTTGTATTCGATCTTGACGGCACGCTTGTGGATACGGCACCCGACCTGATCAACGCGCTCAACTATGTTCTCGACCGCGAGGGCTTGCCGCCGGTCCCGCTCCATTCCGCGCGCAACATGATCGGCGCGGGCGCCCGCCGCCTGATCGAGCGCGGCCTCGAGCTGGAGGGCCGGACCGTCGGCCTCGAAGACATCACCCGGCTCACCAGCGACTTCATCGATTATTATGCGGCTCACATCGCCGACGCCTCGCGCCCGTTCGATGGCCTGGAAGACGCGCTCGATGATCTCGAGGCCAGCGGATATCGCTTTGCGGTTTGCACCAACAAGCTCGAGTGGTTGTCGAAGCTTCTGCTTGACCAGCTCGGATTGAGCTCGCGATTTTCCGCGATTTGCGGCGCGGATACCTTCGGCATTTCCAAGCCTGACCCGGCGATATTGCAGCAGACAATCGCGCGCGCGGGCGGGCACGTGTCCTCCACGATCATGGTCGGCGATGCCGGTCCGGATATCGGCGTGGCGCGTCGCGCCGGCGTTCCGGTGATCGGCGTCGGATTTGGCTACACCGACGTTCCGATCGCCGACCTCAAGCCGGATCGGCTGATCAATCACATGAGGGATTTGCCAGCCGCGGTGGAAAGCCTGATGTCTCAGAAAGACACCGCGTAAATCATTGATTTTATTACAATGTTATCATCGCTAGATGCGCGCATTAACCATTACTTAACCATTCCGCTCCGTATGGTTGCACCGCTGTTGTGACACTCCTATGCTTGATGGGAGGATTGTGGCGGCTGGCCGCACTGAAGTGGCGGATTGATCATGCGTCGTGTCATCGCGATTGCAATAGCGGGGTACAGCCTGGCCGGCTGCTCCTCTTTCTCCTGGGATGCGTTCAAACCGACACCGCCGACGGTGCAGGTCCAGCTCGAGTCGGCCCCGCCAGGCGCCGATGCCCGCACCTCGCTCGGGCCGGGTTGCAAGACACCCTGCTCGGTCGCCGTGTCCGCTCCAGACAGTGGTTTCTCGGTCAGCTACACGCTGAACAAGTTCCAGCCGGCAACCGTCCCGGTGCAGGTCATTCATATCCCCGGCGATTTCTCTACCCCGGCGTCAACAACGGTCGACCCCAATCCGGTTGTCGCGGAACTGCAGCCGGCTGGCCCTCCGCCCAGGGGCGCCGCCCGGAAAACAATCCTAAGGCCGAAAAAGCCAAAACCGCCCAAGGGCGCTGCGGCGCCCGCGGAATCGGCGCCAACCCCCGCGGCGCCGAGCCGCTGATTGCTTGCGCTGCACCAGAAATGGTGCGGATTGTATGCGCCTCGCATCATGCATACATTGTGGCCGCGAGCTGCCGCCATGCGATCCCTGTGGCTGCCGCAGTGACAAGGCTGGTTGAATGAACGCGCCCTTACCGAATCCTGCATCGTTGTTCTCGCCGATGACCGACCCGTTCGGCCGGACCATCAGCTATTTGCGGGTATCGGTCACGGATCGCTGCGATCTGCGCTGCTTTTATTGCATGTCCGAAGACATGACGTTCCTGCCCAAGGCCGATTTGCTCACGCTCGAGGAGCTCGATCGGCTTTGTTCGGCCTTCATCGCCAAGGGCGTGCGAAAGTTGCGGCTGACCGGCGGCGAGCCGCTGGTGCGGCGCAACGTGATGTCGCTGGTGCGCTCGCTGTCGCGCCACCTCGGTACCGGTGCACTCAATGAGCTGACATTGACCACCAATGGTTCGCAGCTGGCGCGTTTCGCCGCCGAATTACGGGACTGCGGAGTACGCCGCATCAACGTATCGCTGGATACGCTCGACCCCGCTAAATTCCGGGCTATCACCCGCTGGGGCGATCTCCACAAGGTTCTGGCCGGCATCGAGGCGGCGCGGGGCATGGCGTTGACGCTGATCGAGGTCATGCCGATGGGCGACATCGGCGAGGGACGGATCGACCAATACGTACCGTTGTCCCTGCTCCGCGCCCGCCTCGCCAAGCAATTCACCATGACCGACCTCGACGATGACACCGGCGGCCCTGCCCGTTATGTCCGCGTCAGCGAGACGGGCGGCAAACTCGGCTTCATCACGCCGATGACCCATAATTTCTGCGAGTCCTGCAATCGGGTGCGGATCACCTGCACCGGCACGCTGCACACCTGCCTCGGCCATGAGGATGCGTCCGATCTGCGCAAACCGCTGCGGGCCTCCGCCGACAATGACCTTCTCAGCGCCGCGATCGATCGCGCCATCGGCTTAAAGCCGAAGGGCCACGATTTCATTATCGATCGCAGGCACAACCGCCCGAGCGTCAGCCGCCATATGAGCGTCACCGGCGGCTAGGCCGCCCCCCCGCGGCGGCCATCCGCGGGATCAAATTCCCCTTCATTATCAACAAACTTCCAATTGACGGCGGCTCCACGCGCTGGAATGGTGCGGCGGCTTCACGCTAGCTCGGCTGGATAAGCCGCTGCGCCTGACGGGCGCGGTCAAGACGGCAGAGGCATAATTAGGGGAGGACTATCGTTGCAATCGCTCCTGAAGATGAGCCATGGCTCCACGCGCGCAACGCGGGGCGGCAAAGCAATGCTCGTTGCAATGACAGGGGCGCTTTGATGGCGACCGCCCGGGAGAACACGATGCGTCCATTGTTGGCGGTTAGCGCGGCCATCGACCAGATCAACGAGAAGATAGGCTATATCTGTAATTTTCTGGTGCTGGCTGCCTGCATCGTGAGCGCCGGCAACGCGATGATCCGCTACGCGTTCGGCTACAGCTCGAATGGCTGGCTTGAACTGCAATGGTACATGTTCGCCATCCTCGTGATGTTCGGCGCGTCTTACACCTTCAAGCGCAACGAGCATGTTCGGGTCGAGATATTTTACCTGTTCCTTTCCGAGCGTGGCCAGCTCTGGCTTGACCTGATCGGCACCCTGTTCTTCCTGATCCCGTCCTGTCTGCTGCTCAGCTATCTGTCCTGGCCGTTCTTCCTTCAGGCTTACGCCGTTGGCGAAGTGTCGGGTAATGCCGGCGGCTTGATCCGCTGGCCGATCAAATTCGTAGTACCCGCCGGCTTCGTGATGCTGGCGTTGCAAGGCGTCTCGGAAGTGATCAAGCGCATCGCCGCACTTCAAGGCCAGGTGACGATCGATGCGAAATACGAGAGGCCGACCCAATGATCACGCTGGAAATGATGCCGCCAATCATGTTCGGCGGCCTGGTTCTGGCCATGCTGATCGGCTTCCCGGTGGCCTTCACGCTGGCCGCGGTAGGGCTGTCATTCGGCTTCCTGGCGATCCATCTCGGCTTTTTTGACCTGAATTTCCTTCAGGCCATTCCAGGCCGCGTATTCGGCAGCGTTCTTTCCAACGAACTCCTGCTCGCCATCCCCTTTTTCACCTTCATGGGCGCGATCCTCGAGCGATGCGGTCTCGCAGAAGACATGCTGGATTCGATGGGCCAGCTGTTTGGACCGATCCGCGGCGGCCTCGGCTATTCGGTCATCATCGTCGGCTTCATCCTCGGCGCCATCACCGGCACCGTGGCCGCGCAAGTCATTGCCATGGCGCTGATCTCGATGCCGGTGATGATCCGCTACGGTTACAACATGCGCTACATCACCGGCGTGCTGGCGGCTTCCGGTACGATCACGCAGTTGGTGCCGCCATCGCTGGTGCTGATCGTGCTGGCCGACCAGCTCGGCAAGTCGGTCGGCGATATGTATCTCGGCGCGTGGGGACCGTCGATCTTCCAGATCTTCCTGTTCGCCGGGTACACTTTTCTGCTCGGCATCTTCAAACCACATTATCTGCCGCCGGTGCCGAAGACGGCATTGACGCTGACAGGCTGGCCGCTGTGGCGAAAATGCCTGCTTGGCATCATCCCGTCGGCGGTGCTGATCTTTGTCGTGCTCGGCACCATGATGATGGGTCTTGCCACGCCGACCGAGGCCGGCGCCATGGGTGCCGTCGGCGCGATCGTGCTGGCCGCGATCCACAGCAAGGATTTCAGCACGACCGGCCGCAAGCTCCTGATCATCGGCGTGATCGCCGCCGGTGTCGGCACGATCGTCGGCATCTTTCTGACGGAAGGACTTATCTTCAAGATTGCCTTTGCCATCACCTATTTCGCTGTGGTGTGGATTTGCCTTGAAGCTGTCCGTATTCCCGTGCTGCGCGATCTGATCAAGCAGGGCTATGAGACCACCATGCGTATTACCACCATGGTGGTGTTCATCCTGATTGGCTCGACCTGTTTCTCGGTGGTGTTTCTCGGCGTCTCGGGCGGCGTATGGCTGGAGCATCTGCTGACGTCCCTGCCCGGCGGCGTCTGGGGATTCCTGATCTTCATCAATCTCTTCATCTTCTTCCTGGCGTTCTTCCTGGATTTCTTCGAGATCGCCTTCATCATTCTGCCGATGATCGCGCCGATCGCGCAGAAGATCCTGGCGCCGGTCGTGGGGCCGGATGCCGCGTTGATCTGGTTCGGGGTGATGCTCTGCGTGAACATGCAGACATCGTTCATGCATCCGCCATTCGGTTTTGCGCTGTTTTACCTGCGAGGCGTCGCGCCGAAGGAAGTCAAGAGTTCCGACATCTATTGGGGCGCCCTGCCCTGGGTCGGCTTGCAGGCGATCATGGTCGCGCTCGTGATTGCTTTCCCGATCACGGTTACCGCGTTGCTCGACAAGCCTCTCAACGTCGATCTGAACAAGATCAGGATCGATGTTCCGCAAATCGAGCTGCCGCCGCTCGATTTCGGTCCTCCGGCAAAGCCGCAATAGCCGCTTCGCTCGTCATGAAAAAACCCCGGAGCGTTCGCTCCGGGGTTTTCACTCGTGCCGATCGTTGATAGGCGCCATCAGCTTTGCGAATGACGCGCCATGAAGTTGTCGTAGCCGACTTCCGCGACCTGAAACCACTGGTACCCGTTGTTCGAATAAGCGGTCATCGAGTCATAGACCTTCCTGAAATTCGCATTGGTCGCTGCGACCTCGGCGTGCAGTTCTTTTGCTGCCCTGAAGCTCGCGTCCATAATGGCCGGCGAGAAGGCGTGCAGTTTGGTGCCGCCAGCGAGCAGCTTGCGCAAAGCCATCGGATTGACGGTGTCGTATTTTGCCATCATCCAGTTGTTGGCATAGTGACCGGCCTGCTCGAGAACATTTTGATAATATTTCGGCAGCGCATTCCATTTGTCGAGATTGACCATGGCCAGCAGCATCGGGCCGCCCTCCCACCACCCCGGGTAATAGTAATGCGGGGCGACTTTGTAGAGGCCGAGCTTCTCGTCATCGTAAGGACCGACCAATTCCGCCGCGTCGATGGTGCCCTTCTCGAGCGCGGGATAGATGTCGCCACCGGCGAGCTGCTGCGGCACGCATCCCAGCTTCTGCATCACGCGCCCGGCAAAACCTCCGATGCGGAATTTCAGGCCGTTGAGGTCGTCGACGGTATTGATCTCCTTGCGGAACCAGCCGCCCATCTGACAACCGGTGTTGCCGGCGAGCAGGGAGACAACATTATAGCCTTTGTAGAATTCGTTGAGGACCTCTTTGCCGCCGCCCAGCATGTACCAGGCCTGATTGATGCGCATGTTCGGTCCGAACGGCACCGACGAGCCGAAGGTGAAGGTCGGATCCTTGCCGAAGTAATAATACGATGCGGTGTGACCGATTTCGACGGTGCCGTTCTGCACGGCGTCCAGAACCTGCAAACCGGGTACGATCTCTCCCGCGGCAAATGTCTGAATTTGAAACTTGTTGTCGGTCGCTTCGCCGACGACCTTGGCCATCATCTCGGCGCCGCCGTGCAGCGTGTCGAGCGATTTCGGCCAGCTTGTCGTCATGCGCCATTTGATCTCCGGCATCGATTGGGCGATCGCAGGTGCAGCCATCGTCGCAGCGCCTGCCACGCCTATTCCGGTGACCTTGATAAAGTCTCGTCGCTTCATTGAGTTCTTCCTCCCGTGGGTGTCGGCCAGCCTTCGTGTCGAGGCTTATGGGCAGCATGGAACATCCGGTTCCGGATTTCCATGACCAACTGGGCCGTGAACTGATAAATGCGCCGATCGGACTGACTGCCCGAGTCCGCTTTGTCCCCGATAGCCGACGAATCGTTGCATCGCAGCGAAACGGCGCGATGTGCCAGCAACGGAAGTCGCGGTTTACAAACCGTGGATTGCGGGATGCAGCGTACCAAGCGCGCCGACAATGGCGAAGATTGTGAATCCCAAACTAATCTCGATTAGACTATTGCGCGTAAGTTGACGAAGCGCTTCGAGCTGCGCCTCTTTGTCTGACGTTAAGGCAAGCCGTGGCGTCAGCCAAAACCGGTTAACCGAAGCGAATACCAACATGATTGCGAAAACAACAATCTTGAGCAGCAAGAGTCGCCCATATTCAGTAATCAGCAACGCCTGAAACGAACCAACCAAGATCCATGCGTTGATAATGCCAGTTACCAATAGAGTTCCAACAAGGACCATGCCTAACGTCGAAAACCTTTGCGCCGCGCCTGAGGCAAGCGATGCCTTTGCAAGAGCTGGACTACGTCGAGCCGCTACGAGCAGAAGGGCGAGCGATATAAGGCCTCCGATCCAACCGGCTGCGGCTATGAGATGCAGTGCGTCGGCTGCTAGATGCACATCTCCAGTCTCGCCGGGAGTTGACCCGGCGTGGCCGGTCCAAGCAATGGCTGCAACAACGCCCACGGCCGAGGTCAGCGCAAGCCAACGGGCCAGCGCAATTCGATCATAGACCAGACAAGCGGCCAAAAGAATTACCAGCATAAAACGAATTTTCGACACCAAGCCGAATTGCGTCTCGTTCACGACCGTCGAGAGTACATCCGACGTCACAGCCTCGCCGAACGGCAGTCCACTCATCGACACGGCTTGCAATGCAAGCCAGATCACGCCGGACGCTGCGGCGATTGCGAGACTGATCCATGCGGTCAGGAGAATTTGCGATCGGACGACCGCTGTCGCTATCGATGCCAAGCGCAAAGCGGGCTCCGCCACCGCCGCCCGGAAAATTAGAGTTCCGGCCAGTATCGCAGTGGCAGCGAAGTGTACCGCGCGAATGACGACCATTGGGCCGTCGATCCCCACTCCGAACCAGTCCATTGGTTTGCCCAACGGCCTTATGGGCCGACCTCAAACGTGAAACTCCCGTCAGTCGTGTGCGTGTCCACCGAAAGGACGCGCCACGTCACGTGATATGTTCCGGCACCGCCCGGACGCAACGAGACCGACATCTGGCTGCCGCTGACCCGGGCTTTTCCGGTATCGACGCGCTGACCCGCCGGGTTGGTGACTGTGACGGTGCTAAAGGCCGCCTCTAGGTTTTGGGTAAACCACAGCGTTACTTGGCGCGGAGCTGTCGTGACCTTGTTGCCGACGCGCGGTTCAGCGTGATCGAGGAACGCGTGTGCGTTTGCTTCACCCGCTAGCAGCAGCAGAGGGATTGTCATCAAGATAGCAGAGCGGCGCATGATCAATTCCTAGGAAAGGGGCTTGCAGGCTGGACGGCATTACCGAAGATCGGTTTGCCGATCCCGCGCGGATCGATGTCGTCGAGGTAGAGGTGCAATTGGGCGATGACGCCGACGTTAGTCCCACTCTGCCGGTTGATCGGAATGAGGGCCTCAATGGCCACCTGAAACGTGTTTCCGACCCAGATGACTCCAGGGTTGATGGTACCGGTGGTCATAGTTCCCGAGGTGAAGGTATTAGATACCGGCGTCTGCAAGGTCGCTTCGACCAAAGGGATCAGATGATTGACGAAGTCCGGCAGACCGAGATCGACAACGGCGGACTTCAAATAGGGCATACTGTACTGAATAGTCGCACCCCAATTCACAACTCGCGGGTGGAATTCAGTGTCAGACGTTAGATCGCCGGTGTCAGGATCAATTCCAAAAGTAGTGGTCGAATTTCTGCCCGGGATCGCATAGCCAACCTGGCCGGTGATCGCGACGGGTCTGATCCAGGATAGTGTGTCCGGAAGATCGCCGAGCCCTTTGCCGAAATATAACGTCGGCGTGTAAGTATTGAAGGGATCGGCTCCAACGCTTTGTGCGCCCGTCCCGCCCCATTCAACACTGAGGCCGACTGACATCACGAACTCATGTTCTGGATCCCTGAAGACGCGGTATTTAAAGGTCGTGTCAAGGTTTTGAAACCCGCTTGTTCCTATCCCGGTTGGTCCTCCGGGCGGGCGGAAGCTGCTAAAGGTGGATCCAAACGACACTGCGAACGCCTCGGTAATTCGCTTGGAGAATTCGCCGGAAATATCGCGCTGTCTGAAGGATGGATCATCACCCGTATTGAAGTTGGCGACAGTTGGGAGGGATAGTTCATCATTGACGCCGGGATCATCAATCCCGAGAGTTGCCGGGAAGAAGCGGTTACCAACGATTTCGTGAGCGACGCTTCCACTAAGAGGAAGGAGCGCTAGTGCGAGCCCTGACAGGCCCGCGCGCAAAGAACGGATAGACATCGAAATTCTCCGCAGATGTTGAGTCGTGAACGCATCAGCACGGCCAGGGCCGCCAAGTTCACGTCAACTGCGGTGGCGCGCGGGCTTGGGCGTTCGAGCCGACCCGCTCAGTTGGAATCGGATCTACAGCTTCCAGCCATGCTACGCGCTGGTACTGGCGTTGCAGACTGATAAAAACCAGCGAGGGCGGCTCGACGGCGGTGGCGCCGCCGTGACCGGCCGCACAAAATACGCAGCACTCTCCGTGATTATGCTGCGTGTTGGCCGGAGCCGTATGCGCATCCGCGGAGGACGCCATTTCCGTACAGATCGACGCCGTATAGAGCGGATCGGTTGCGGCGTAAGCGACCATGCGAAATGCCGCGATCGGCGCAAACAACTGCACCAATATCGAGAGCAGCACGATTGGAATAAAGACTTCCAGCCGCCGTCGCATGATTATCCCCAAACCGCCCAGCGTGTCCTACCACTCGCGTCACCGCTTGTCGAGATTGCTTGCGATACCATTGCGATACACGCGTCCGTTGGTGCATCTGCCGGACACGTATCCTTAACGAAAGGGAGGGTGATCACCGAGCGACTTGTTGCCGCCGCGAGGTGTCAGGTCATTTCGAAGTTGATTAGGCCAAGGTCCGGAGCCTGTCCGCGGACAATCGAGACGCATGAGTCCGTTGAACCTCGCCGGTATTTAGAACCTCCGCCGAGCCACGGTACGCAGAGCATGGATGAAGTGTCAGCACCGCTTACATGCCTCAGAGAAAAGAGGGGCAGAGCTTTCACCATCATAGTCTATTCTCGGCGCTTTCGACCGCCGAAGGGGAAATGCATAGCCGGTCTCAAGAAATAGGTCTAATCTGCGCAACGCTCGGGGGGAAATTCGATCCAGACCTGGAGCGAGATCATCATGAAAACGCCATTCGCAATTGCTGCTGCGGCCGCGGCGGGACTTTCGTTCGTGCAACCGGCGCTGGGACAATCGGAAAGCAATAAGCTCGGCACTGTGCATTTCGAAACATCATGCAAACCGGAGGCTCAGAAACTCTTCGACACCGCGATGCTGTACCAGCACTCGTTCTGGTACCGCGCGTCGCAACAAGTGTTCGGGGATGTGCTGAAGGCCGATCCGGAATGCGGCATCGCCTATTGGGGTATCGCGCTCAGCCTGTTATCGAATCCCCACGGCCCGGCGCCCGCGAAGAATCTTGCCGAGGGCGCTGCCGCGATCGCAAAGGGAAAGAGCGTCGGCGCCAAGACCCAGCGCGAGCGCGACTACCTCGACGCGCTCGGCGCCATGTACGCCGACTACGAAAAAGTCGATCACCGTACGCGCATGCAAGCTTACGCCAAGGCCATGGAACAACTAGCACAGGGCTATCCCAACGATGACGAAGCGCAGATCTATTATGCGCTCGCCCTAAACACCTCGGCTTCGCCGACCGACAAAACCTACGCCAACCAGCTCAAGGGCGCGGCAATCCTGGAGCCGATCGCAATACGCCAGCCACAACATCCCGGCGTGGCGCATTACTTGATTCATCTTTACGACTATCCGCCGATAGCCGAAAAAGGTCTCGATGCCGCGCGGCGCTACGCCAAGATCGCTCCAGCAGCGTCGCATGCCCAGCACATGCCGTCACACATTTTCACGCGCGTCGGCTATTGGACTGAATCGATCGCGTCGAACGTCGAATCGTCGCGTGTCGCGAGGGCAGACAAAGAGGGCCATGATCAGCTGCACGCCATGGATTACCTGGTCTATGCCTATCTACAGCTCGGGCAGGACAAGAAAGCCGCAGCCGTTATCGACGAGATGACCGCGGTCACCGGATTCACCGAGACTTTCGCCGCCGGACCATACGCGCTGGCCGCTTCGCCGGCACGCTACGCAGTGGAGCGCGGCGATTGGAAGGCTGCTGCGGCGCTTCAAGTCCGTCCGAGCCCGCTGGCTCACGTGCAGGCGATCACGTATTTTGCGCGCGCCCTCGGAGCCGCCCGCTCAGGCGATCCTGATGCCGCCAAGGCCGACATCGCCAAGCTCGCTGAGCTGCGGGATAAGCTGCGAGACGCCAAGGACGCCTATTGGTCGGAGCAAGTAGATATTCAGCGGCAAGTCGCGGCGGCATGGGTGCTCCATGCCGAAGGCAAGCAACATGACGCGCTAAATGCGATGAGTGCAGCCGCCGATTCCGAGGACAAGACCGAGAAGCATCCTGTGACGCCGGGTGTGCCCAAACCCGCGCGCGAACTCTACGGCGTCATGCTGCTCGAGAGCGGCAATGCCAAGGAAGCGCTTACCGCCTTCGAAGCGACGCTAAAGAAGGAGCCAAACCGGCTCGGCGCCTATGTGGGTGCAGCGAAGGCCGCCGAAAAATCCGGCGAGTCCGCCAAGGCTCAGGAGTATTACGGCAAGGTCGTCGCAATCGCCGATGGTGCAGATGACAGCCGGACCGAGGTTGCCGACGCGCGCGCGTTCCTGACGAAGCACTGAGATGGCCGCGGCGAGGACACGGGAGCAAGTCGTGAAAATATTCTTTCTGCCGATTGTGTTGGGCATCCTTCCGACCCCGGCCAGTGCTCAGTCGCTGCAGGTCGTTGGATACTCCGGCTATCTCGGCGAGTGGGAGTTGACCGCCACCGTCACGGAAACGGCTTCCGGGCCCAAGAAGGAATACTCCGGACCATTGATGATGAAGCACGTCGGCCTGTGCACTCAGGATGGTCCGGAGGAGAAGACCGGTGAAATGCGTTTGCAGATATCGGCCTCATCATCCCAATTGAATGCGACATTCTCGGTTGCCGGCGTCGAATGCACCTACAGCGGACGATTGTCAGTCTCTTATACGGGCACGATGGACTGCCCCGATCGACAGGCCGTTCCCCTCAAGCTGTGGTTGAAATAGCTGCTGTGATCCTCGCCAGGTTCAATTGCGCGTCATTGCTCGTGGAATGACTGATGGATGGAGCACGCCAGTTGGCCCTAGCGAGCTAATGAGGTGCGCCCGCCTTCAAACCTGAGCCATTCCGCCGTCCGCGAAGATCTCGCTTCCAGTCATAGATCTGCTGTCGTCTGACGCCAGAAAGAGCGCTACGTCCGCGATATCGTCCGGCTCGCTCATGCGTCCGAGCGGGGTCTGCTCGAGCAGGCCAGCGATCATGGCGTCCTTCTTGCCCGTTCTCGCCAAGCCGTTGAGCAGACCGGGCGTCGCTGTGGCTCCTGGCGAAAGAAGCGAATTGCCCTTTAAGTCCAGCGTCCAACTGCGGGCAAGATTGCGGATTGCCGCTTTGCTCGCGCTGTAGATGCTGAAGGCCGGAGTTCCCATCGAGGCCGTGGTCGATCCCGTAAGGATGATGGACCCTCCGTCCCGCATCAGCGGGAGTCCCTTCTGAACCGTGAATATCGTACCTTTGACATTCACGCCGAAGACCAGATCAAGGGACGATACCGTGATCTTGCCCAAGGCTTCCCGTGCACCCAATCCGGCGTTGGCGAATAGTACGTCTACGCGCCCATGATCCGACCTAACCCTTGCAAACAATCGATCCAGGTCTTCGAGATTAGATACGTCGCCTTGTACCGCCATCACGCCGGTCCCGATGGCCTGGATCGCCTTGTCCAGTTCCTCCTGTCGGCGCCCGGTAATGTAAACATGAGCCCCCTCCGCGACGATCCGTTTTGCGCTTGCCAGGCCGATGCCACTGTTCGCGCCGGTGATGACCGCGATCTTTCCTTCAAGTCTGCCCATGGCGTCCTCAATGCGTGAATCATGATCGCTAACGTAAGGCCTTGCATTCTTCTCTTCCAGTATGCACCTTTTGGTAAGTACCACTCAAGGATCGCATGGAGATGAAAAAGGAACCCTTTACCTGCGGCTTGGACGCTGCCCTGTTTGTGCTCGGAGGCAAATGGAAGCCGTTGATCCTGTTCCATCTGGCCCATGGGACCCGTCGTTATGGCGAGTTAAGACGGGCAGTCGGGAGCGTCAGCGACAAAGTGCTGATCCAGCAACTCAAGGAATTGCAGGCGGACGGAATCATCAATCGTGTCGATTTCAGAGAGATACCCCCGAAGGTCGAATATTCCCTCACGGCTTTCGGGAGAACCTTGGGAAAGGCGTTGGCTCCTCTTTGCGAGTGGGGAACCAAGCATTCGAGGGACGTCGAAGCGATTATGGCACGCCGCAAAGCTCGCGAGCGTCGGCACGCAGCATAGAGATCGCACCTGACAGCTTGGAGCGCTTTGCGTCAGCGGCTCGCCGCCAGCTCAAGATCGAAATCGAACATGTCGGCGCGTCGCGAGCCGATATGACAAGCTCTCGGCCAACTATCCGGCCTTCGTCAAACTCGCATCAATCCGCATTTGGCTAAGTGCTAACGAGTCCACACCCTGGGTACCGCAAACGCAAAAAGCCCGGCCTCTCACGAAGGCCGGGCTTCCGTTCTGCTACTTAAGGTGTATCAGCCGCGCGTGCGCGAGCGGATCATGAAGCTGTCGAAGGTATATTCGGCAACCTGCCACCACAGATACTGGTCGGAGCGATAGGCCTGCATCGCATCGATCGATTTCTTGAAGTCGGGATCCTTTGCAGAGATTTCCGCCCACAATTCGTTGGTCGCCTTCAGGCAGGCTTCCAGCACTTCGTTGGTGAAGGGACGAAGCTGTGTGCCGCCGGCGACCAGACGTTTCAATGCCGAGGGGTTTTGCATGTCGTAGCGCGCGGCCATCCAGGTGTTGGCATTGGCAGCCGCGTTGGTGAGGATGGCCTGATAGCTCTTCGGAAGCGAATTCCACTTGTCGAGATTACAGAAGGCGTGAACCGTCGGACCGCCCTCCCAGAAACCCGGATAGTAATAGTACTTGGCGACCTTCTGGAAGCCGAGTTTCTCGTCGTCATACGGCCCCACCCATTCGGCGGCGTCGATGGTGCCCTTCTCAAGCGCCGGGTAGATGTCGCCGCCAGCGAGCTGCTGCGGCACCACGCCGACCTTTTGCAGCACCTGGCCGGCAATGCCGCCGATGCGAAACTTCAATCCCGAGAGATCGGCGACGGTCTTGATCTCCTTGCGGAACCAGCCGCCCATCTGGGTGCCGGTATTACCGCAGGGGAATCCAACCACACCGAACTTCTTGAAGAACTCGTTGCCGAGCTCCATACCGCCGCCCTGATACCACCACGAATTCTGCTGGCGCGCGTTGAGGCCGAACGGGACGGAAGCGTAGATCGCGAACGTCGGACTCTTGCCGACGTAATAATATGAGACGGTGTGGCTCATCTCCACGGTGCCGTTGGAGGTCGCGTCGAGCGCCTGCAGACCAGGAACAACTTCGCCCGCCGCGAACACCTGAATCTGGAATTTGTTGTCCGTCATTTCAGCGACGTATTTCGATAGCTCCGTGGCGCCCCCATAAATCGTATCGAGCGACTTCGGGAAACTCGACGTCATGCGCCACTTGATTTCGGGCGAGGATTGCGCGATCGCCGGCGAGGCCACCGCGGCCACGGCCGCACCGGTTGCCGACACTTTCAAAAAATCACGACGCTTCATTCAGGCATCTCCTTGTTGGGGCGTTTCCCCCGATTTCCTGGAACATCTCTTGGCGAAGCGATTTTTCGCGTTGGCCGAAGGCGCTCTGGCGAGGGCGCTTTAACACGGAAGTCCGGCGGCGAAAACGCGACGAAGGCATGACAGCACGGATTAAACGAAAGTCGCATGCGCCCCGGAAGCGGGCTCAGGCGGCGGCGATAACGCCCTGGAGCTGATCGCGAACCTTCGCACCGATCGCGCGGTAGATCGCCGCGTGCGGGCCATCGGGCTCGCTCTCCACGACGGGCGTCCCCGAATCGGACGTGACGCGTATCGACATGTGCAGCGGGATCTCGCCCAGGAACGGCACCGCAAGCCGCTCCGCCTCGTGCCGCGCGCCGCCGTGACCGAAGATGTCCGATCGCGTGCCGCAATGCGGGCACTGGAAATAGCTCATATTCTCGACAATGCCGAGAACCGGCACATTGACCTTCTTGAACATCGCAAGCCCGCGCCGCGCATCGATCAGGGAAAGATCCTGCGGCGTCGAAATAATGATCGCCCCTTTTAACGGCACATTCTGCGCCAGCGTCAGTTGCGCATCGCCGGTCCCGGGCGGCATATCGACCACCAGGATATCAAGTGTCCCCCACGCGACATCCCGCAGCATCTGGGTGATGGCCGACATCACCATCGGCCCGCGCCAGATCATCGCTGTATCCTCCTCGACCAGAAATCCGATCGACATGATGGCAAGGCCGAACCGCATGATCGGTATCATCTTCTTGTCGTCGTTGAGCTGCGGCTTTTCGCGAATGCCGGTCAACCTCGGCACCGACGGTCCGTAGATGTCGGCATCAAGCAGGCCGACGCGTAATCCGAGATCGCGCAGGCCCAGCGCCAGATTGAGCGCGGTGGTCGATTTGCCGACCCCACCCTTGCCGGAGGCCACCGCGATGACGGCAGCGATGCCCGGAATTTCCGACTGCTTTGACATCGGCGACACCGGACTTTGCGGCGGCTTGTGCGACGAGACGTGCGGCACCCCCTGCGCGTGCCGATGCGGCGGCGGCGGAGCCGCAGAGCCCGGCTTGCGTTCGGCAGTGAGCGCGATCATGGCGACGGTGACGCCGGGAACGGCGCGCACGGCCGCTTCCGCCTGGACATTGATCGAAAAGAACACCTTGCCGTCAGTGACCGTGATGGCCGACAGCACATTGGCATTGGTCAAAGCGACGCCGCGCGGCGACGCCACCTTGGCCAGAGCATCTTGAACCTGTTGCTGCGTTACGCTCACGGCGCATCTCCTGGCTAGTTTCGGATGCGACCCATAGAGCGGTCCTGCTCAAAAGGCTACCTCACTCCGACATCATCCGCGCGCTCGGTGGGCGCGGATGCTCCGCCCTGCTCCTTGGCGGCCTCGTAGTTCAGTTCGATCATGACGCCGTTGGGGTCATTGACGAAGATCTGCCAGAGATCGCCGCCCGGAACCTGTCGCGAGTCGAACTCCATCCTTTTGGACTCCAACCGCTGCTTCATGCCGGCAAAACCTTGGCTGGCGAAGGCGACGTGATGGACAACGCCGGAATCCGGCTTTTGCGGCTCGTCGGTCCTGGAAATATCGACCAGATGCACCACCGGCTTGCCCTCGCTGTACATCCACGCCCCCGGGAAGGCAAAGTT
>WNFL01222741.1_pt1 | contig 22452 bp, 15 predicted proteins | sample 5400361 | NCBI WGS metagenome assembly WNFL01 (sample SAMN13153351, study PRJNA577476) | soil metagenome | isolation source: 40 cm soil on Douglas fir-dominated hillslope | place: USA:California | collected 2013-09-17
CGCCGCCACGCAGCGCGCCTTCTTCGACACGGTATGGCGCGTCGCGCCGGACTCCAACCGCATGGGCTTTCGCCTGGGCGGCGCGCCGCTCGAGCGCGCCGGCGGCGATGAGATACTATCCGGCCCCACCTGTCTGGGCACCGTGCAGGTGCCACCGAACGGAATTCCCATCGCGCTCATGGCCGACCATCAGACCACCGGCGGGTATCCGAAGATCGCGGAGATCGCCTCCGCCGACGTGGCGCGCCTCGCGCAGCTCGCGCCGGGCGGCAAGGTCCACTTCGCGCGCTGCACCCTGGAGATGGCCGCCGAGCTGCGCCGCCACATGCGCGGCGAGCTCGAGGCCACGCTGCGCGGCATCGCCTGGGAGTACGGCACATGAAGATCGTCCGCGAAGGCGCCACCCACAAGGTCGTCGACCTCAACTGCGACATGGGCGAGAGCTACGGCGCCTGGAAGATGGGCGCCGACGCGGAGGTCATGCCCCACATCAGCTCGGCGAACATCGCCTGCGGCTTCCACGGCGGCGACCCGGCGACGATCCGCAAGACCGTGCGGCTCGCGCTCGATCACGGCGTCGCCGTCGGCGCGCATCCGTCGCTGCCGGACCTGCAGGGCTTCGGCCGGCGCGTCATGAAGATCTCGCCGCAGGACATGTACGACCTCGTCGTCTACCAGGCGGGCGCGGTCGAGGCTTTCGCGCGCGCCGCGGGCGGCCGCCTGCACCACGTGAAATGCCACGGCGCCCTCTACAACATGGCCGCCAACGACGAGGCGCTTTCCGAGGCGATGGCCAGAGCGGTGAGGGATCTGGGTTCTGAAGTTCGTCTTTATGCCTTATCCAGAAGTAAAAACTATGAAATCGCGAGAAAGCTCGGCATCCACACCGTCGGCGAAGTCTTCGCCGACCGCGGCTACTCGGACGACGGCACGCTCGCGCCGCGCGAGCGGCCGGGCGGGATGATCGAGGACGCCGCGCAGGCGGTGAAGCAGGCGCTGGCGATGATCGAGGACGGCTACGTCACCAGCCTGTCCGGCAAGCCGCTGGCGGTGCTCGCCGATACGCTGTGCCTGCACGGCGACCAGCCCGGCGCGGTGCACTTCGCGAAAGAGCTGCGCAAGGCGTTCACGGAAAGAAACATTTCGATCGCCGCACCCTGAGAGAAGGCCCGCTTTGAATCCGAAGCTGTTCACGCCGATCGAGCTCGGCGGAGTCACCTTGCCCAACCGCATCGTGGTGTCGCCGATGTGCCAGTACTCCGCGCAGGCGGGCCGCATGACCGACTGGCACCTGATGCACCTGGGCCAGTACGCGTGCTCGGGGGCCGGCATGATGATGGTCGAAGCCACCGGCGTCACGCCCGAAGGGCGCATCACGCACGGCTGCACCGGGCTCTACGACGACGCGACCGAGAAGGCGATGGCGCGCGCCCTGGGCGTGTACCGTGGCATCACGCAGCATCCCATCGGCATCCAGCTCGCGCACGCCGGCCGCAAGGCGTCGACGCAGCCGCCGTTCGCGGGCGGCAAGCCGCTCGGCCCGAACGAAGATCCCTGGCAGACCCTCGCGCCGTCGCCCATTCCTTTCGGCCCGGGATGGCATGTTCCGCGCGAGCTGACTGCTCTTGAAATCAAAAATCTGATTGAAGAATTCGTAAGTGCGACAAACCGGGCGAACCGCCTGGGCTTCGACGCGGTCGAGCTGCATTCGGCGCACGGCTATCTGCTGCACCAGTTCCTTTCTCCGCTCGCGAACCGCAGGAACGATGTCTACGGCCGCGAAAAGATGCTGTTTCCGCTGGAAGTGGCGCGTGCGGTGCGCGAGGTCTGGCCGAAGGAGCGCTGCCTGGGCGCGCGCATCAGCGCGAACGACTGGATCGAGGGCGGCCTGGGGCCCGACGATGCCGTGAGCTATGCGCGCGAGCTCGATCGCATCGGCTTCGACTACGTCTGCGTCACGAGCGGCGGCCTGGTCTCGCACGCCCGCATTCCCGTCGCGCCGGGCTACCAGGTGCCGTTCGCCGCGAAGGTGCGCAAGGAAACGGGAATAAGCGTGCGCTCGGTAGGAATGATCGTGCTTCCCGAGCAGGCGGAGGACATCGTCGCCTCGGGCATGGCCGACATGGTCGCGCTCGCGCGCGGCTTCCTCGACGATCCGCGCTGGGTCTGGCACGCGGCCGAGCGGCTCGGCGCCAAGCTCGATCTGCCCCCTCCGTACGCGCGCAGCAGCCCCGATGTGTGGCCGGGCGCGCAGATCGTCCGGCCTCACGCGGCGGCGTAGTACTTCGCGGCGGCCTCTCGCGCCTTAGTGCGTGGCCCTGTCGCTGGACCTGCGCCGCGGCTCGCCGAGCAACCGCCCCGTGCCCGCGCCGTTGCGCTCGGCGCCCGGCGCAAGCTGCTGAAGCTCACCGTCGAGAAGAATCAGGTAGTCCACGATGCGGCGAACGCGTGTATTGCCCGCTTCGTCGTCGCCGATATTCTCCAGGTTGAGAAGGCCGTTCGCCATCATCGCCTTGACGGCGTGATCCAGCCCTTCGATGGCGAAGTCACCGAGGTAGCGGCCGCGCGAGCCCAGCACGCACAGGATGGGCACCTTCCTGTATCGCGCGTGCGCGCGGATGTCTCCCAGCAGCGAGAACATCTGCGACTCGTCGAAGTGAACGCCGAGGATGACCAGCGAGTACTCCTCTTCCTCGAGCAGGCTTCTGGCTTCCTCGCTGGTCTTCACGAACGTGACGTCATGACCGGACAGGATGCGCTCCATCCGATCTTCCCTGTACGGCATGACGGCCACCAGAATCCTGCTTCTTGGGGCTGCATCCAGCTTGCTTGGAGCGGCGTCCGGCTTGGGCTCTTGCGGGGACGAAGGCGATGCGCTCATGGACCCTCCTTAAGGAGTCGGCGGGCAAAGAACCAACCCCCGAAACCCGCAAGATGCGTTCCCTTAGCCCGCGCTGGCCGTTTCCCTGTCGTTGCGTTACGACAGTCGGCATCGGCCGAATGAGAGCGGCAAGGTGATCTGCGCGGTATGCATTACACTGAGGCTCACGAGGGGTACACCTCAAGGGGGAGACGTTATGCATCCGGCACTCAAAGGCGCGCTCGTGGGCCTCGGCATCGCCGTCGTCCTTTTTCTGTTCGATTACCTGCAGCTCAGGGCGCGCGCCGCCGAGCGCGCCAAGAAGAATCACAAGACGATTGTCGAGTTCGACCAGACCGACAAGGGCCGCGTCATCGCGCTCGTGCGGTTCCTGGTCTTCGTGCCGCCGGGCTTCGCGCTGCTGTTCTGGATGATGAGCTAGCGCCGGGCCAGGAGCCCTTGACCGGACTAGGAGCCCTTAACCCGGATTAGGAACCCTTAACTACAGCGATCTTGTTCTGCACCGTCTTGACGCCGTCGACTTTGGCCGCGGCGCGCGCCGCCCGATCCCGCTCCGCCGCCGTCGCAGCAGTGCCCCATAAAGTCACCGCCCCGTCCGTCGCGGTGACGTCGATCCCCGCAGCCTGAATTTTCGCCTGGCCCTCGAGCGCCTGCTTCACGCGCTCGGCGAGCTCCTTGTTCGGATCAATGCGGGGATCAGGCTTGGGCGCCTCCGGCGCTTTCGCGACGGGCGCCGGGGCGGGCGCGGCTACCGGCGCGGGCGGCGCTTCGGCGGCCGGCTTGGGCGCCGCCGGCTGCGGCGCGGGTTTGGGCGCGGGCTCGTCGCCGCAAGCGGCAAGCGAAAGCGCCGAGATGAAGATCAGGACGAGATGACGGGGCATTCAGGCCTCCTTCGAAAACGTCCCGAATCATACCGCCCCACTCCCCGGGCCGGGTGTTACGAACCCTTGACGATGGCGAGCCTGTTCTCGACCGCCTTCACGCCGTCCACGCCCGAAGCGAGCTTCGCCGCCCGGCTGCGCTCGGCGTCGTTCACCGTCGTGCCCCAGAGCGTCACGGTTCCATCCGCCGCGGTCACATCGATGCCGGCGGCATGGATTTTCGGCTCGACCTCTAGCGCTTTCTTCACCCGCGCCGCAAGCTCGCCGTCCGGATCGATTCGCGCATAGGCCTTGGGCGCTTCGGCGGCCGGCGCTTTGGTGGCAGGCGTCGTAACCGCGGCCGGGACTTCGGCGGTCTTCTTCTGCCCCATCGACAACGCATCGCAGCCCGCCAGGCTCGCGACGCACAACGCAATCAGAATCGGTTTCATCTTCAGTCTCCTTTGTGAGTGGAATGGAGACTGCAGGCTAGCGGCCGCATCGGGCGCTCTACTGATGGATTGTGGCTTACCGGTGATAAATCAGGGACAGACCACGTTTTTCGCTGCTGCGAAAATTCAGAAAACGTGGTCTGTCCCTGATTTTCGCTGATTTTCGATTAGGGCATGGACGGAAATATCTCCGAGATCGCGCGGGCGTCGAAGCGGTACTCGTGGTTGCACATTTCGTTGCGGATGACGACTTCGCCTTTCTCGGCGAGGATTGATTCGACTTCTTCGCGGCCTAGACCGAGCAGCAGATCCTTCACCTTGCCTTCGTCGTACGGGCAGTGGTATTCGACGGGGTAGAGGCGGAAGACGCGCATCAGCTCTTCGGGAAATACTTTCGTCAGCAGGCCGTAGGGCTGGGCGTCGCGGGTTTCGTCGAGGGTGAGGGTGTTGGCGAGGTGGGTGACGCGGTTCCAGCCGTCCGGGTCGCGCAAGTCGGCGCCGGGGAGCTTCTCCAGCAGGAGGCCGCAGATCGCGCCGGCATCGGCGTAGAGGCGCAGGAAAGTGGTGAGCTGCTCCGACTGCGAGAGGTAGTTCTCGAAGATGTTCTCGAGCGTCTCGCCTTCGAGCGGCACCAGGCTCTGGTAGAACTGGCCGCTCTTCAGGTCTTCCAGGGTCACGGAGAGCTTGCCGTCGCCCAGGAGGAGGCGCTCGTTCGCGGCTGCGATCCCGTCTCCTTCGTATCGCGCCATGCCGCGGATGCGCAGCTCGGCGGTGCAGTCGGACACCAGCAACCGGACCGGGCCCGAACCTTGCACCTGCATGGTGATCCGACCGGAGCCCTTTTGATTCGCGCCCAGCAGGATATTCAACGCCGTGGTGTGGCCAAGCAGCGACACGATGCTGCGGGGATAGCCGCGCCCGTCGAGCATGCGCTGCCAGGCGCCCGTGAGGCACGCGAGGCGGCCCCGGATATCGAGGTCCTCGAACAGGAAGCGCTGGACGTAGTCGGTCTGCATGTCAAAAGTATAGCGATCCCCGGCCGCTTGCCGAGGTAGATGAAATAGGGTTTCTGGTGCTAAACCATAAAGTTAGATGAGCGCCATTTCCGAACGCGTCAGCGGCATGACGGGACACGATCTGTATCTGTTCCGCGAGGGCACGCACACGCGCCTGTACGAGAAGCTCGGCGCACATATCGTGCCCGACGGCGCCCGCACGGCGACGCGCTTCTCCGTGTGGGCGCCGAACGCGCAATCGGTCTCGGTGATCGGCGATTTCAACGGCTGGGATCCGCGCACGCATCCCATGCAGCAGACCGGCGACTCCTCCGGCATCTGGCAGGCAGTAGCCCCGGAAGCGAAGCACGGCAGCGTTTACAAGTTCCACGTCGTGTCGAACGGCGGCAACTTTCGCGTCGACAAGGCCGATCCGTACGCCGCGCGCAGCGAGCTGGCGCCGCGCACCGGCTCGATCGTCTGGGACCTCGCGTACGAGTGGAAGGACACGGAGTGGATGCGCGGCCGCAAGAAGGCCAACTCGCTCGACGCGCCCTGCTCGGTGTACGAGGTGCATCTGGGCTCGTGGCGGCGCTCCCCGGAGGAGCCGGGGCGCTTGCTCAGTTATCGCGAGATCGCGCCGCAGCTCGCCGAGTACTGCAAGCGCATGGGCTTCACGCACGTGGAGCTCATGCCGATCATGGAGCATCCGTTCTACGGCTCGTGGGGATACCAGTCGACCGGCTACTTCGCGCCGAGTTCCCGCTACGGCACGCCGCAGGACTTCATGCACCTCGTCGATCAGCTGCACCAGAGCGGCATCGGCGTGATCCTCGACTGGGTGCCCTCGCACTTTCCGTGGGACCAGCACGGCCTCGGCTTCTTCGACGGCACGCACCTCTACGAGCACTCGGACCCGCGCCAGGGCCACCACCCCGACTGGGCCAGCGCGATATTTAATTATGGAAGGAATGAAGTACGGGCGTTTCTGGCCTCGAGCGCGCGCTTCTGGCTCGACCGCTACCACGCCGACGGGCTGCGGGTCGACGCGGTGGCGTCGATGCTCTACCTCGACTACGGCCGCAAAGCGGGGGAATGGATCCCGAACCGCCACGGCGGCCGCGAGAACCTCGAGGCGGTCGAGTTCCTGCGCATGCTGAACGAGGGCGTGTACCGCGATTTTCCCGACGTGCAGACGATCGCCGAGGAATCCACCTCGTGGCCGCAGGTGTCGCGGCCGGTGTACCTCGGCGGCCTGGGCTTCGGCATGAAGTGGAACATGGGCTGGATGCACGACACGCTCGACTACTTCAAGAACGACCCGGTGCACCGCAAGTATCACCACGACGAGCTCACCTTCAGCCTGTGGTACGCCTTCCACGAGAACTTCGTCCTGCCGCTGTCGCACGACGAGGTGGTGCACGGCAAGGGCTCGCTCATCGGCCGCATGCCCGGCGACGCCTGGCAGCAGTTCGCGAACCTCAGGCTGCTGTTCAGCTGGATGTGGGGCCATCCCGGCAAGAAGCTGCTCTTCATGGGCGGCGAGTTCGGCCAGCGGCGCGAATGGGCGCACGAGGGAAGCCTCGAGTGGCACGTGCTGCAGATGGACCCGCGCCACGAAGGCGTGCAGCGCTGGGTCGCGGACCTCAACCGGGAATACAAGAGCAACGAAGCTCTGTTCAGACGGGATTTCTCCCAGGACGGCTTCGAGTGGATCAGCCGGACGGACTGGGAGCAAAGCGTCGTCGCCTTTGCCAGAAAAGATGCAAACGGCAATCCCGTGGTCGTGATCCTCAACTTCACTCCGGTCGTGCGCCACGGCTACCGCGTCGGCGTGCCGCGCGCGGGCCGCTGGCGCGAGCTGCTCAACAGCGACGCGCAGATCTACGGCGGTAGCGGCGTCGGCAACCTCGGCGGCGTCGACGCCGAGGCCCACCCTTACGACGGCCAGAGCCATTCGGTCTCGTTGTCCCTGCCCCCCCTTGGAGCGATTTTCCTCAAGCCTGCCTAAGCCGGCACAAGAAGCGGAAACCGCGCCGTCCCGGGCGATCGTCGAAGCGGTCCGCCCGGAGATCGACTGCGGCCGCTATCCGGCTAAGCGCGCCCTCGGCGACGAAGTCCTCGTCGAAGCCGACGTGTTTGCCGATGGGCATGACGCGGTCGCATGTGAAGTGCTTTTCAGATTCAAAAAAGAACAGCCTGACGAAAAAAACGAATGGCAGAGCGTCCCGATGCTCTTCCACGGCAACGACCACTGGAGCGCCGCCTTCCGCGTCGAGAAGCTCGGCCGCTACGAATACACGGTTCGCGGCTGGACCGATCCCTTCCTCACCTGGCAGCGCGACCTGAAGAAGCGCCACGATGCGGGCCAGGATCTTTCGGTCGATTTCCTGATCGGTTCTGAATTACTCAAAGATTCTTCTTCAACGAAACGGATTTTGAGCGACGCGTCCATATCTGCAGGAGAGCGCTACAAAGCTGCAATCGATGCTTCACCTGAACGCGTGAGTGAAGAAAAAATAAGTACTTATGAAAAAACCCTCGAAGTCCAAGTTGACCCGGTCAAGGCGAGGTTCAGCAGCTGGTATGAGCTGTTCCCGCGCTCGGTGCGCGGCGACGGGCAGCATGGCGGCTTCCGCGACCTGATCGAGCGCTTGCCGTACGTGGCGGAGATGGGCTTCGATGTGCTGTACCTGCCGCCGGTCCATCCCATCGGCATGACCGCGCGCAAGGGGAAGAACAACGACGTCGTCGCGCAACCCGGCGACGTGGGCAGTCCCTGGGCGATCGGCGCGGCGGAGGGCGGGCACAAGGCGATCCATCCGCTTTTAGGTTCTTCCGGGGAATTTGAATTACTCGTAAAAGAAGCGAAGAAGCTCGGAATCGACATCGCTCTGGACATCGCCTTCCAGTGCTCGCCCGACCATCCTTACGTCCGCGAGCATCCGGAGTGGTTCCGCTGGCGGCCCGACGGGACGGTGCAGTACGCCGAGAACCCGCCGAAGAAGTACCAGGACATCTATCCGTTCGAGTTCGAGTCGGAAAAATTCGACGAGCTATGGGCCGAGCTGAAGAGCGTCTTCGAGCTCTGGATCGGCCACGGCGTGAAGATCTTCCGGGTCGACAACCCGCACACCAAGCCGTTTGCATTCTGGGAATGGGTCATCAAAGAGTTGAAAAATAAAAATCCGGAATTGATCTTTCTCTCGGAAGCGTTCACCCGGCCGCGGATCATGCACCGGCTCGCGAAGCTCGGCTTCACGCAGTCCTACACCTACTACACCTGGCGCAACACGAAGCAGGAGCTGGTCGAATATTTCACCGAGCTGGCGCAGGACCCCTCGCGCGAATACTTCCGGCCGAACGTCTGGCCGAACACGCCCGACATCCTGCACGCGGCGTTGCAGCACGGCGGCCGGCCGGTGTTCATCACGCGCGTGGCGCTCGCCGCGACGCTCGGCGCGAACTACGGCCTCTACGGCCCCGCCTACGAGCTCATGGATGCCAGGCCGCGCGATCCCGGCAGCGAGGAGTACCTGAATTCCGAGAAGTACGAGATCAAGCGGTGGGATCTGAATCGATCCGATTCTTTAAAGCAAATCATAAAAAAGCTGAACGGCATAAGGAAAGAAAACCCGGCCCTGCAATCGGACTGGAGCCTGCGGTTCCACGATGTAAACAACGATCAGTTGATTTGTTTTTCAAAAATAAATTCAGAAAATGTGATTCTGGTCGCCGTGAACCTCGATCCGCACAACGTGCAATCGGGATGGACGAACCTCGATCTCGGCGAGCTTGGAATATCGAATGAAGAGACATTCCAAGTACACGATCTTCTCGGCGGCGGGCAGTACACGTGGAAGGGCGCGCACAACTATATCGAGCTCAACCCGCACACGCTGCCGGTGCATGTCTTCCGCGTGCTCAGAGCCGCCACGTGACCTCGACAACGCCTGTGGAAGTCAGCGCCCTCAGCGCGAGCGCGGTGCGCCCGAGCGCGGGCGTGGTCCAGGCGAGCGACGCGCTCTGGTACAAGGACGCGGTCATCTACCAGGTGCACGTGAAGGCGTTCTTCGACTCCAACAACGACGGCATCGGCGACTTCCGCGGCCTGTGCTCCAGGCTCGACTACATCCGCGACCTCGGCGTGAGCGCCATCTGGCTGCTGCCTTTCTATCCCTCGCCGATGAAGGACGACGGCTACGACGTCGCCGACTATCACAACGTGCACCCGCAGTACGGCACGCGCGAGGACTTCCGCACCTTCGTGCGCGAGGCGCAGAGCCGCGGGCTGAAGGTCATCACCGAGCTCGTCATCAACCACACCTCGGACCAGCATCCGTGGTTCCAGGCGGCGCGGCGCGCGCCGAAGGGCTCGAAGAAGCGCGACTGGTACGTCTGGAGCGACACCAACCAGAAATACCAGGGCACGCGCATCATCTTCACCGACACCGAGACCTCGAACTGGACCTGGGACCCGGTGGCGAACCAGTACTTCTGGCACCGCTTCTTCAGCCACCAGCCCGATCTCAACTTCGACAACCCGCGCGTCCTGAAGGCGGTGTTCCGCGTGCTGCGCTTCTGGGCCGACATGGGCGTGGACGGCTTCCGGCTGGACGCGATCCCGTACCTCGTCGAGCGCGAGGGCACGAACAACGAGAACCTGCCCGAGACGCACGCGGTCCTGAAGCGGATCCGCGCGATGCTCGACGAGCGCTACTCGAACCGCTTCCTCCTCGCCGAGGCGAACCAGTGGCCCGAGGACGTGCGGCCGTACTTCGGCGACGCCGACGAGTGCCACATGGCGTTCCACTTCCCGCTGATGCCGCGCATGTACATGGCGATCGCGCAGGAGGACCGCCACCCGCTGGTCGAGATCATGCACCAGACGCCGGACATCCCCGAGACCTGCCAGTGGGCGATCTTCCTGCGCAACCACGACGAGCTGACCCTCGAGATGGTGACCAGCCGCGAGCGCGACTACATGTACCGCATGTACGCGAACGACACGCAGGCGCGCATCAACCTCGGCATCCGGCGGCGGCTCGCGCCGCTGATGGAGAACGACCCGGAGCGCATCCGGCTGATGAACAGCCTGCTGCTCTCGATGCCCGGCTCGCCGATCGTCTACTACGGCGACGAGCTCGGCATGGGCGACAACATCTACCTCGGCGACCGCAACGGCGTGCGCACGCCCATGCAGTGGAGCCCGGACCGCAACGCCGGCTTCTCGCGCGCCGACCCGCAGCGGCTCTACCTGCCGCCGATCATGGACGCGATCTACGGCTACGACGCGGTGAACGTGGAGGCGCAGCTGCGCGACCCGAGCTCGCAGCTCAACTGGATGAAGCGCATGCTCGCGGTGCGCAAGGCGAGCCACGCCTTCGGCCGCGGCCGGCTGTCCTTCCTGCGCCCCGGGAACCGGAAGATCCTGTCCTACCTGAGGGAAATAGACGACGAATCGATCCTCTGCGTAGCCAACCTCTCGCACACCGCGCAGCCGGTGGAGCTCGACCTGAAGCGCTTCAAGGGCCGCGTCCCGGTCGAGATGCTCGGGCGCACCGCCTTCCCGCCGATCGGCGAGCTGCCCTACATGATCACGCTGCCGGCGCACGGCTTCTACTGGTTCCGCCTCACCAGCGACGTGCCGGCGCCCGCGTGGCACACGGAGATGCTGGTTTCCGAAGAGGTGCCGGTATTAGTCCTGTTCGACGGCTGGAACAGCCTGTTCAGAGACCAGGTGATGCCGTGGCGCATCGGCATGGCGGAGAAGCTCGGCGCGCAGCTCGAGCGCGAGGTGCTGCCGCGCTACATTGCCGAGCAGCGCTGGTATGCCGCGAAGGGGACGCCCGTCGAGAGCGCGCCGCTCGCGGATTACGCGATCTGGAAAAGCTGGCTCGTCGCGCTGCCGAAGGTCGGCGACACGCGGTATTTCATCCCGATGACGCTCGCCTGGGAGGACTCCGAGGACGAGCGCATCAAGTCGCTCGCGCCGGTGACGCTCGCGCGCGTGCGCCAGCAGGCGAACGTCGGCGTGCTCGCCGAGGCGATCGCCGACGAGCGCTTCTGCCGCGAGATCGTGAAGGCGGTCTGCGCGGCCGGAGAACCCGCCGGGTCCAGCGTGCCCACCGCCCACGGCAGCCTGCGCTTCGTCTCGACGGAGTCCTGCAGGAAATTCGTGCGCGACGACGTCGACGAGCTCGTCGTGTCGCGCCTGCACGCGCAGAGCAGCAACACGTCGGTGACCCTTACCTCGCCGAAGGACGGCGACCGGCTCTTCCTGAAGGGCTACCGGCGCGTGCGGCCGGGGATCAATCCCGAGTTCGAGGTCGGGCGCTTCCTCACCGAGGTGGCGCGCTTCCCGCACTGCGTGCCGCTGCTTGGAGCTGTCGAGTACGTTTCTGAAATAAAAAATCAATCCAAAGATAAACAGGAAGTAAAAAATCAGGTCAAAAGCAGCGAAGAAGCCGCCACTCTCGCGCTGCTGCAAGCCTACGTCCCCAACCAGGGCGACGGCTGGAGCTACACCCTCGGCTATCTCGACCGGTTCCTCGAGGACCGCAGCGCGGTGGTGAAGGCCGAGCCGGTGGAGAACGTCCACGGCGCGTACCTCGCGCTCATGGAGACGCTCGCGGGCCGCACCGCCGGGCTGCACCGCGCGCTCGCGACGCGCTCGGGCGACCCGGCGTTCGAGCCCGAGCCGTTCACCGCGCAGGATGTGGAGGCGTGGAAGGCGCGCGTGAAGAAGGAGACGGAAGACACGTTTTCGCTTTTGAACAATAAAAAACTCAAAAAAGAAAAAATCCTGGCGCGCATCGACGCCTGCGCGGCGCCCAGGGGCCCGGCGCTCAAGATCCGCCACCACGGCGACTATCACCTGGGGCAGGTGCTGCTCGCCAGCAACGATTTCGTGATCATCGACTTCGAGGGCGAGCCGAGCCGGCCGCTCGAGGAGAGCCGGCGCAAGCACTCGCCGCTGCGCGACCTCGCCGGGATGCTGCGCTCGTTCGACTACGCGAAGTGGAGCGCGGTGAGGCGGGCGGCGCAGGCCGACGCCGACGTGGAAAAGGCCATCGCGGAGCTGCAGTCCTGGGAGAAGCTCACCCGCGAGACCTTCATCGCCGCCTACGCCGAGGCGATGCGCGAGAGCGGGCTGTTTGCGTCCTTCGACGACGTGCGCGGGCTGCTCGACCTCGCCGAGATCGAGAAGGCGCTCTACGAGCTGCGCTACGAGCTCGGCAACCGGCCCGAATGGCTGCACATCCCGCTGCAGGGCCTGCTGTCGATCGTCGACCGGGCGCAAGGAGGATAAATGAACTCCATCGACGTCTTCCTCGAGCCGCTGCGGGCCTTTCTCGCCCAGGCCGGAGCGCTCCTGCCGCGGATCCTGCTCGCGATCGCCGTCCTGCTCGCCGGCTGGCTGATCGCGAAGCTGGTGCGCTTCGCGGTCGCGCGGGGCCTGCGCGCGATCAACTTCCACGTCCTGACCGAGCGCGCCGGCATGGACGGCTTCCTGCGCAACGGCGGCATCCGCGCCGATACCGCCGACGTCCTCGCGCTGCTGTGCTACTGGCTGGTGATCCTCGCCGCGCTGATCGTCGGCGCCAACGGCCTCGGGCTCACCTACGTGACCGATCTCCTCGGGAAAGTGGTGCTGTTCGTGCCGAAGCTCATGGTGGCGCTGCTCATCCTCGCCTTCGGCGGCTACTTCGCGCGCTTCGTCGGCAATGCGGTCTCCGCCCGGGTGCGCAGCGGCGGCATCCCGCCCGCGGACTCGGAGCTGATCGGCCGGCTCGTCCAGTACGCGATCCTCACCTTCGTCGTGCTGATCGCCCTCGACCAGGTGAACGTCGGCGGCGACATCATCCGCCAGACCTTCCTGATCGTTCTGGCAGGCGTCGTTTTTGCTCTTGCGCTTGCTTTTGGGCTGGGCGGAAAAGACTGGGCCGCGGAGATCCTGGAGCGGTTCTGGCCCCGCAAAAGATAATTTTTTAAAGAAAAAACAAAATGCCGAGAAGCCGCCTGCGCGAAGGTCAACCATTCCCCCTGGGCGCGAACTGGGACGGACTCGGCGTGAATTTCGCGCTGTTCTCGGCGAACGCGACGAAGGTCGAGCTGTGCCTGTTCGACATCGACGGCAAGAAGGAGACCGACCGCCTCGAGATGCCGGAGTACACCGACGAGGTCTGGCACTGCTACCTGCCCGACGCGCGGCCCGGCACCGTCTACGGCTATCGCGTCCACGGGCCCTACGAGCCCGACGCCGGCCATCGCTTCAATCCGAACAAGCTGGTCATCGATCCCTACGCGAAGCAGCTGGTGGGCAGCCTGGAATGGAACGACGCGCTCTTCGGCTACACCATCGGCCATGCCGACAAGGATCTGTCCTTCGACGAGCGCGACAGCGCGCCGTACATCCAGAAGGCGCGGGTCATCGATCCGGCCTTCACCTGGGGCAACCTGCGGCGCAAGCGCTGGCCGTGGCGCCAGACCATCGCCTACGAGTTGCACGTCAAGGGCTTCACCAAGCTGAATCGAAGATTGCCCGAAGCGCTGCGCGGCACGTTCTCGGGCGTCGGGCACGCCGACACGATCGAGTACCTGAACAAGCTCGGCATCACCTCGGTCGAGCTCCTGCCGGTGCACGCCTTCATCGACGATCGCACTCTGATCGAGAAAAAACTAAGGAATTACTGGGGCTACAACACCATCGGCTTCTTCGCCCCCGAGCCGCGCTACATGGCGACGCCGTTCGCCAACGAGTTCAAGGAGATGGTGAACCACCTGCACGGCGCGGGCCTCGAGGTCATCATGGACGTGGTCTACAACCACACCGCCGAGGGCAACGAGGGCGGGCCGACGCTTTCCTTCAAGGGCATCGACAACGCGAGCTATTACCGCCTGCCGGAGAACAAGCGCCACTACATCAACGACACCGGCACCGGCAACACGATGAACCTCAGCCATCCGCGCGTGCTGCAGATGGTCGCCGACTCGCTGCGCTACTGGGCGACCGAGATGCGCATCGACGGCTTCCGCTTCGACCTCGCGACGATCCTCGCGCGCGAGCCGCACGGCTTCGACGAAGGCGGCGGCTTCCTCGACGCCTGCCGCCAGGACCCGGTGCTGTCGGGCGTGAAGCTGATCGCCGAGCCCTGGGACGTCGGCCCGGGCGGCTACCAGGTGGCGCACTTCCCGCCGGGCTGGGCGGAATGGAACGACCAGTACCGCGACACCGTGCGCGCCTACTGGCGCGGCGACGAAGGGCAGCTGCAGAAGCTCGCCACGCGCCTTTCCGGCTCGGCCGACATGTTCAACCGGCGCGGCCGGCGGCCGTGGGCGAGCGTGAACTTCGTGACCGCCCACGACGGCTTCACCCTCAACGACCTGGTCTCGTACAACGAGAAGCACAACGAGGCGAACGGCGAGAGCAACCAGGACGGCAACTCCAACAACATCTCTTTCAACTACGGCGCCGAGGGTCCGGCCGGCGATCCTTCGATCGAGAATGTCAGGGAGAGGCAAAAGCGCAATTTCCTGGCGACCTTGCTGCTGTCGCTCGGCACGCCGATGATCCTCGCCGGCGACGAGCTCGGCCGCAGCCAGCTCGGCAACAACAACGCCTACTGCCAGGACAACGAAATCAACTGGATCGACTGGTCGGCGCTGAGCGACGGCGGTCGCGAGCTCCTCGAGTTCACCAAGCGCCTGATCCAGGTCCGCATGCACCACCCGATCCTGCAGCGCGGCCGCTTCCTCGCGGGCTGGCACAACCCCGAGATCGACGTGAAGGACGTGGCCTGGCTCACGCCGAACGCCACCGAGATGACCGAGGAGAACTGGAACGACCCGATCGCCAAGTGCTTCGGCATGCTGCTCGACGGGCGCGCGCAGGAGAGCGGCATCAAGCAGCGCGGCACGGACGAGACGCTGCTCATCGTCACCAACTCGCACCACGACGTGGTCAAGTTCAGGATGCCCGAGGTGGCCGAGGGCCTGCAATGGGTGCGCCTGATCGACACCAACAACCCGAAGGCGGCCCGCGAGGAGCACGCCTTCGGCTCGGAATATCTCGTCACCGGGCGCTCGCTGCTGCTCTTCCTCCTCGAGCGCAACGGCGTCACGCACCCCGAGTACCCGCACGTCGGCCGCAAGGCGCCGGTGGCCAGGACATGAGCGCCGCGCGGCTCGCTCGAGGCGTCGCGCACGAGATGCCCTTCGGCGCCGAGGTCCTGCCGGAGGGCGGCGTGCAGTTCAGGCTCTGGGCCCCGGCCGCGAAGAACGTCGACCTGGTCCTCGAGAAAAAATCCGCGCCGATGAAAAAGCGCGGGGAAGGCTGGTTCGAGGTCGTCGAGCTCGCCGCCGGGCCGGGGACCCGTTACCGCTATCGCATCGACGGCGGGCAGCTCGTCCCCGACCCCGCGTCGCGCTTCCAGCCGCAGGACGTCGACGGGCCGAGCGAGGTGATCGATCCGGCTTCATACCGCTGGAAAAGCGGCGCGTGGCAAGGCCGCGAATGGCGCGAGGCGGTTCTTTACGAGCTGCATGTCGGCACGTTCACCCCCGAGGGAACCTATCGCGGGGTCATCAAGAAACTGGCTCACCTGAAGGAAACCGGCGTCACGGCGATCGAGCTCATGCCGCTCGCGGATTTCGCCGGGCGGCGCAACTGGGGCTACGACGGCGTGCTGCCCTATGCGCCCGACAGCGCCTACGGCCGGCCCGAGGACCTGAAAGCGCTGGTGGACGCGGCGCACGAGGCGGGGCTGATGGTCTTCCTCGACGTCGTCTACAACCACTTCGGCCCGAAGGGCAACTACCTCGGCCTGTACGCGCCGCAGTTCTTCACCGGGCGCCACCGTACGCCCTGGGGCGCGGCGATCAACTTCGGCGGCGAGGGCAGCCGCTGGGTGCGCGAGTACTTCGTGCGCAACGCGCTCTACTGGCTCGATGAGTACCGCTTCGACGGTCTGCGCTTCGACGCCGTGCACGCGATCATCGATGAGTCACCCAATCATGTCCTGACTGAAATTTCCTCCCGGGTGAAAGAAAAGTTCGCGAATCACCCCAAACATCTCATTCTCGAGAACGACGCCAACCAGGCGCGCCTCCTCGGGCCGCGCAAGTTCACCGCGCAGTGGAACGACGACGCGCACCATGGCTACCACGTGCTCGCGACGGACGAGACCGACGGCTACTACGTCGCCTACGCCGACGCGCCGGCGAAGCATCTCGCGCGCTGCCTGGCGGAGGGGTTTGCCTATCAGGGCGAGATTTCGCCGTTCACGAACGAAAAGCGCGGCGAGCCGAGCACCCAACTGCCGCCGCTCGCGTTCGTGGGTTTCATGCAGAATCACGACCAGATCGGCAATCGTGCGCTCGGCGAGCGCCTTGCCGTTCTTTCAAACGACAAAATCCTAAAAGCGCTAACGGCAATACTTCTTCTCGCGCCGTCTCCGCCGATGCTCTTCATGGGCGAGGAGTGGGGCTGCCGCCAGCCGTTTCTCTTCTTCTGCGATTTCGACGGTGAGCTGGGCGAGGCGGTGCGCAACGGCCGGCGCGAGGAGTTCAAGCGCTTCGCCGCGTTCCGCGACCCGGCGGCGCGCGCGCGCATTCCGGATCCGCTGGCGCAGGAGACGTTTGCGAAATCGGTTCTGCGATGGGAGGACGCGCAGCCCGCCTGGCTGGACTTCTACAAAGCGCTCCTCGGCGTCAGGCGGCGCGAGATCGTCCCCCGGGGCGCCAAGCCGGGCCGCTACGAGATGCTCGGCGAGCGCGTCTTCTCGGTGCTGTGGCCGCTCGAGGACGGCGGCGTGCTGCGGCTGCTCGCGAACTGCGGCGACGCGCCGTTCGATCTGGCGATGCCGCCGCGCGGCCGGTGCCTGTGGGGACCCGAGCACAGCGAGAGGATGGCAGCCTGGAGCGTGAGCTGGTGGCTCGAGCAGTGAAGAGCGAGGTCGCCGACAGCTACGTCGACGTCTGGGGCAAGCCGAGGAAGATCGACCCGGAGGTCCGCCGCGCGCTGCTGAAAGCGCTCGGGCCGCCGAAGAAATCCCCGAAGAAGCCCGTCGTCCTGGAAAAGGGGGCGCGCTGCCATACGCCCGAGCCGCTCGAGCTCGGCGCGCGGCTCTGGGGCTTCACGGTGCAGCTCTACGGCCTGCGCTCGGCGCGCAACTGGGGAATCGGCGACTTCGGCGATCTGCGCGCGCTCGTCGAGACTGCCGCGGGCCTGGGCGCCGCGTTCGTCGGCGTCAATCCGCTGCACGCCACCTCCGGCACGAGCCCCTACAGCCCCTCGAGCCGGCATGCGCTGAATTTTCTGTATATCGACGTCGAGAGTATTCCGGAATATTCACGGTGCCCTCCCGCCAGGGCGCTTGTGGATTCGAAAGAATTTCAGGAAAAACTGGAAAAGTTGAAAGGCGCCGGGCTCGTCGACTACGAAGGCGTGCGGCAGGTGAAGCTCGAAGTGCTCGAGCTGCTGTTCGGGTGCGTGGAGGATCGCGCAGAGCTCGAAGCGTTCCGGCGCGGCGCGACGCCGGGCGTGCGGGCGTACGCCGATTTCGAGGCGCTGCGGGAGAAATTCGGCGGCGGATGGCAGAGCTGGCCGCCCGGGTACCGAAGGCCCGGCTCGAAAGAAGTGATCGAGCTCTCGAAAAAACAGGCGAACCGGATAGCGTTCCATCTGTACCTGCAGATGCATGCGCGCCGGCAGCTCGACGCCGCGCAGCGGCGCGCGCGCGAGCTCGGCATGCCGATCGGCCTCTATGTCGACCTCGCGCTCGGCGCGGACGCGGGCGGCGCCGAAGTCTGGACCGACCAGAAGGCGTTCGCGGTCGAGGCCTCGGTCGGCGCGCCGCCCGACGAGTTCAATCCCCGGGGACAGGACTGGGGCCTGCCGCCGTACTCGCCGCGCGCGCTGCGCGCCGCCGGCTACGCACCCTTCATCGACCTGCTGCGCGCGAACATGCCCGAAGGCGGCGCGCTGCGCATGGACCACGTAATGGCGCTCATGCGCTTGTGGTGGATCCCGCGGGAAGCGGGATCGAATGCGAAGCCCGAAAGGGGCGGCTACGTTCACTATCCCTTCGAGGACCTGCTCGGCATCCTCGCGCGCGAAAGCCGGCAGCGCCGCTGCCTCGTCGTCGGCGAGGACCTCGGCACCGTGCCGCAGGAATTCCGCCGCGCCCTGAACGCCGCCGGCGTGCTCTCGTACCGCCCGCTCCTCTTCGAGAAAGACGCGAAGGGAAATTTCCAGCCGCCCGCGGAGTACCCGCGCGACGCCCTGGTCTGCCTCACCACGCACGACCTTCCGACCTGGCTCGGTTTTTTCAAGAACCACGATCTCGAGTTGAGAAAGCGCCTCGATCTCAGCGTCGATCCCGACAAAGAATGTCAATTGCGGGAACAGGAAAAAAAGAAATTGCTGGAAGGACTGAAGCGAGAAGGCCTCGACAGCTCCGCGCACTCGGCGCACGTGTTTCTGGCGCGCACGCCGTCGATGCTGCTGGCGGTGCAGCCCGAGGACGTCTTCGAGATCGAGGAGCAGGCGAACCTCCCGGGAAGCATCGACGAGCATCCCAACTGGCGCCGCAAGCTGCCGGTGCGGCTCGAGGACTGGACGCGCGACCCTCGCGTGAAATCGCTCGCCCGCGCCATCGCGCCGCTGCGCGGCGTCGGCGCCCGGGTGCCGCGCGCGACCTACCGGCTGCAGCTCAACAAGTCTTTCCGCTTCGCCGATGCGACGGCGATCGTGCCGTACCTCGCTTCGCTCGGCATCAGCCACGTGTATGCCTCGCCCTTCCTCAAGGCGCGCCCGGGCAGCATGCACGGCTACGACATCGTCGACCATTCGCGGCTCAATCCGGAGATCGGCACCGAGGCGGAGCTCGAGCGCCTGCTCGCCGAGCTGCGGCGCCACGCCATGGGCCTGGTGATGGACATCGTGCCCAATCACATGGGCGTGATGCACGGCGACAACGCCTGGTGGCAGGATGTGCTCGAGAAGGGCCGCGCCTCGCCGTACGCGAAGTTCTTCGACATCGACTGGCTGCCGGCCAAGCGCGAGCTGTGGGGCAAGGTGCTGCTCGGCGTCCTCGGCGACCACTACGGCAAGGTCCTGGAGAAGGGCGAGCTGAAGCCCGGGCGCGGCGTGGTGAAGTACTACGAGCACGAGTTTCCGCTGAACAGGAAGACGCGCGCGGCGAAATTGCCGGCGAAGGATCCGCTCGCGATGCACCGGCTGCTCGAGCGGCAGAACTACCGCCTCGCGTTCTGGCGCGTCGCTGCCGACGAGATCAACTACCGGCGCTTCTTCGAGATCGTGGACCTCGCCGCGATCCGCCAGGAGGAGCGCGGGGTGTTCGAGGCGACCCACAAGCTGGTCGCGCGGCTCGCGCTCACGCCGGGCGTCGACGGCCTGCGCGTCGATCACCCGGACGGCCTTGCCGATCCGCGCGAATATTTCGAGCGGCTGCAGCAACGCTGCGGGCGGCCGTGGGTGGTGGTGGAGAAGATCGTCGCCGACCACGAGACCCTCCCCGGCGACTGGCCGGTGCACGGCACGACGGGCTACAGGTTCGCCAATCTTCTCACCGGCCTTTTTATCAACTCCTCTTCCGAGGTGAGATTCAGCCGCATCTATCAGCGTTTCACCGGTGACCGGCGCCCGTTCGACGAGATCTCCTACGAGAGCCGGATGCTGATCATGCACACCACGCTCGCCGCCGATCTCAACCGCCTCGCGACGAAGCTCTCGCGCATCGCCGGCGGAAACCGCTTCACGCGCGACTACACCACGAGCGGCCTGCGCCAGGCGCTCGCCGAGATCGCGGCGCATTTCCCGGTCTACCGCACCTACGTCACCGAGCGCGGCGCGGGCGAGATCGACCGGCGCTACATCGACTGGGCGGTGGGCAAGGCGAAGCGGATGAGCCGGATCGCGGATCCGAGCGTGTTCGATTTCGTCCGCTCGGTCCTTCTCCTGGATTTTTTTTCGAAGGAGAAGAGCAGGCGGCAGGCGATGCTCGACTTCGCGGTGCGCTTCCAGCAGTTCACCGCGCCGGTGGTGGCGAAGGGCGTCGAGGACACGGCCTTCTACCGCTACCATCGCCTCACCGCGCTGAACGAGGTCGGCGGCGACCCGCGCAACTTCGGCTTCTCGCTGAAGGCCTTCCACGCCGCGAGCGAGGATCGCGCGAAGAACTGGCCGCACACCATGATCGGCACCTCGACGCACGACACCAAGCGCTCGGAGGACGTGCGCGCGCGGCTCGGAGTGCTCTCGGAGCTCGCCTCCGGCTGGCGCCTCACCCTGCGCCGCTGGAGCGTGCTCAACCGCAGCCACCGCAGCGAGGTCGACGGCGCGCCGGCGCCGTCGCCGTCCGACGAGTACCTTTACTACCAGGCGCTCCTCGGCATCTGGCCGCATGCGGCTCCCAGCCATTCGGAATTGAAAACTCTCGGCGACCGGCTGCAGGCCTACATGCTGAAAGCGGTGCGCGAGGCGAAGGAGCGCACGACCTGGATCAACCCGGACGCCGAGTACGAGTCGGCGCTGGACCGCTTCATCGTCCAGTCGCTCGACAATCCGCTCTTCGTGCACGACGTGAACGAGGTCGTGCCGCGCTTCTCGCGGATCGGAATGCTGGCCGGGCTGTCGCAGGCGCTCATCAAGGTCGCCTCTCCCGGCGTTCCCGACTACTACCAGGGAACGGAGGTGTGGGATTTCAGCCTGGTGGATCCGGACAACCGCCGCCCGGTCGACTACGCCCTGAGGCGCAAGCTGCTCGCTTCGCTCGACCGCAAGTCGTTCTCCCCGAACGGGCTGCTCGAAAACCTGACCGACGGCCGCGCGAAGCTGCACGTGATCGCGAGGGGCCTTTCGGTCCGGAAGGAGCTCGCCGAGCTTTTCCGCGCCCCTTCCTACACGCCGCTCTACGCCGACGCGGAACGCGAGGAGAACATCTGCGCTTTCGCGCTGCAGAACGGCGGCCAGGCCGTCGTCGCGGTCGCGCCGCGCCTCTTCGCCGGCCTCCTGCAGGACGGCGATCTCGCGCCGCTCGGCGAGCGCGTCTGGGGCGACTCGAAGCTCGTGCTGCCCGAGGGGCTTTCAGGCGATTTCGTAAATGTTCTTACTGAAGAAAAGCACCGGGACAATTCGTTTCGTGTAGCCGATCTGCTGGCTGGCTTTCCTGTGGCGCTGCTCGTGAGGCGGTAGTTTCATACAATGGGCGCATGAGCCCGCTCTTTCCCTTCTTCTTCTTTCAAGTTCGTTTCCTCGTTCTTGTTTTATCCCTGGTCGCCGGCGGGACGGCGCAATCGCAGGACTGGCCGGCGAAGCCCATACGCATCGTCGTCCCCTTCGCGCCGGGCGGCGTCGCCGACAACAGCGCGCGGGTGATCGCGGAGCCGCTCGGCAAGCGCCTGGGCCAGCAGGTGGTGGTGGAGAACCGGCCCGGCGCGAGCGGCAACATCGGCTCGGCGGCGGTGGCGCAGTCGGCTCCCGACGGCTACACGCTGCTGCTCGGCTTCGACGGCACGATGGTGATTAATCCGCACGTGTTCCCGAACATCCCGTTCGACACGCTGAAGGACTTCGCCGCGGTCACCAAGCTGGGCGACGCGACGCTGCTGCTCGTCGCGCATCCCTCAGTGGGTGCGAAGAGTCTCGCGGACTTCATTGCCATGGCGAAGAATTCGCAGAAGAGCTGGGCCTACGGCACCTCCGGCACGGGCGGCACGCCGCATCTCGCCGGCGAGCTCCTCAAGCAGCGCACCGGCATCGCGCTCGAGCACATTCCGTACAAGGGCGGCGGCCAGGCGGTCGCCGACGTCGTCGGCGGGCAGATCCCGCTGGTCTTCACCGCCATCGCGACCGCCCAGCAATACGTGCGGGGAGGGCGGCTGGTCGCGCTCGGCGTGCCGGGGGCGAAGCGCTCCGCGGCGCTGCCGGACACACCGACCTTCCAGGAAAGCGGGCTGCCGGGCTTCGACGTCTCCGCATGGACCGGCATCTTCGCGCCGGCGAAAACGCCGCGCGCGGTGATCGGCCGCCTTCGCGACGAGTTGAGCGCGGTCCTGAAGACCGACTTCGTGCGCGAGCGCTACGCGACGCTCGGCATCGAGCCCGTCGGCAACACGCCCGAAGAATTCACCGCGCAGGTCGGCGCCGACCTCGCGCGCTGGGAGAAAGTCGTCAGGGCGGCGAACGTCAGGGTGGAGTAAAAATCTTTTTTAGAATAAACCGAAGAGCCAGCGCACGA
>WNFL01375859.1_pt1 | contig 22432 bp, 22 predicted proteins | sample 5400361 | NCBI WGS metagenome assembly WNFL01 (sample SAMN13153351, study PRJNA577476) | soil metagenome | isolation source: 40 cm soil on Douglas fir-dominated hillslope | place: USA:California | collected 2013-09-17
CAATGGTGCATAGCCCGAAGTTCCTTTTCCCCAGGCTCAGACGTGTAGTCTGGTGTATATAGACTCTTGGTTTTGCAATTTTTGGCGGTCCTGGTCCTTTCTTTTCTTCCTTAGCCTTTCACGTTATTTGAGTAGGCATCAGGCAACCTCCATCTATAAAGTCCACAAATAGCCTTTCCCTCTGCTCAACAAATAAGAAGAAGGCTTCGCATTGAGAAATAGTCGAGGAAGTCCATGCAGCCAAATGGTTATGGTAGGGTCACGACGGGAGGGGGACAGGAGCTCCCCTCGCGTATAGTGCACTACTGGTCACTAGTCTCGTTGATAACGACGAGGGGCAGAGTAGAGTCACGCGCAAGGTGAGAATAACAGGACTGAGTTCGAAAATAGATCGAAGGAATGGACGCGAGTACAAGGTGAGATTCGGATCACCAACAGTTACAGGCTTTTAAGGAAGGGAGGCCATGTAGTACGTGACATGAAGGGGCCTAAGTAAACTCCTCTCTTGAACTAATTTTCTAGGTGCACATTAGTAAATAAAAACTAACAGCAAGCTGGAACTATGAACGTTTGGAGCACCAATCGGGGCCATTCCCAGTATACTCGGAACTTCAATCCAAAATAACGGGTATAATCCTTCAAAGAATGACTTCGACCGCTCCCACATATCATTCCCACATGGCGAATTCGCCATTGGCAGGAGGGGCGCTTTCGCCAATACATATTGCAACAGTTCTGGAATATCCTGTTTGATTCGCCCATTAACCTTGGGAGTGAAGGCGGCAAGGCTTAAGTATCCACAATCAGATCGGGGTGCTCTACCGTCGAACGGTCTGCAGAGGCTGTTGGTCTGTGTTTGTGAGGTTTGAGTGGTAGGACACATGCAATCGAGGGTAGTGTATCAAGTGGTAATCAAATTCAAATTTGCTTTGAACATGAAGGACTGCACTGCAAAACTCACAGCAAGGCACAACCCAGCTTTCGAAAATTTGGTGTAGAGAATTGGTCAATTCCATTGACGAGCGACTGGCGCTACAGCTACATAGAGAGCGTGGGGCGTGCATCTTCGTACAAGTACAGGCGTGTACAATGCATGCAACGGCAATGTGAGGGGGTCCAGAACCAGTCATGAAAAGCTAGACGGAAAAGAGAATCGTTATTGACGTAGGAATGCTCGTGACGACAGGGGAAGGATTTTGGAGAGAATAGGAGGGGAAGTGGTATCGTTGTAAGTCTCAGACTATTGCTACATGCCCAGGGTGGAACAAAAAAAATGAAAATGTGTACAGGATCAAACGAAATGCAGGGGGGATTGGGAGGGGGGCGTCGTTCTTCGTGTATAAAGGATCACAGCGCAAGGGTTGCAGTGCTCATTGCAAGTTTGCATCAAGCAGTTGGTGGCGACGAGCGATGTGGCCGAGACGAGGCAGGTACACGTTGTCTGCGCGCTTGGTGTTGTTCGCACCGACAGCAGCCCAGCCATCAGGAGCACCGAACTTGATGTTATCAGACGAGTCGTCGTTCGTGTTGACGACCGAGGGGTCGGTAGGTTCAGCTGCAAAGTTCTTGAATGCACACTGGTTTGGTCCTGAGGACTGGCCATTGATCTCGACCTTATCACCACCGAAGAAGGGCGCGATCCAATCATCTGGCCTCCCAGTGAGCGGAACACCGCCAGAGATGCGGATATTGGCGCAGGTGTGGTAGATGGGCAGTTGGCGAGTGGCAACTGCCTGGCTGTTGTAACCGCCGATCTGGGACCACTGAAGGATGTAGTCGCCATCGGAAACCCACGAAGGGATCTCCATGTCCTCGCCATTGCACTCGTGTGTGTTACCAGGGTCGAAGCCGTCGCGGTTGCAATCCCTGGTGTAGCACTGGCCTTGGATAACTAAAGGATACCAAGGTCAATTCAGCAGGGGAAATTGAGAATACGGAGAATACGAACTGTTCTCATTGCGGAGGAAGTATTGCTGGTCCTTCGCGGGGACGTTGTCCTCCATAGTCTTGATTAGGGCCATCTTGATGAAGCCACCGTCGTGGTTGTTCCACCACCCTAAACGCCAAGAATGATGAACACCAATTGATAGAACGCGTAAGGGTACAAACACTCACACTTGACAGGAACCTTTTGGCCACGCTCGAAGACGTTCTCGTTTGGGATATCGGTACCATCGAACCCGCAGGCATTCTCGTCTGAAGAGGTGTATGCGGAATCCTGTTTGACGCGAGGAGTGGGTTGGAACATATGCGAGTGGGCAACAACCGACGAAGCAGCGAGGAGAGCAGCGAGAATGACGTTCTTGAACATGGTGAAAGTTTATATTCGTAAAAAAAGGGCTTGAGAAAAAGATATGCGATGAATCGACTTGGGCGATGTAGGGAGACTAAGTGGCGTGCACCAGGCTAGGATCGATTGTGGATGAAAGTGCTGATCTAGATCAGATGTGTGCACCAGGCGTGAAGGGTCGTAGTCGTCACAAGCGGGAGAAACGGCGGAGTCGTAAAGAAGGGGGAGAGGAAACGGAGAGGAGAGGAGGAGAGGACAGGTGCTGGTGAGGGTCCGCACCCAACCTCAGTTGACTCTTATAGGTGGGTACGCCGGGCATGTGTCACGCGTGTAGGCGTGCAGTCGTACGGGTGGCAGGTGTCGCACGGGGTAGCCGATATGGCAAGGGACAATAGCCCGCTTCGAGCCACGAGGCATGGTTTGAAAACAAGCCGCCAACCCAAAAAAGGCAATTCGGGGTTTTCTGGGTTTATTGCATAATTCATTACGATTATCAATTCCTCAGTTGGTCCCTTTACACACCCTTGCGCACCCTACCTCGAGGCGTATGTCGCCCTCTTTACAGCGCTTGCAATCCCACAAAGCAAGATCGGGCATTGCAAATTAGGCGCTGCCATTATTGTCGTTCATATTTAGATCCACTTCATGCTTCGCCCACCTCCGAAAATCCCTCGCTTTGTCCGCCACACTATATCCTTTTGCGCCCACGCCGCTAAGCACGGAAATAGCACCTCAGATGCGGAATGTGGCACCGCCGTCCGTTCGCTTCCGATCCCTCACCCTAACGACCATACTGTTCCAGCGAACAGGGTTCCACAGACTATAAATATCATAGCGGCGTTGCCTGCCTATTGCGTACCTCATTTGCTGTGAGGCGCAGGCAATCCGCAAATCGACATCCTTGCAACCGTAAAAGAGTTCCAGCCCCCGTCTGGGCCGCACCGATAAGGCCGAGGGCTGCTGCTTTCTGGATGTGGATCCGCTCGTGCAAGTAAACGTCTTTGTTCAGAACCCGGTGGTGGTGCGATATCAGATCCAAATCTCTGACATAGAGGCCCAACTTCTTCTTCGCCGAGAAGTCTAGGCTGAAATCTGTCGCGAGGCTGGTAGGAATCCATTGACGAATTTTCCTAGATAGTCGGCGGGAGCCTAGAAGTTTCACATTTCTAATGTGATACAAGACGTCGACCTCCATCCACCTCGAAGCGATGTCGCAATAATACATACTCAGCACCTTCTAATAGGTCGCCGCGACGGACTCTTGATTTTCAGGTTCTTGCATTTTCAATGTAGAGGCGTGGCATTGCTTGAGTAATCCTTCTGGGTCTGTTGGAATATTTTTCTCAATCACCTTAGCCCGCAGGTTCTATTGGTGTGAGTCCACCACAGCTGTATCAACCCTCAGGGACGCATACTCGACCCCCTGCCTCCTTTCCGTGCCTGTCATGGTTGTGGTTTCTCACAGCCGTTTGCTAGCCTAGGTCCTTCTCGTATCCCAATATGAAGAGCAAGATATGCAAGGTTCAATGAGCTTGAATGCCATCATTTCGGCGTACAAATTACTGATTCACCGTCCACCCATTCGCTTCCCACATGTTCGACCTCGATACATTCGACCTTTGCTTCTTGCCTTCTTCCCGCCAACCAATCACCCATTTACTCTCATCGCATATATTCTCTCTTGCACACCCGTCTCGACATGTCCTTCGTCCGGACAAGGAGGCCCAGGAAAGCGAGTTGACTCGGGCGGGAGCGGGGGCTAGGGGTCATGCCTTGCTATCTTGACATAATGCAAGAGGCACTCATCACACTCAATGGCTTTTCGAGCCCAGAAATCCAGTGCCACAATGGAAAACCTTGGCCTGCGGGATCCATTTATTCGAATCTCTTATCACTGCTAGTCAACAGCCACGGTAGTTAACGCGCTGCTGGTAGTCTAGCTAGAACGTACCGGTGATTCACGAGACTTTATTATTGGGAAATATGAATCTGCTCACAAGAAATAGGAATGAATTTCAAAAAAAAAACGTCGTTTACGTCCAGCAGTTGAACGAATCTCGACACGAAGATATTAACACAGTTGACTGGAATATTTGTGGAGGCATTGAGTTGACACCGACTAGGTGAGGTCTGATGACATGATACCCTGGAACTCAGCCCTGTGAATATCGACCACCAAGACACACAAGTTCCCTTACGCACCTTCAAGGCTGTAAAATGGAGTCCATCACCATCGCCCATTCCACGCGAGGCGCGTAGTGACCTTCCTTTTCATTGCTTCGCCAGGGCATAGAAACAGGACGTACCACAATCGGGCAGATTGTACGGCTTTGGAGACACCGCCAGTGTTGCGAGGTACGTCGGGCAGCGTGAACGCCCATCTACCGCTCAATCACTCTGTAGGCAGGAATAACAGGAGGTGGCGCAGGGGGGAGACCTGGGTCAGGGCAAAGCACAGCCTAAAATGTGAGGCGGGCTGAGGGGCTCACACTACGGGCCAGGGAGCTTCCCTCGCCGACTCCCATCTCACCTAACGCTAGCGCTGCATCGTAGCCATTTCGATAGGGCCAATCTTTTGCAGAGAAAAAGGCGCGTTCTAGGATCCTCATCTAAGGTCCGTCCATGCCAAGTGCACTACTCCCCCAATCGGGAATGTTACTGAGCACCGAGACGCGTCCTGGTGGTACCTCGCTTATCGATTCTTCAGCTTCAACGCTAAGCATGATGAGGAGGGTAATATCACACCTCACGGAGGAGTACTACCGGACAGTAGCTCGGTTAACACCCGCAGTGACGAAAAATGGCCGCAGGAAAGTAGTAGGGCCAACCAACACCGTGTGTAGAGCTCATTTTTGTCCACGTCTAGCATTGGAGGGATCCATTGCTTGTGTATGAAGAGGAAGAAAGAACTTGGATCAGCTAAACAAATAAGATGTCGGGGATGCTTACTCAGCAGCCAAGTGGGTGCGGTCCAACTTCTATTAGGATAGGCCACTTGACCAATTGCCTGTAGGATTCCCATTCGGCTGCATTCAATCAATGAGGGACACAGCAAATATCTAGGGCACACACCATTCTGTCAATTAATCACGGTGATTTGGTACGCAGGCAATAAACTTCCTACCCGTTGGCCCTCGTACATTCAACGAAACTATTGTCGATGCACCTTTTGATACGCACCCTGTACGGAGACGCAGGCATGGACCATGCCCAGACACGACAGCATACTGGCTACGAAGTACCAGAGGATATTACGATATAAAGCTTCTTATTCGCTGAAATACAGCTTCAAATTCGGGACAGGATAGTACAAATTACGGCTTCAAATTCGCCGCGGCCCCATCTATTTACTGTAGCAGTACGTACAGACCTACAGATTCCTTTAGTTTACTCCTGTGCGTAGTACTGAATCGAATACAATGACCCCTGCAAGACCTCCATCGACCTCCGCCAGGACCATTCTTTTGTCAGCGAAACTTGGAGTCTGTCGCGCCAGCACCCTCAATGTCGTCGTGCATTTGCGTCGCGGCTTAGGTTGTGATTGGGTAGAGATGGGAGTTGGGGAAGGCCTGCTTGATTCGCTCCTCAATCCAGTAGTATGGCATCAAATACGTCACGTCAGTAGAGTCATTCTCGCCGGTACCGACAATGAGCAGGCCGACAATGAGTCCCGACCATCAACGACGATGGACCCGGAATCCCGGGGGCCGCGAAGGCACCATCCTTCTGACTGTACGGGTAGACGGGTACCTCCATCGACGTCGAGCGAATGCCGTGCTTGTCATACTCCCAGACGAGGGACTCGATGCCGGTACTGCGACCGTAGGTCACTCCGGTGGCGTTGCTGTTCTTGAGAACGACAAGACACTCTTCGCCGTCTGTGTCGAAAGTGGTTGGGTTCCGTAGCTCGTCTTCCTTCATGACGCCTCGAACCTGCAGGAGGCCTTCAGGCGGTTATTTGAAAGGGGAGGGGCCCTCGGTATGGTGTGCAACTTCGTCACGATAGGGATTAAATTTGGTTCCTGTATATAATAGTTAGACTAGACGACCTTAGTGAGACAGATCGAAATGTACTGAGATCAACCACATTGCTAGGTGTTGAATTGATTTCGTCGAGGCGCTTCCCGTGGTGGTAAAAGCAAACCCCTCTCTTGAACCGAACCATCGCTATACGAAATGGGTCGACGAAAGCGTGCTACCATCGAGGACGACATGGACTCGTCAGAGGACTCTGCTCAAGAAGATTACGATGGCGAGGAAGAACTCAACGGAGATGAGCGCGCGGAAAGAGAACTTTTTGAAAATCCCTACCAGCAGCGAAAACGGAGGCGACTAAACGGAAGGGATGATGCCACCTACGGTATTTTTGCAGAAGAGGAGGGTGATGCGCCGCGTTTCGCGCGTGCTGCACCAAGAAGGCGCGCAAAGTACGCAAATAGTTTATGGTGTGGGAAATGTATTGATTCCTCTTCTCTGCAGAACGCCGACATTTGTTTCCAAAGGAGCCAAAGAGACTGCTACGCCTCAAGGGGAAGAGGAAGATGCCATGGACGAAGACGATGAGTCTGACGAGGACTCACCGTCTGACTCAGATGACGACGAGGGCGATATTCCCGTTCTTGGTAGTAGAAGAATGGGTGAAAGTGTTGAGGAAGATGAAGAGGAGGAACCGCCAACTCGAGGATTAGGCGCTTTTAGAAGAGGCTTGGGAATGGGTGGCACCAACGAGATCCCCGCCGCCACTCCAGAAAACGAGCCAGAGCCTCCAAGAGTTGCTGGTATTGGCTTCAAACGTGGCACTGGCCTTCCTTCTACCGTGTCGTCTGAGGAACCGGCCACAATTCAAACGGATCACAGGGGTATTGGGGCACGCCCATCTTTACTGCATACAAACGACTCTTCCACCATCTCCACCGAATCCCTTCCGACCAGCTTTGGAGCGTCGCGAACGCAACGAGCCTTCGTGCGTGCCGCACCCACCCAGGCCACACCGATTCCGAAGGCCGAACTATCTACGGAGGAACGTACACATTTTGCGAAAATCTCCGGCTCCATTGGTGCCAAAATGATAGCAAAGATGGGATGGTCGGCTGTAAGGCTTTCACGAGTGTAGGATTCCATATTGACCATTCCTTCAGGGCACCGGGTTAGGCGCGTCTGGACAGGGTATAGTTACACCAATCGAGAGCAAACTTCGTCCTAAAGGCAATATTGGCATCGCCTATGGAGGTTTCAAGGAGAGGACCAAGCAGGCCGTTGTAGAGGATAAGAGGTGAGTGCTGGTAGCCTCGTCTATGTGATCCAGCCATTCATTTTTTCGTAGACGCGGAAAAGTTGTTAGTGATGACGAAGACAAGGACAAGAAACGCGTTTCTCGCAAGGCGAAAGGCAGCAAGGGTGCCGAAGAACGTGCCGAAGCCTGGAGAACAAAACAGACCAAGAAGAAGAAATTTACGATCGAGCACAAGACATATGAAGAGATTGTTCAGGCCGCTGGCCTGGAGCCCTCAACCGTAGTTGCAGCTGGTGTTGGTCCTATCATTGATGCTACCGGGGCGACGCTTCGAGAAGTCTCTTCACTCGCAGAAGTGTCAAATATGGCGAGCTGGACGCCAAGTACAGATCCGACGCGCATCCCGGAGATTCGACACAACATCCGCCTTATTGTAGAAATGGCGGCAAGTGACGTGCGTGGACTCGCGAAGGAGGGAAAAGCCCTTCAGGAACGGAAGAAAACACATCACCAACGAGGCTGCCTTGATCGAACGACTTCAGCGAGTTCATTTGGCTATAGACGAGCTAGCTGCGGTAACCAAGCAGATGCACAGTGGAGGTGATGGTGCATTGGCGAGTCTGTCCCCCGGTATCGAGAAGTTAGTCAGTGAATTTTCTGGGGAATACGAACGATATGGAATCGACGAAGTGGTTGTTGCTGCATTTGCACCAGCATTCAAGACTATTCTGGAGACCTGGAGTCCACTCGAAGAACCTCACAAGATGACGGATATTCTCAAGACCTGGCGACCTGCCCTTCGAATTTCCAGCAAGCCGGAACCAGACATGGAGGTTGATATTTATGGTGTCCAACGGGTCGTAAGCAAACCAATACCGTGAGTTCCGCAAATCTCACCTCTTCTCGTTTGCTCACGCTGGATAGAAATGCCACGATGACACCGTACGAGGCCTTACTCTGGCACGCCTGGCTACCAAAGATTCGAAGTGCGATCAAGTAAGCACTCAAATTATTCCCCCTCGTTTTCATTTTTTGATTGCGTCTTCAGCAATGAATGGGATGCGACTGACGCCGCACCTGCTGTGGCCCTGTTTGAGGCCTGGCTCAATCTTATTCCACCATTCATCCAAGACAATATTTTGGATCAACTAATACTCCCCAAGGTGCAAAGTGCGATGTCAGATTGGAAACCGAGGCGCTCAGCCTCGGGATCGCTTCATAGCATCGTGTTCGCCTGGTTACCATTCGTCGGGTTGCGGGTGGAGGAACTTCTTGGTGACGCCAAGAGACGTGTTAAGAGCCTCTTCAGGAGTGTCGAGGTCAGCAAGGGTGTGCCGCCTGAGCTCCTCCTTTGGAAATCTGTACGTCCGCACCCACACCTAGAGTCGCCGACACTAACGTTAGCTTCAGGTCTTTGACCCTCCCGAGTGGGAAAATTTGCTTCTCAAATATATCGTTCCGAAGCTAGGCGAAATGCTACGCGAAGATTTCAAGGTTAATCCACGGAAGCAAGATATGGACCCTCTCAACTGGGTATTGGCCTGGTCTTCGGTTATCGCTCCCACTGTTATGTCGCAGCTCCTTGAAATGGAGTTCTTCCCAAAGTGGTTAGACACCCTGCACAAGTGGTTGATTGCACCGAACGCAAGTTTCGAGGACATTGCGCAGTGGTGAGTCTTTCGAGTTTTCTTTACTTTCAGCGCCACTCTGACATCGTGAACATAGGTACGAGCGGTGGAAAGACTTCTTCCCTGCCCATATAGTCGCACTTCCTGGTGTATCAAACGGTCTCCGAAAAGGACTACAACTCATGCTTCAGGCAAGCAAGCTTGGGCCAGATGTCGCTACCAGGCTACCAAAGCCTTCAGTCGTGCCACCGACTCACCTACACAGTGCTGCGATTGCACCTTCACAGTCGAACAAAAAGACGCCAAGTTCACGACTTACACAAGAGATCACGTTCAAGTCGATCGCAGAGGAGTTTGCGGCCGAGCACAATTTGCTCTGGGTCCCTACTGGTCGCGTCCATGAAAGGTCACGATTGCCCATGTATCGGGTTACGGCCCGAGCGGACGGTAAAAGCGGAGGTGTGGTGGTATATGTACTCGACGACGCGGTGTGGCTCGTTGAAGATGGTTCGTCTTCTGGAAATGTGCGCGCTATCACTCTCGAGGAAATGGCCTTAGTCGGCGCGAAGAAATAGCAAAAAACGCGATTATTGATAATTTGTAATGGCCATAATTGAGTACTTCCTGTTGTAATTTATAAATGTTGTTCTCGCTGTGTTATACTTGACCCCAGCATCCTCAAGACCAGATCCGTACTTCTTGCCATCCGCGCGCTGGAAATGTCCGAATGATTCGAATACATATAATCATGGAAACCTATTGTAGAGTTCCGCTCGTCGCATTGTACATCAGATCGTCGTCCGTCCGGGGGCGTCTTGCGCGTTCAAGGCATCGACCCAACTTTGCTGAAAGTATCATGGTGTTCTCGCCCTCTTTGTTACGGCTTGATTGTTCCTATAGGATTTAGTTGCTATATCTCTGGACTCTCGCTTGTGGGCCTAGCAACCAAGCTTCTGTCCTCCGTACTATTGTTATTCCCTGCCGATCTCATATATGGCTCGCGTATCGTTTGCTATATAAGTAGCTCCTCTATGGAACGTAATATACAGCGGTTCATGTTTTTAAAAACTTCCACCATTAGAAATAACCCACTATTTCACGTCATGTCCACACACTGTAGATCACGCCCTCCCAGCCCCTGAGTCGTCGCTTCCTTCCTCCTCAAGCAGCACGCCACGCTGTGGACTGTCCGTGACCTTGATTCCGATGTAGGGGAAGGGTTTTTCGTCGGAAAAGAAGCTCTGTTGAGACTCGCATGGAGATACTCTAGGCTATGGAGGTGGGACTAACGCAGCCAGTGGGAAAATCTATAGCGACGCGTGCTTGAGGACGGTAAAACGAAGATTCAGGGGCCTATTGAAGACGCGAGGTTTGATGATTCCCATTGAAAGGGGAAGGCGCTTAGAAGAAGTACTTGTTCTCTTGAAAACGCAAGATTCCCCGTTGGATCAACGATTCCATGTAACTGACCTGGGTAAGCGTTCGAAACCTTGACGAAGATAACAAAACGACAATCTGAGAGCTAAAGAGGGCTCACGCTGGGGTATTTAGCATTTAGTATTGGGTTGCGAGGCTGGCGGGCGACATCAGGTGGTTACAACGCGATTGCGAAGGGGAGTCAAATGAAGAGAAATAATGAAGGATGACGCGACACGACGGGTGAAACGTACTATACGTAGATGTGTATTGAGTACATTAATCTCTGTGGTACTCATACCTTCCAATCTAACTTACTTGTGCGACACCTGCCACCCACGCATGCCTGGCCTACGCACTTATAAAGGTCTGCTGAGGCCGGGGGGCGGACAAATACTCCCTCACCAGGACCAGTCCTCTCCCGTATCCTCTCCTCCGCTCTTCTCCGCTCTCCTCCGCTCTCCTCCGCTCTCCTCTCCGTTTCATCTCCCCTTTCTTTACGACACTAGTACCTCCCGCTTGTGGCGCCTACGACCCCTTCACGCCTAGTGCACACATCTGATCTAGATCAGCACTTTCACCCTCAATCTCCTCGCATTCATAGCGACGCTACTCTCGGCAGAGTGCGCGCACGCCACTTCGCCTCCCTACATCGCCCAATTCGATCCATCGCATATTTTTTCTCAAGCCCTTTTTCACAAATGCACACACTTTCGCCATGTTCTAGAACGTCATTCTGGACGCTTAATTGACACCTAGGCGTTGTAGATCTCGAGGTCACTGGGGTGTGCATCGATGATGAATCCGGGAAATATGACTGAGGTGTAGATACAGCCAGTTAACAAGCACTACAACTGTGCCAAACTATAATGGGGGTGGTCATTTTGGTGGCAATGATTTTGAGGCCTGAGCTGTGAGGACACTTATGGTGAATCCCGTAGGGGTGTCAGCAGTGACCATCAGAGTTTAAACACATCACCAAATGGAGGACGTAACATTGCATGCGGGTCATTCATAGCAACAAAGGAGCCAGCTAACCATTTGGCTACATGCAATTTCTCGCTTGAGCAAAGGAATCCACTATAATATATATGTGGAGATTTTATGATGCCTACTTCAAATAACGTGAAAGGCTAAGGAAGAAAGGACTAGAACTGCCAGAAAATACCAAAGCCAAAGAGCCGTTGAACACCAAACTGCAAGCCAGAGTCCTGGGGAAATAAAACTAGAGCTATACACATCTGAAAACTTGGGTCCAAGAGGTACCAAATGCAAATTTCGTAAAATCAAGGGAAACGGATCGAACATTAGATGTCATAGGAATCGTCAGGAGAGCAGGTGAATGGAGGCCTCCACGGCAGTCTGGAGGTACCCAATATAGTAAACCTCCCTCTGTGTCTCTGACCCAACCGTTGGTGTCTGGCCGCAAACAAAATGTAGGATGTATGGAGTCAGAAGAGGAGGAAATCGGGATAGAAACACGTGGAATTGAGTCTGAAACATGTGTGGTCCCGCCACCAGATGTAGAGACGATGTGATGGTCATCGGGAGAGTGGCCAATGGGATTCATGTTACTGGAATGCCCCTCTGAAAGATTTCCAACTGCAGCACCAGTCATAGCATCCCAGGTTCTAATGGTCATGTCACCAGATCCAGAAGTGACGTACCGTCCATCAGGAGAGTAAGCAACGGAACTCACCCAACGCGTGTGGCCCTCTAGAGGCTCCGTGACGGCAACGCCAGTCATGGCGTCCCAAATCCGAATGGTCATGTCACTGGATCCAGAGATGATGCGCTGGCCATCTGGAGAGTAAGCAACGGAATTCACATTCCCAGTATGCCCCTCCAGAGGACCGCCAACGACAGCACCAGTTTCAGCATCCCAGATTCGAATGGTCTCGTCATCGGATCCAGAAACGATGCGGCGCCCATCGGGAGAGTAATTGACGGACCGCACTGAGTTTCTGTGCCCCTCTAGAGGCTTGCCAACTGTAACACCGGTCTTGGAATTCCAGATCCGTACAGACCAATCACCGGATCCAGAGATGATGTGTCGCCCATCAGGAGAGTAGGTAACGGAATACACAGCCCCGGTATGCCCCTCCAGCGGTATTCCCACTGGAGCACCTGTATCAGCATCCCAGATTCGAATCGTCTTATCGCTGGATCCAGAGATGATGTGCCGTCCATCGGGAGAGTAAGCGACGGACCACACAAAGCTTGCGTGCGCCTGTAGAGGCTTGCCAATTGTGGCACCGGTCTCAGCATCCCAGATTCGAATAATCCCGTCATCAGATCCAGAGGTGATATATTGCCCATCAGGAGAGCGAGCAACGGAATTCACATCGATAGCATGCCCCTCCAAGGGACTGCCAACTGCAGCACCAGTATCAGCGCGCCAAATTCGAATGGTCGTGTCACAGGATCCAGAGATGATGTGGCGCCCATCGGGAGAGTAAACGACAGATGACACGAAGCGTCTGTGCGCCTCTAGAGGCTCGCCAACTGCCTCACCAGTAACAGCATCCCAGTTGCGAATGATGCCGTTACCAGATCCGGAGATAATATTTCGACCGTTGGGAGAGTACGCTACAGACCACACCGAAGCAACGTGCCCTTGAAGAGGTTCGCCAACTGCAACACCAGTGGCAGCACTCCACATTTGAATGGTGTTGTCATCGGATCCAGAGATGATGCGCTGCCCACCTGGAGAGTAAGCAACGGAATTCACACCCCGGGTATGCCCCTTCAGAGGATCGCCAACTACAGCACCCGTCTCAGCATCCCAGATGATAATGGTCGCGTCATCGGATCCAGAGACAATGTGCCGCCCATCGGGAGAGTAAGTGACGGACCGCACGTGCTCAGTATGCCCTTTCAAAGGCTTGCCGACTATAGTACTGGTATTGGAATCCCAGATCCGAATAGACCGGTCAGCGGACCCAGAGATTATGTACCGCCCATCAGGAGAGTAAGCGACGGTGAGCACAGCCTCAGAGTGCCCCTCTAGAGGCTTGCCCACTGGAGCACCTGTATAAACATCCCAGATTCGAATGGTCTTATCTCTGGATCCAGAGATGATGTGCCGTCCATCGGGAGAGTAAGCGACGGACCACACAGGTTCTTCGTGCGCCTCTATGGCCTTGCCAACCGCACCACCGGTCTCGGCATCCCAGATTCGAATAGTCCCATCCTCAGATCCGGAGATGATTTGCCGCCCATTGGGAGAGTAAGCGACGCCCCACACCCACCCAACATGCCCCGTGAGAGGCTCACCAACTGTAGTACCAGTCTCGGCATCCCAGATTCTAATGGTACTATCAACAGATCCAGTGACTATGTGGCTCCCATCGGGGGAATAACTCATGCAAGTCACATCACCAGTGTGTCCAATCCATTCCAATGGCGGTGCTGGCCATGACAGCAATTTCCCCCTTTTCACCTCGATGCCCTTAGCAAACTGTGTACAGAAGATGGTTGATAAATGTGACTGTGAGGGTAGGAAGGGCTGGGTTGTGATATACGTGTGTGGAGCGCTGATAGAGAGCGGGGTGTGGAAGGTGATGATGAAGCGACAAACGTCTTTAATTATCCCAAGGAGGGTCGGATCATCGCCCTACAGCGAATTAGAATCATTTCGGCGTACAGACGAATGGACAGTACTCACCCTGAGCCAGATGATCACTCTTCGAAGGCATGGCGTACCAATCGGGACCATCCCCAATATGCTCAATACTTCAATCCAAAATTACGGGCACAATTCTTCGAAGAATCCGTTCAATTTTCCCAATGCCCGCGGATCGCGAGTACTACTGTCGGGAGAAAAACAAAGGTGATTTGACCAATAGAGAGAACTATACTGCAGAACGTCTGAAATGTTCTCTTCGATTCGCGATTGGAGGTCCTTCACATCCGTATTAGCGAGCCTGGAATCGTCGAGTTTGCAGATATTGAAACGCAGCTCTTTCACCATCGTCTCGAGGCATGATATACCCTGTTGAGCGTGCGCCTCTCGCAGGTTGACTTGATAGTCGCAGTGATTGCTGAGGAAGAAATCGGAAATTGACAAATGTCGGACACGAATTGCTCCATTTGCCCCTTCGTCTCGATATAGCAAGGAGCTGAGCGCATTCACCCACCTTTCGACTAGATTAGGTTTCACTCCTGTCAGCTTTGCAATCGGCTCTTTGCTCAGTGGGCGGTACTGGGCGGTTGTAATCACTACAATTACCCTCCAAAACCCACCAGTGCTGCCGTGCGCCTTTAGGATACTCGAATAGAGTCCGTAGAGAGATTCCAAGCCAGTACCAGCTGAACCTTGCAAGGCTTCCTTCAAAGTCTCTTCAGCGTCATCACATTTCTCAAGTGCGAGAACAAGAGTCTTGACGAAGATGAAAAGGCCATTCGCACGAGAGATCACTTTGTTGAAGTCCGATTCGGTTGGCCAGGGCGTGGGGAGACACCAAGTCGACGCCACCAAGTCGAACTGGGTTCGGGCGAAGGTTCGCAAATCATCACTGGCTTTCTGATCGGTGGCCAGATCATATGAGGAATGAGATGACCCGGCGAGGCTATTGAAGAAACGTTCGATATCGGCTTCGGGCCTGCTGGTGATGATAATCTTGAGCCACGGAGCTAGTGCGGCTGCGTCGGTCAGGGCCTTCAGGACATCTGGGCGAGTTTTACTGTTGCCACACTCGTCGAGCGCGTCAATGACAAAGGCGAAAGAATGCTCATGGGGTTGGCCAGGCAGGGAGAGGATAAAATCGAGGAAGTGTTTGTCTTTCATCGACTCTGTTGTGAGGTTTGGTTTACTGCGAAGGCGTTCTGCCACAATCCTCCGAAAGGTCGGCGAGTTTTCGGCAAGTTTATAGATGAGAGTGGGAAGGATGTTTCTAGGTTCGCTCGAATTCGTGTCATCTCTCTGGCAGAAGAACGCTCCAACGAGTTGATTTCGCTCATCAAGCGTTTCACAGATTGAATGGGCTAACGATGTCTTGCCGATTCCGGGCAAGCCGTAGATCCAGTAAGTATTGCTCGACCCCGACCCATCGGCTACCCAGGCAGTGACTTCATTGAGGATAGATTCGCGGGTGCCTTTCATACAGCAGAGCGTCTGATTATAGCCGCTCCTGGTAGGTTTAAGCCGCTCCTTCAACAAGAGGTCTTGCTGGACTAGTTCTACACGAAACCGTTGAGAATAAGCTATCATGACATTGAGATTAATGAGCGCTTACTGTTTTCCTTGGCTAGGTGGAAGGCCTCCACATTCATTGCACGATCGAAATCTTCAATGACCTTGGTCAAGTCTCGGCTCATTTCCTCGATTTTTTGTGGGTGGGCCAGCCCACTCATTGTCCTCTCTGCGATTATCAGCAATTTCCAAATTCAGAAATGCCGACTGCCTACCAAAACGCCCCCGTTTGACATAGTCGCACGAACACTTCGCGACTTTTTGCATCACTTCGAACATTCTCGAGAGTGTCTTCCCCAAGATTTCCGTCTCTTCGTCGCCGATCTCATCTGCGACCTTGTCCGCAAAAACTAAAATGCGCTGCAACCGATCTAAAAGATCTGACGGCATCTGGTCGTACCTGTTTTGTTCTTGCAAGAGCTAAAACAGCCGGGCGTCACTTCTGCTTTTGGTGCACAAGAGCGGGGACGAACCTCAAATGTGACTTGAGCAACACTGAAGGCAGCCTTTGCAATCTCATTCAACTAAAATGTGTCAATTTCATCATGATTTCGATATAGGAGAGCTGGGTTCTGACCTCCGAGAATGCTGCCCCGAATTTAATAACCTTTTCCAAAGCCTGCTCCGTCGATTCCTCCATCAGCGGGGAGTAATTCCTTAGCATTTCTTCGAGTTTTTGCAGCGAGGAGCGTAGGGATTCCGTCTATGCGGACATTAAAAGGAGCCAGCGGTGGGAAATTGCCCAAAGACGAACGGTGACTTCTGCGGAGAATTGTAATTCCAGCGAGCAACTATGCTTCCCAGCAACAATGTCCGCTGAGCGTTCTCGATTAGCGATGAGAGGACTGATTGGTGATTCCGACTGACCCTGTAGTGGGAACTCGTGGGCTGTTGTGTTCCAATAATCCTTGAAAAGTTCTTGACAGTCGATCTCTTTGCTACCTTGTTCCTTCTTCCCCCACTGGAGAGGCCCGCTCTTCACTTGGACCTCGACCCGGATCTGGGATGCCGGAGATACATCTCTACATATGTACAGACTTTAGCAAGTGCACGTATCAAAAGAAAATGAGGGCATACAGGGGCTGCGCTGGTTCCCAGGTCTGGTTGTTTATCCTCTGTAACTCTCTTTCCTCATTGTCGACTAACAACCTAAGCGCATACTTCATCTTTGGAACGACTTGGAGTGTAATTCCTGTATGATGCCTGAGATCAGCAGTATGCGCCAAAATTGAAGTGAAACGCCTTGTACGATCTAGATAGAGGCTTGGTGGACCATCAGCCATCTGCCGCGCGGGCTGTCGAGGGTGCTTACAGGTTCTCTTTCTTTGCTTTTGAAGTCGCCATATTGATCACTTGGAGAGACTTGAATGTCCAGCAGGGCGGAGCGGTCGCAACGTGCGATGGCCGATAACATTTATGACAGCTGTCAAACGATCTCCGAATAACGGGCTTCAAAGGCCCGAATTAGAAGTTCTCGTCCTCGTCCTCGAAGCTGCCTATTCTAATAAGCACGATGAGGAGCCACCGCCGGCCCCCGCCGCTCACGACGAGCTAGTTTGGACCAGACTCGAGACGCGACGGTTCGAGACTCGGCTCGTTTCTCTGAGGAGTGCGTGGTCTCCCAGAAGTATTTTCGTTAATGTATGGCCCGCTCGAGACATTGCGACATTATATTGCACTCCAGTACTCTCTCGACTCTGGTAGGCGAGAGTCAAGCTTAACATTTAAAGGTAAAACGGGTTACCCAGCCGAAAGAGCCTCATTATGTTCGTTCCAAATCAGATGTTTTGGTCGAGACTGACCCAAATTCTGACACCTCTCAGTCAATTTCGAACAGAGTTGGTATTGTTATTACAAATCACAGGCCATGTTCACTCTAGGGTTTGCTTCGCGAAACGCCGCCGCTTACATTTTTTGAATGTAATGAAGACAATAGAATTAATATGTAATAGCTTGGGTGTATGTACATTAATTTGCGGGTCATTGACCTAAGCCCGGTATTTAACGGGGTTTTTACATTTGGGCTCAGATCTACACAGGGTCCTAATTTAACAAAGAAAACGCGGGAGAGAAGCAAAAGATAAGCAGCAGAACCACTGGAGAAAACCGAGAACCCAACTCAGTTTTGGGTCTGTGGACGAGTCGTTAAATCGACTGAAAAGAATGCAAAGAATACCTCCGGTAGCACCAGAGCAATGCTACGGTTGACGTTGGGGGAGGCCACATAGCTGAAAGAGCCATGCTGCTACGCGCTTCTTCTTGGCAGAGGAGGGATGGTGCGGCTATGCGGCTCTTCCATATCATCAAACGACGGTAGGAACGACTGATACAGAGGAGCCACGCTTCTTGGCCTGTGTGGGCGTTTCAGTCGATGTGGTGTACTCCTGCATGGCGCCGCCGCTTGCTTTTGTGGACTCGAGAAACTCTGCGACCGTCTAATAGACAGCAAAGGTAGCGGTGTGGAGGCGAGGAGGTCGATGGGAACACGATTTGTGGGTGTGGGGGTTGAAGAACTAAACGGCTTGTCGATCGGCTCGTGGAGTCGTTGTCGAGACGACTCAGCGGGGCCATGTGTGACTTGGGGAGCTGCTTGGACTACCTTGGACGGTGCGGGTGGTATTTGCGTCGAAGGGAGCGGGAACGCAAAGGCTGTCACGGTCGGAGCGACGTTCGGTGTTCTGGTCGGGGACCGCTGATTAATGGCCTTCTTCTCCACATTGCCCGCCGATGTGTAATCCACCTTCCCGTTAGGCAGGTTTGGCACGCTTTTGCATTCTTGCGTGAACGATGACAATGACGTCGCGGCAGAAGTGGACGGGGGGAAACCCCCCGACGGTTGGGGAGACGTGGATGGAGAGGGCGAAATAGACATTGAAGCAAGAGGCGGAGGTGGTTTCCTGCGCAAGCTGGGAAGACGATCGGGGTAGGCAGGGACCATTGGGCTTAGTGGTACAAACGCGACTGTCTCGAGAGTAGTGGCCTCTGCATCGACCACTTCTAACGTTGAAGTCGAATCGCTTCTGGTGGTTTCGAACTCCTTGCTGGGGTTGGAGGTGATGGTGGATAGGGATGGTGGGGAACCAGATGGGAGGGAAGGTACAGGAGGTATGGGACTCGTTGGTGGTTTCTTTGGCATATGCTTGACAGAGCTTAGGATGTTACTTGAACTGGGAGGTGTCGAACTTGGCCCACTGGGAGGGGGGCTGTCATTGGAGTCGATCGTAAGAGGGACAGCAGTATCCGCAAGTCTTTTGGATTGGGACGAGGAATCGACAAGAGGGGAAGGTTGAGGGTTTGGCGAGTTCGGAAAAGGTGGGCTGCTTCCAAACCATCTACCTTCAAAGGACCCGTCGCGTAAGTGCGTTTTGGATGGCGAAGCGCCGCATGATTTGTTGCTAGGGTGGTGAAATGCAGATGGTGAAGCACCGATGGAAGGGATGAGTCTGCCATTACCTGTCCGCGCAGTGGGTAGCGAGGTCATTGGAGGACTGATTGCAACCGATCGCACTACCAGCAGGGGCTCACTGATATTGCGAGCAACCGTCGGAGGAGGATGTGGACTATGTTTCTTCCTTGAACGACACCACGGCTCTGTGGTCTTGGGACCGAAAAGGATGACGGCGATATCCGACATAGTGGAGACGAGGTGGAGACGAGGCTGAGAGGAGCTCAGCGCCCCGCTATGTGGACGGGAAATATGGATAGGAAAGGGGCAGACGGCAGGGGTAGATAACAGTTCGGATCGCGCGTACGCGTCCAAGGGATAGCTTCTGAGGTACGCAGAGAAGAGGTCGCTCGCGCGCAGCCTGCTTCGGAACTCACGTCCCACACATCAAGCAACACAAACATCATGTCGTGTCCGCCCGGCCGGCGAGACACGTAGTCGGCCACAGTGCTTCTGAACCATTCCCACAGCTAATTCGGGGATGGCACACTCCTGTTCTCTGCGGGCTCAGCTCTGGCCTAGAGAGCTCTCCGGTGGAAGCATGAAAGCGTTGAATGAGTGGATCCTACGAGTATTATTAGAACCGCTTCGTCATCAACGAGCAATAGGTTGTAGAATGCTCACCCGAAGCTAAATTCGATGTACACACGGGCAAGTTCACATGATTTTCCTTTTGAGCGATAATTTTCACTCGGTATCGCCGTCCATGTCCGCACGCTCATGGAGGCTGGGTCAGTGCCACCACTCGACGCTCAGCCCTATTGCTCGGTGTGAGAATGCGACGAAACAATATAATGGCAACCAGCATCGTGCCAGGCCTAGTTTTTGTGGTGCAACGCTGATCGCTTAGTTTGACTTGACGCGAAGACCCAACTATTAATATAGCAGCAGAAGAATATTCGACCTCTTCGTCAATCTTCTAGTGGGAGCCTCGTGGGGGGCTCCAGTCTTCTCTCCTTCTTGCGCTGTGGTGTTCCAATCAACTGTCCAGTCCCTGTCCAGTCCAGGTTCGGTCCCACCAGGACTGATATCTTGGCTGGGGGTCCGATTCGTCATGGTCACGAAGGCGGACTCTTCATCGTGATGGATGATGCGCAGGGTCGGGCCTAACAAAGCAGAGGGAGACTGACTGGTTGGACTTGTGAACGGGAACAAGATCTGTTGGTAGACTTCGAAAGGCCGCCCCCACGGGGCTACAAAGTCTGATAGGAGCTAGAGAGGATGTTAAGCGTGAAATAGCGGGGTATCCCTGTACCACGCAATGTATTTGCTCTGACGAAATGGAAAGCCCTCTCGGCGCGGTTCCACAACGATCAATGATCCCGAAAATGCAGGTCACGGACACTGAGGGGATCATTGGCAACGGTATTTCCACTTGCTGTGCTCCTTATTACATCAGGCCGCGGTCTTGGTACACTTCAGTCAAGCGATCTTCTGGACTCGTTTGAGGGGGTTCTTGGTGTTGAGTGTCGCCTTTGTTGCATGTACGCAATACTATGTGTCCCACGCGCCCTATCGTGCTTTGGGTTGCGAGTTCGGAGTTCGCGCGGGTGCGGGCGCGGGCCAAGATGGCCGCCCGTGTGATAGGCATGCTCACTGGCCAACTGCGGCCCAATGTCCTTGTTGATAAAGTGAGGTTAATCTCGAGGCAATGTCGTGAGTCGAGGTGGGTGGGAGTTGTTCACCGGGCTGTCCGAAAGTTGTGGGCGCACTCTGGAATGAAGGCCTGTTAGATACATGACGTCGGCTGGTTGACAAGTATGTTGACGAGTAAGTCGGTGGATGATAATTACCGATGTCGAGAGTTTCCTGTCAATTTTCACGTCGGGGTGCTTGTCGCGTCTTGCTGACCAGCAAATTTGCGATTACTTATGAAGAAAATAAGATCACGGTAACAGGAGTTTGCATTATTTTTTAACTACGTACCCTCTGCCTGCCTTGCTTAGAACATGCCGGCCGACGGCGAGTTTTTCGAGAAATTCTTCGCCTGAGGAGTCAACCATCGGAAAGCCACAAAAGGGACTTGATACTGCGATTGCGATTTGGTTACTTGAAAGTTCATGGCCGTGCATTATCGGCTGAGTAAGCGTGGGAGACTCTCACCTGCAACATTATTATTATTAATAAATATTATTTTTGGCAATTTTACTTCCTGATGATTGCTCTCGTGCCTATCACCAATATTATTATTATTATGTGCCCATTGCATGTTTTGTACACTCGATGAATGTCAGATGTCTCAGTAGTCTTATCCCTGAAATGTTGCATCCCTTCTGAGGGTGTCAAATCGACTGCGTGATACAGATTACAACCATATCTTCGCGATAAGAGCTGCTGCTGATCAAAGTGAGGATGTAGACTGTATCTAATGAAGGACATAGTGTATCAAGAGTCCAAGCCCAAGGGGAACGGGAGCCTTCGCATGTCAAGCAGAATGAACGAGAATCATAAGATCAATATACCTGAACAATTAGATCACTCTGTCGGGGCCGCTCGATGTCATGTTGCAGGAGTAGTTGTAGTAGGGGCGGTGGTCGTCTTTGGCAGTGAGGAAGGCGGCGATGTAGATCTGTGATTACCAGATTTCGCCATTCCTATAGCCTCCTTCTTAGCCTTCTCTGCCCGCTGGCGTAGAACCTCTTTGCGTTTCGATCGACCAGCCGCCGCCTCGGCCACAAGTCTACAAAGATGGCCAGCGTCAGTAAGGACCATGGAATGTATAGTGGGTTGTAGGGTGAGAATACCCACGCTTCCAACTCTCTTCGCTCCGCATCGCTCTCATCCGGCTTGGTGGACTTGAAGATCGCACCCGCGAGTATAAGACCCTGCCATCACGATCAGCCTCAAAGTCTTACGACCACTATCTCGCGAAATCAAGATACCTTTGCCCGATTGATGAGCACCGTCTCTGATGTGCCAGGCTCCTTGAGGATGTTCTCACACACATGATGGAGGACTTGGGTGACTTCCATCCGTGTACCCCGCCAGGAGGCAAGGAGTATTTTTCCAGTGACATCCGACTCGAGTGCACGGAGTTCTTCCTCGGGTACTTCACCTTTCTCAAGGGCCCGCTGCATATCTATCAAGACACCTTGAACACCGATTCTGTAATGGGCGCATATTCAGCGTAGAACTTTATGAGGCCAGAGGGCCAGAGTCGCGACATACGCGCTGCCAACGACGCCCCAAACGTCCTTTACCATTGCGCCTTTCTCTTTGAGGCGGG
>WNFL01092753.1_pt1 | contig 22429 bp, 17 predicted proteins | sample 5400361 | NCBI WGS metagenome assembly WNFL01 (sample SAMN13153351, study PRJNA577476) | soil metagenome | isolation source: 40 cm soil on Douglas fir-dominated hillslope | place: USA:California | collected 2013-09-17
CCGGCTCGGCATCCCCGTGGCGTACTTCATCGGTCCTTCGGTCTGGGCCTGGCGCACCTACCGCGTCCGCCAGATCGCGCGCGACGTGTCCCGCATGCTGGTGATCCTGCCTTTCGAGGCGGAGTTCTACGCCCGCCACGGCGTTCAGGCCGTCTACGTGGGTAACCCCCTGGCGGATAGCTTCCGCTTGGCGCTGCCGGCCGCCTCTCCCTCCTCCTCTCCCGCGACCCCGACCCCGCGCGCCGATCTGCGCCGCGCCCTGGGCCTGGACCCCACCCGCCCCATCCTCGCCCTGCTTCCCGGCTCCCGCCGCCAGGAAGTGCGCCGCCTCTGGCCCGCGCTCCTCGGCGCCGCCCGGCTACTGGGGGAGCGCATGCCGGACCTCCAGCTCGTGGTGCCGGTGGCGCCCACCGTCCGGCGCGAGTGGTTGGGCACGGACCTCCCGGTTACGCTGGTGGCAGGCCGCGCGCCCGAAGTGCTCGCGGCGGCGGACGCGGCGGTGGTGGCTTCCGGCACTGCCACGCTGGAGGCAGCCCTCGCGCAGGTGCCCACGGTCGTCGTGTACCGGTTGTCCTGGCTCAGCTGGATCGTCGGGCGGCTGCTCGTGCGCGTCCGCTTCGTCTCGCTGGTGAACCTGCTCGCCGGGCGCCTGCTGGTTCCGGAATTGCTCCAGGGGCACTGCACCAGCGGGCACATCGCGGAAAGCGCGGTCCCGTTGCTCACCCCTGGTGAGGCGCGCGACGCCCAGCTCGAGGGAATGCGCCGGATCCGCGCGGATCTTGCTCCGGCCGGCTCGCAGGGCGCGGCGCGCCGCGCTGCGGAGGAAGTCGCGGCCCTGCTCGGGGATGGGCCGTGAGCAACGCGGGCCGCGCCTGCGTGGTCCTCCCCACCTACGACGAGCGGGAGAACCTGCCCGCGATCGTCCCGGCCATCCTGGCCTCCTCGCCCGAGCTGGACGTGCTGGTAGTGGACGACGACTCTCCCGACGGCACCGGGGCGCTCGCCGACGAGCTCGCCGTTCGCGAGCCGCGCGTCCGCGTGCTGCACCGCGCGCGCAAGGAGGGGTTGGGTCGCGCGTATCTGGCCGGCTTCGAGGTCGCGCTGCGCGCCGGATATGGGCGCATCCTCGAGATGGACGCGGACTTCTCTCACGAACCCGAGCGGCTGCCGGCGCTGCTCGACGCCTCGCACGAGGCCGACCTGGTGCTCGGTAGCCGCTACGTGCCCGGCGGCGGGACCCGGAACTGGGGCCTCGGTCGGCGCCTGCTGTCGCGGGGCGGGAGCGTGTACGCGCGCACCATCCTGGGCGTCGGCGTGCATGACCTGACCGGCGGCTTCAAGTGCTTCCGCCGCGAGGTGCTGGAGCGGATCGATCTGCCCACCGTCACCAGCGCCGGCTACGCCTTCCAGATCGAGCTGACCTGGCGCGCGCTCCGCGCCGGCTTCCGGGTGGTGGAGGTTCCCATCGTGTTCGCCGAGCGACGCGTCGGCCAGAGCAAGATGTCCCGCGCCATCGTCCTCGAGGCGCTCTGGAAGGTGTGGCTGATCCGCGCCGCAGGATGGCGGCCGCGTTCGTGACAACCAGCTTCGAGACCCGACTCAGAGGACTCTTTGACTGTGGCTTTGGGGGAGCGAGCGCCGTGCAGACAGGGCGCCGCTCTAACGCACCGCGTCCCGCCCCGGCGCGGATAGATGATTCGTGGCGGCGTGCCGCCTCGGACAACTTACGTACGCGCATCGTTTGCGATTGACACGTTTCGAGTCGTCGCTTCGCGGGCGACTGCGACGGTTCGCAAAAACGGCCATGTAGCTGCCGCAGATGCGTGGAGAGCAGCCGTCTGGCGCATGTTGTCTTGACGGGTCGCACTACCGTCCGGCGCTCGCGTACCGCGTCCGGAGGGCCCCGAAAAACACCGTGGTACGACCGTGCACATGATGAACTCACAAACCATTGTCGAATCCCTAAGCTCCTCGGATCTTCTTTCCGCTACGCGGCAGCTAGTGCGTAAATCGCACGGCGTCGAGGCGGAGCTTCTCGTTCATCTCGGCGAGATCGACGAGCGGAAGCTCTACCTGGACTGGACGTTCTCCTCCATGTTCGCCTTTTGCGTCGGCGAACTCGGTTTTTCCGAGGACGTCGCCTGCAACCGGATCGACATCGCCCGCGCGGCACGACGCATGCCGGTGATCCTGGAGGCCCTCCGGTCCGGGCAGGTGCACCTGGCCGGGCTGCGCTTGCTCACGCCGCACCTGACCCCGGAGAACCAGGCAGAGCTTCTTGCGGAGGCAGCCGGCAAGTCGAAGCGCCAGATCGAAGAGCTGGTCGCGCGCCTTTGGCCCCAACCGGCCGTTCCCACTGTGGTGAGAAAGCTTCCCACCCGCCCCAACTTTCCACCCGAAACGTCGGCCGCATTCTCGTTCGGCGGCGCCATGCCGGTGGCGCAACCCGAGTCGCTCCCTGTTCTCGCGTTCACACCGCCTCCTTTCGCGCCGCCGCGACGCGATGAACGCCGGCCCGTGGTTGCTCCCCTCGCCGAGGACACCTTCAAGTTCCAATTCACTGCGAGTCGCGCGTGCCATGACAAGTTCCGGCAGGCCCAGGATCTGCTTCGCCACCGGATTCCCGACGGGGACGTGGGGGCCATCTTCGAAAAAGCGCTCGACATGCTCATCGAACAGGTGAAGAAGGAGCGATTCGCCACGGGTCGGAAAGCGCGAAATGTTCCAATCGCAGACGCCGACGCATCGTCTTCGCGTCATATCCCGGATGTCATCAAGCGCGAGGTCTACGAGCGCGACGGGGGCCGCTGCACCTTTACCGACGAGCATGGCCGCAGGTGCGGCGAGACAGGCGCCCTGGAATTCGATCACCGTGACGGGTTCGCGCGAACGCATCTCCACCGAGCGGATCGGATCCGCCTGCTCTGCCGTGCTCACAACCAACACGCCGCTGAGCAGATGTACGGTCGGGCGTTCATGGAACGAGCGCGCGCGCCAGTCGACCGGCTTGCGGGCGGGTCAGGGACTCCATCGGGGTGACCGCAGGACTATCCGCGCCGGGGCGGGACGCGCTGCGTCACGAGGTGCAGATTTCTCGTCATCCGTTCGCGAAGAAGGCGCGGGCGCGATCGCTGCGCGGGCTGTCGCAGACCTGCGCGGGAGGACCGTCCTCGACCAGGCGGCCCTCGTCGAAGACCCAGACCCGGCTGGCGGCGATCCGGGCGAAGGCCATCTCGTGCGTGACCACCAGCATGGTCATGCCGCTGCGGGCGAGGTCGCGCAGGACGGCGAGCACCTCGCCGCGCATCTGCGGATCGAGCGCGCTGGTCGGCTCGTCCAGGAGCAGCACCTCCGGGTGCATCGCGAGAGCGCGGGCGATGGCCACCCGCTGCTGCTGCCCGCCGGACAGCTCCGCGGGACGGGCCTCGACCCGGTCGGCGAGGCCGACGCGGGCGAGAAGCTCCGCCGCCCGCCCGCGCGCCGCCTCGGGCGGCTCCTTCCGCACGTGGACCGGCGCCAGGGCGACGTTCTCGATCGCCGTGAGGTGCGGGAAGAGGTTCAACGACTGGAAGACCATCCCGACGCGCGCCCGCAGCGAACGCAGCTCCGGCGCGTCCGGCGGCATGCGAGGCTGCAAATCGACTCCTGCGATCCGCACCGCGCCCGCGTCGAAGCAGGTCAGCCCGTTGAGGCAGCGCAGGAAGGTGCTCTTGCCACCTCCCGACGGTCCGACCAGCGCGATCGTCTCGCCGCCTTTGACCTCGGCGTCGATCCCGCGCAGCACCTGCCGCGCGCCGTGCGCCTTGCACAGCGCCTGGACACGGATGGCGGTCACGCCGCCGCCTCCCGCAACACGCCCGAGCCTTCCTGCGCGCCCAGGCGGGCCTCCAGGCGCGCCGCAAGCCGCGCCAGCGGGTAGCTCATCCCGAAGTAGAGCGCGGCGCAGAGGAGCCCCGGCAGCGCCCACGAGCGCACGTCTCACCGAGACCAGCGAGCTGTCCTTGAGGAGCGAGATGAGGTCGTTCGTCATCGCCGGCAGCGCGGTGCGCAGCGCCTGGGGCAAGAGCACCAGCCGGAGCTGTTGCCCGCGGGTGAGCCCCAGCGCCGCGGCGGCCTCCGCCTGTCCCGCCGGGATCGCGCCCAACGCGGCGCGGTGCACCTCGGCCTCGTACGCCGCGTAGTTCATCCCCAGTCCGACGATGGCAGCGGTCAGCGCGTCGAGGTGCACCAAGGGCGCCAGCCCGTAGTAGAGCAGGTAGAGCTGCAGCAGCACCGGAGTGCCGCGGAACAGCTCCACGTACCAGTGCGCCGACCCGCGCGCCAACGGCCGCCCGTACACGCGCGCCAGCGCGAGCAGGAGCCCCAGCGGCACGGCCAGGGCCATGGCCAGGATGGAGACGAGCAGGGTGACCGCCGCGCCGCGCAAGAAGAGCATCACCTGGGCGGCGTCGAAGCGGGCGTGCACCTGCGCCGGGACCTCCGCGCCTGGCGCCAGTTGCGGTGGCAGGTGGTACTTCGCGAAGATCGATTCGAGCTGTCCGCGCGCTTGCAGATCGGCGAGCGCGCCGTCGAGCGCATCGCGCAGCCCGGTCTCGCCGAGGCGGACCGCAATCACATATGTGCCGCGCGCCACGTCGGGATCGGCCAGCTCCAGGCCCGGCTTGCTGAGCCCGTAGCGGGACGCGATCACCGAGTCGAGCAGCACCGCGTCGGTCCGCCCGAGCTCCAGGTCCCGGTACGGCTCCTCCTGCCCGCCGTACAGCACGATCTGGATCCCGGGCGTCTCGCGGAGGATGGCGTGCGCGAGCGAGCCGGACAGCGTCCCCACCCGGTGCCCGTGCAGCGCTGCCAGCGTGCGCAGCGGGAAGCCGCGGCGCACCACCAACTGCTCGGAGAAGGCGTAGTACGGCCGGGTGACCAGCGCCTGCGCGCGAAGCGCCGGCGTGTCCTCGATCCCGTTCATCGCGGCGTCGAAGTCCCCGCGGACGAGCGACGGGATCAGCGTGCTCCAGTCGTTCTGCACGAACCGCTGCCGCACGCCCAGGCGCTTGGCCAGGCCTTCGGCGATCTCCACCTCGAAACCGTCCAGCTTCGAAGGGTCCGCGGGGTTGCGGTAGACGTACGGCTCGCCGCCCTGGAGGTCGCCGGCCCAGCGCAGCTCGCCACGCTTCTCGATGCGCGCCAACGCTCCCGCCGCGATCAGCGCGGCACACGTCAGCGCGTTCCATCCCAGCAGGAGCACTGCTCATAGCTTGTGCTGGAATCGCGGCCGGACCGCAAGCTCGCTACGGCAAGACGCGCAAGGCCTCGGCGCCCAGCTCGGTGGCGACGTGGAGCGTCGCGGGCGCGACGCGTCCGTCCAGCTCGAGCATCTGGATGGACCCTCCCGGGAGTCCGCTGACCGCGGTGTGCTGGCCGGCCGCGGGGTCCCACAGCACCAGCGCGGAGAAGCTCGCCACGGCCAGGCGGCCGTCGGGCAGCGCTACCAGGTCGCGGACGTTCGATTCGGGCAGCCCGGCATCGCGCACCGGGTCGAAGTACCGGAACGCCTTGCCGTCCCAGGAGGCGATCCCGTAGGCGCGGGGGCCGGAGCTCTGGGGTCCGCTGGCGAACCACACCGTCCCGTCCTTGGCGACCGCCACGGCGGACATGTCGACCGGGTCTCCTTCGCGCGGGGGCCGGAACACGGGCGGGTTCCTGCCGGTAGCCGCGTCGTAGGGATCGCCGAACGCGATTTCGAACGTGTCCGCGCCCGTCCGCGCGTGCCATTGCGAGAGCTGCTGGGTCCAGCGGATCTTGCCCGCCGTCCACTTGCCGGCCACCCACAGATTGCCGTCCGCGGCGAGCGAAAGCCCGCGCCAGTCGCCGATCATCTGGGTGTCCTTGTTCTCGTCGCCGGTGCAGGCGGTGTGGAAGCAGACCCGCGGATGGAGGTGGTCGCTGAGCCACTCGTGCGTCGAGGTCAGGAACCACTCTCCCGGCTTGGGATTGCGGAACGCGTCCGGCTGGATCCGATCCACTCCGTGGTTGGTGCCGACGTACAGCTCGCGCCGGCCGTGGTCGTAAAGCATCCGCTCGATCCTGCGGTTCTCCCAGAATTGCGCGCTGACGCTGGAGACCAGGTCCATCCGGTCGACCTGCAAGGACCCGTCGGACTGGAGCCGGACCCTATCGACCTTGCCGCTGTGCCGGTCGGGGTCGGTCCAGTCGCCCGCGCCGGCGGACCGGCCGTAGTAGCCGACGAAGACCTCGCCGCTGCTGCCTCCCTCGATGGTCCGGATGCCCGGCGCCGTGGCGGCGCCGAAGATGGGGCAGGACCGGTCGCCTCCGGTGAAGTCGCGGTCGCAGTACCGGACAGCATTGTCCGGCAGGTGCAACCCGCTCCGCGAGTCGAAGCGCCGGAAGCGCGTCTCGCCCGGCTTGAGCAGGTACAGCGCTGCGTTCGTCGCCAGCCACCGGTTCTGCGCCGCATCGGTGGTCAGGCCCACCACCGAGCGCTCCTGGATTCCGTCCGCGGCTCCATAGCTGACGTTCGCCACCGGCCACGGCCCGGGCCCGCTCGCGACTTCCCCGGAGGACGACCCGGGCCCGAACCCGCCGCCGCAGCCGGCCAGCGCGAGCAGCAGAGCCGCGAGCCTCACGGCACGATCCGGATCGACGTCGCCCCCGAGTTGGTCGAAACGTGCAGGGTGGGCGGGCTCACCATGGTGTCCAGCTCGAGTCGCTGGACGGCGTCGTCAGGCAGCCCGCTGCCGGCGCGCACCACCTTGCGCGTCTTGGTTTTAGGGTCCCAGAACACGAGCCCGCTGCTCGGCCCGGCGAAGACGATGCGCCCATCGGGCAGCGCCACCATGTCGCGCACGTTCGTCTCGGCCATGCCGAGGTCGCCCATCGGCGAGTAATAGGTGAATTGGAACTTCTTCTGATCGTACGAGGCGACGCCCAGGTCGCGGTCGCCTGCGTTGCAGCCGTTTCTACCCTGGTACGAGTACGGCCCGCTGGCGAACCAGTTGAGTCCGTCCGGCGTCACCGTGGCCGCGCTGACTGCGATGACGTCGCCTTCCTTGTCGACGCACCAGACCGGCCGACTGCCGCTGCAGCCGCCGCTGTACGGATCGCCCATGCTGAAGCCGCCGCGCTGGCCATCGTACGAGCCGCCGCCGCGCTGAAACCAGCCCTTTCCGTCGGGTGTCCAGTTCTCCTTCGTCCAGAGGATCTTTCCAGCCGCCCAGCGGCCGCCGACCAGCAAGTTGCCGTCGAGATCCAGGGCCAACCCGCGCCAGTCCCCCAGGAGCAGTCCCGATTCGCCCTGGCACGGGCCACAGGAGCACGCTTGCGGGTGCAGGTGGTCGCTCATCCAATCGTAGGTCGCCGAGGGGAAGATCTCCACGCCGGAATATCCGGCGCGTACCTCGATGGGCTTGAACTTGTCGGGTGTCATCCGGTCCATGCCGTGGTTGGTGCCCACGTAGAGCTCGTGCGGGTGCTTGAAGTGATCGTAGACGAGCCGCATCACGTCGCGGTTGTGCCAGAAGGCGGGGCTGTCGCCGGACACCATCTGGAGCATGTCCACCTGGAGCGTCTTCCCGTCCGCCTTGAGCCGCACCCGGTCGAGCATGCCCGTGTGGCGGAACCTGTCGGACCAGGTGCCGTCATTCGGGTCGCTCCAGTCGTGCGTCCCGTTGTATCCGACGAACACTTCGTCGGGCCCGCCGCCCACGATCTCGCTGATGCCGAACGGGTCGGCGGCGCCGGAGATCGGGCAGGCCTTGTCCGGTTCGGGGACCGCGTCCCACGGATGCTCCTTGCCGTAGTCGCGATCGCAGTAAGTGATCGGGTTGTCGGCGAGATGCAGGCCCGCCTTGCTGTCGAATCGCGTGAATTTCGTCTGCCCGGGCTTCAGCAGATAAACCGCCTGGCGCGTCGCGACCCACAGGTTCTGCGACTCGTCGGTGCTCATGCCGACGATGGGTGTCTCGAAGATTCCGTCGTTCTGGCCGTAGGTCACGTCGTGCATCGGCCACGGACCGGGCCCGCCGAACTTCGGCCCGGCGTCCGGGATCCCGCCGTCGCCGCCGTCGGGCATTCCCGCGTCGCCGGCGTCCGGAACTCCCGCGTCGCCCGCGTCCGGAACCCCCGCGTCCGACTGACCGACCTGACCGCCGCCATCCGTCACCGGCGGCGGCGGAACTACGGTATCGCTGCCGCGAGCGCAGGCGACTGCCGCCGCGCAAAAAGACACCGCCAGGATTCGCAAAGAGCCGCCCATCGCCCGTCCCCCTGCCCCACACGCGGGGCCCCAACCGATTGCGAGGCCCGGGCCAAGTTCCAGCCAAGCCTGGGAAGCACCATGGCGAGGTCCGCGCCTGGAAAAAGGCACGGCGCCGCCTGATCGGCGTCTGCGGATGGGCAACCAGTTTCCGTGGAAGCGGAAGCGCTTTGCCCACCTTGCGGCCCTCTGGTATCGAAGTCGGGTGAAGATTTCCGTCCCGTTCGGCGCTCGCGCGGTCCCTTCCGACCAGGCGCGGATCCTCGGCGAGGCGCTGGACGCCATCCGGCCCGGGCGGCCGGCGGCGGCGTTCGACCTCGACTCGACCATCCTCTCCAACAAGCCCCGGCAGGCGCGGATCGTCCGCGAGTTCGGCCGGGCGCACGGAATCGGGGCGCTCGCGGACTGCTCGCCGCGAGCGGTGGTCTCCTGGGATCTGCGCGACACGATGCGCCTGTGCGGCCTGCCGGCGGGCGAGGCTGCGCTGGTCTACCCCGACCTGACCCGGTTCTGGCGGGAGCGCTTCTTCACCAGCGAGTACTGCAGGGAAGACGAGCCGATCGCAGGCGCTAGCGACTACCTGCGCCGGGTTCTCGCTGCCGGCGGCGAGGTGCTCTACGTGACCGGCCGGCACGCGGGGATGGAGGCGGGGACGCTGCACGCCTTCCGCAAGGCAGGGTTTCCCCTGCCGGACGGCGCGCGCGTGCAGCTCTGGCTCAAGCCGCGCCCCGAGGACGACGACGATCGGTGGAAGGAGATCTGCCACGCGCGCCTGCTCGAGCTGTCGGGCCTGGCCTGCGCGTTCGACAACGAGCCCACCCACGTGAACGCGTACAAGCGCGCTTTCCCCGAGGCGCGGGTCGTGCACCTCGACACCGACCACTCCGGCAGGCCCGTCGAGGTGCGGCCCGACGTGCCGTCGATCGTCGATTTCCGCATGCCTGGATGAGACGGCGCGCGCGCGTCACCCCGCTCGCGGTGGTGGACCTGGGATCGAACGCGGTGCGGCTGCAGATCGCCGACGCCAGCCGCGACGGGTCCTTCACCGTGCGCGCCGAGGATCGCGCCGCGGTCCGCCTCGGAGCGCAGGTATTCCGGACGGGACGCCTCTCCTCGGACTCGATCGCCGCCTGCGCCACCGCGCTGCAGCGGTTCGAGAAGCTCGCGCAGCGCGCCGGGGCACAGCGCGTCCGCGCGGTGGCGACCAGCGCGGTCCGCGAGGCCTCCAACCGCGCCCAGCTCTTGCGGGCCGTCCGCGCGTCCTCGGGACTTTCGGTGGAGGTCATCTCCGGGGCCGAGGAGGCGCGCCTGGTCTGCCTGGGCATCCTGCAGGGCGCGCCGGATTCCGACCGGGCGCTGCTCCTGGACATCGGCGGAGGGTCGACCGAGGTGATCTCGGCCAGGGGCGAGGAGCCCGAGAGCGCCGCGAGCCTGCAGCTCGGCTCGGTGCGGTTGACGGAGTTCTTCGTGAAGAACGATCCCGTCACCCGGCGCGAGGCGCGGCTGCTCGACGAGGCGATCCAGGACGCGCTGGGCCAGATCGACCCGCTCCTGATCGGCCGCCACCGCAAGCTGATCGGGGCGGCGGGGACCACCGGCGCCGTCGCCGAGCTGGCGCGCAGGCTGTCGGGCGCGCCGGGCGGCAGCGGTCCGGTGACCCACGAGCAGGTGGAGAGCGTGCTCGAGCGGCTGCGCGACACCACCGCCAAGCAACGGAGGAAGCTGGGCGTCGACGAGTCGCGCATCGACGTCCTCTACGCCGGCGCGGCGATCCTCGAAGGAGTGATGCGCAAGCTCCGCGTGGAGGAGATGGAGGTCACCGCCCGCGGGCTGCGCGACGGGCTGATGGCCGACCTGGTCCGCCGCGAGGTGCGCCCTCCCGCGAGCGGTCTCCACGGCGAGCACGTGGTGCTGGAAGGCCTGCGCGCTTTCGGCCGCCGCTGCGGCTACCGGGAGCCGCACGCCGAGCAGGTGGCGCAGCTCAGCCTGGCGCTGTTCGACCAGATGCGCAGCGTGCACGGGCTGGGCGCCGAGGAGCGCGCGCTCCTGCATGCGGCGGCCATGCTGCACGACGTGGGGTCGTTCGTGTCGTACAACCGCCACCACAAGCACGGGTACTACCTGCTGTACCACGCCGATCTGCCCGGGTTCACCGACCGCGAGCGCGAGCTGATCGCGACCGTTGCGCGCTACCACCGGCGCTCGGTCCCCAAGGATCGCCACGAGGTCTTCCAGGTGCTCACGCTGGAGGAGCGCGCGGTGGTGCGAAAGCTGGCGGCCATCCTTCGCGTCGCAGACGGACTCGACCGCGGCCACCGCCGGCACGTGCGGCGGGTCGAAGCCAGCCGGGCCAGGAGAGGCGGGCTGCGCATCGACGTGTGGGCGGAGGAGGGCTCGGACCTGGAGGTCTGGTCGGCCCAGCAGAAATCCGATCTCCTCTCGGAAGTGACCGGCGGTCCGGTGCGCTTCCGCCTCCACACGGCGCGGTAGCTGCCCGCCGGCAGGCGCGAGCCGCACGCGGCGACCCGCCTTACCCTGAACCCATGCGATTCGCCGCCCTTGCCACCGACTACGACGAGACGCTGGCCGACGATGGCCGCGTCCTGCCCGGAACCGAGCAGGCGCTGGAGCGGCTGCGTGCGAGCGGGCGCAAGCTGCTCCTGGTGACCGGCCGCGACCTCGACGACCTCTTGAGCGTCTTTCCCCGCGTCGAACTGTTCGACGCGGTGGTGGCCGAGAACGGCGCGCTGCTCTACCTGCCCAAGAGCAAGCAGGAGCGCCCGCTGGCCGAGCCCCCGCCGAAGCGGTTCGCCGAGGCATTGCGGGCGGCCGGCGTCCCGATCACCTCCGGGCGGGTCATCGTCGCCACCCGGGTTCCGCACGAGACGGCGGTGCTGCAGGAGATCAAGCGGCAGGGGCTCGAGCTGCAGGTCATCTTCAACAAGGGCGCCGTGATGGTGCTCCCCTCCGGCGTCAACAAAGGCACCGGGCTCAAGTGCGCCCTCGCCGAGCTGCGTCTCTCGCCCCACAACGCGGTCGCGGTGGGCGACGCCGAGAACGATCATATCTTCCTCGCCGAGGCGGAGCTGGGCGCGGCGGTGGCCAACGCGCTGCCGACGCTGCGGGAGCGCGCCGACCTGGTGCTCCGCGGCGCTGCGCACCGCGGCGTCGAGGAGCTGATCGACCAGGTCCTGGCCGACGACCTGCGCCGCGCCGCGGAACGATCCGTCCGGCGCGACCTGTCGCTCGGCGAAGGCGAAGGCGGCGCCCCGGTGACGGTCAAGCCCGCCTCGGGACCGCTGCTCTTCGCGGGCACGCCCCGCAGCGGCAAATCGACGGCGGCGAAGGGGTTCGTGGAACGGCTGCTCGACGCAGGATACCAATGCTGCATCTTGGACCCGGAGGGCGACTGGACCGAGTTCGAGCGGACGGTGCTGATCGGCGAGGCACGGCGCGCTCCCACGGTGCACGAAGTGGTGCACGCGCTGTCGCTCCCGGGCGAGCAGGTGGTGGTGAACCTGGTCGCCGTGCGGCACGAGGACCGGCCCCGTTACTTCTCCGCGCTCCTTCCGCGCATCCAGGAGCTGCGCGCCAGGACCGGCCGGCCGCACTGGCTGATCGTCGACGAGGCCCACCACTTGCTCCCCACCCTGGCCCAGCACGCGCACGAGGCGCTGCCCGCCGACCTGAGCGGCGTGGCGGCCATCACGGTGAGCCCGCGCGAATTGGCGCGGCCGTTCCTCGAGCGCCTCGAGGCCGTGCTCGGCGTGGGACCGCACGCCGAGGAGACCATCGCGGAATTCTGCGCCGCGCGCGGGTTCCCGGCGCCGCGCGCGGTGCGCCGCCGCATGGAGAAGGGGGAAGCGTTCCTCTGGCGCGCCGGGCAGGAATCGCTGGTCTGGGTCCGCCTCTTCCGGACGCGCGCGCCGCACCAGCGCCACGTGCGCAAGTATGCCGAGGGAGAGCTGCCGCCGGACCGCAGCTTCTACTTCCGCGGCCCGGAGAAGAAGCTCAACCTCCGCGCGCAAAATCTCAAGTCCTTCGAGCAGCTCGCCGAGGGCGTCGACGACGAAACCTGGCTCCACCACCTGCGCCGCGGCGACTACTCGCGCTGGTTTCGCGAGCAGATCAAGGACGAGGAGCTGGCGCGCGAGGTGGAGCGGATCGAGCGGGATGAATCGCTCTCTCCCCAGGAGAGCCGCGAACGCATCCGCGCCGAGATCGACAAGCGGTACACGCTGCCCGCCGGCGGCTCCGAAGGTCACTGAGGCGGCACCGTCCAGGGCACGTCGATCGGGTTGCCGTTCGCGTCGCGCCTCACGAAGGTGAGCGAGCCGTCGCGATTCTGCAGCACGGTGGCGAAGCCGGGAGGCGTGCTCGACGGAGCGCCGCCGAGCCCCACGACGGCGCTGCGGCCGCCGAATGCCTCGGGATCGTGCGCGTACGTGTGCGAGTGGGCGGTCAGGATCAGCGAGTACCGGTGCCGGGCGATGGTCTGCACGATCCGTGCATTGCCCGTGCGCGCGCCGGTGACCGGGTGGTGCCGGGCGACGATGGTGTATCTGGCGCTTGCATCCGCGGCGGCCAGCGTGCTCTCCAGCCAGTCGGCCTGGGCGGCGTCCCACGAGTCGTCCGCGACGACGACGAAGCGCGCCTTGCCCAGCGAGGTCTGGACGTCCGCGAAGTAGTACGGCAGCGGCCGCCGCAGCGCGGCCATGTACGCGGTGAAGTTGGCATCGCCATGCCCGCCGAAGCACGAGTAGGGCGCGGTCTCGTTCCCGCATTCGTGGTTGCCCATCGTCATCCACCAGGTGGCCGGTCCCTGCGCGGCCGCTCCCATGTAGAGCGCCATCTGGGACCTGGCATCCGCCAGCGAATGGTTGCAGACGTACATGTGGTCGCCGAGGTCGAGCGCGAGCTGCACTCGCAGCGCCTTCATGGCGCGGGCGATCTGCCCCATGGCCGCCGTGGGGTAGTCTTCGATCCGATCGCAGAAGCCGGGGCGCGTGTCGCCGGTGGTGGCGAACCACAGGCGGTCCACCGCGCCGCCGGTCGCGCCCACGCTGCCCGCGGGGACCTCGCCGGGATCCGGCGTGCCGGGCAGGGCGCCGCCGCCGGGGCCCGGGTCCGCGCACGGATCGACCACGTCACCGGGGGGCGCCTCGCACCGCGCCGCCTCCTGCCCCGGGATGCAGCGCAAGGCGCCCAGCCAGGCGGCGCAGGCGAGCAGGGGTCCCGCGGCGCGCGCGATGCGCATCGCGCCACCGTACCCGGTCGAGGGCCGCGCCTCTCTCGGTCAACGGGCCGATGTGCCCTTCATTCGAGCACCCGCACCGGCAGGATCACCATGGCCAGCCCGGCGAACTGCAGCCGGCGCTGGATGACGTACGCCGTCTCGTTATGCAAGAGGCGGTCCCACCACCGCTCGCGCTCGAAGATCAGCTTGCCGGCGAAGAAGATGCTTCGCTCGTACTCGCGCGCGACGTCGGTCGCCAGCCGCTCGCACTCGGCCACCGCCTCGGTCCCCACGCTCATCCGGTAGTCCGCCGGGATTCCCATGCGGCGCGCCAGGTCCACGTACTTCTGCAAGGCGGTCTCGGTCTCCTCGCGCACGCGGTCCACCTCCTCGACCCCGTGGAAGGTGGCCGAGTCGACGACGGCGACCGACATGAACACCACGTTGTGGAAGTAGCGCGGGAACAGCTTCACCACCGTGAGCAGCGAGTGGATGCCCAGCCCCGAGAAGCTGGCCACCAGGAGCACCGCGGTGGGCTTGCGCTTCTCGATGTGCAGCTCCTTGAGGGGCCCGCTGGTGGGCAGCGCCTCGAGGATGGTGTCGAGCCGCTTGAGGCGCGCGAACACGCCCCGGTAATGGCGCTTGATCACCAGGCACAGCGCGATCAGCGCGCCGGTCACCACCACCGTCAGCCACGCGCCCTCCCCGAACTTCTCGAGGACGTTCACGATCAGGATGGTGACGCACATGAGCAGGCCGACGAGGTGGATCCAGATGTGCCTGGCCCAGTCGGGGTGCTTGCGACGCGTGTCCGCCATCAGCCAGTAGCGCACCATGCCCGCCTGGCTCAGCGAGAAGGTGACGAACACGTTGATGGCGTACATCACGACCAGCGCCGAGACGGAGCCGCGGGTGTAGATCAGCATTCCCAGCGAGGTGACGCCCATCAGCAGCACGCCGTTCTGCATGGTGAGGCGGTCGCTGAGCGCGCTGAACCGGTGCGGCAGCCAGGAATCGTGCGCCATGTTTGCCATCACGCGCGGGCCGTCGATGAACCCGGTCTGCGCCGCGACGAACAGCAGCAGGGCCTCGGAGAGCAGCGTGATGACCACGAACCACTTGCCGATCGCGAGCCCGCCGATGTGCCAGGAGCCCGCCAGCCTCGTGGCCAGCACGGCGTTCATGGTCTTGCCCTGGACCGGGGAGACGTCCATCAGCAGGTAGCCCAGGATGATCCCGGCCGCGGTCACGGCGAGCGAGACGGCCATGTACAGCATGGTGCGTTTGGCGGTCGCCACCCGCGGCTCGCGCATGATCTGCAGACCGTTGGAAACGGCCTCGATCCCGGTGTACGTGCCGGCGCCCATCGAGTACGCGCGCATGAACAGCACCAGCACGCCGAACGTGCCGATGGTGGAAAGGTCCTGCGAGAGGCCGGTACGCACGTGCTCCACCACCTCGTGGGCCCGGCCCAGGTGGAAGAAGACGCCCCCCACGACGATGACGATGTGCGTGGCGACGAAGGTCAGGAAGATGGGGACCAGCGTCGTCACCGACTCCTTCACCCCGCGCAGGTTCATCACCGTGAGCGCGGCGATGACCGCCACCTCGGTGGGCAGCTTGAAGGAGTGGAAGCTCTCCGGGAGGCTCGAGAACACCGCGTCGCCGCCGGCGGCCATCGAGGTGGTGATGGTCAGCACGTAGTCGACGAGCAGCGCCGAGCCGCTCACCACGCCCCAGCGCGGCCCGAGCAGCCTGCTGGCGACCACGTAGCCACCGCCGCCGAACGGAAAATGCTCGATGATCTTGCTGTACGAGGCCGCGATGATGAGGACCGTCAGCGCGGTCAGGGCGGCCAGGAAGATGGCCAGGTACTGGTGCTCTCCCAGCGCCTTGAACGCTTCCTCGGGTCCGTACGAGGACGAGGACAGCCCGTCGGCGCCCAGCCCGACCCAGGCGAGGAAAGCCGCCAGGGAGATATGCTCGAAGAGCTGCGGATCCTGGATGTCCTTGGGGCCGCCCAGGACGGCCCGCTTGACGCGCTGCCACCGCGAGGGCGGGAGCGGCGGCTCGGGCTCGGGTTGCGGAGGTGGGGGACTTGAGAGCGCCGGTGGAGGCGCGGGGTGGTCCATGGCCAGGACCGCTGTCCTAGCATGAAGCGCTGACCCCGGCTGGCGACGGTCTTGTAGGGTGCCTATTCAGCCAACGATTCCGCTGTCTTACGCCCGTCGCGCAGGCAGTCGAGGACGCCCACGCCGCGGTACCAGGCGCCCGTCAACTTGAGGCCTGGATGTACGGCGGTGAGGCGCTCGATCTCGGCCACCCGCGCCCCATGGCCCGGCTCGTACTGCGGGATCGCCTGCGGCCACCGGACCACCCGCAACAGCTCCGGCGGCCCGCGCAGGCGGAGCTCCTCGCGCACGAGCTGGACCAGCTCGCCGTCCGGCAGCGAGCCTGCCTGGGGATGGCGGGCGCCGCCCACCAGCGCAGAGAGGAGCGTCCGGCCGCCCGGCGCCCGCCCGGGCCACAGCGCCGCCGGGAACAGGGCGCCCAGCACGGGCCTGCCGGGACGCAGGAGCCCGAACCCCTGGTCGAGCGGTGCGACGTGCTGCGGGTCGACGGCCAGGTGGACGAGCGATATCGCAGCGGCGTTCAGCTCCCGCAGACGGGCGGCAAGCGCAGGGTCCAGAGCCTCCAGCACCTCGGCGGCGTCCGGCGCGGGTACGGCCAGCACCACTCGTCCGGCGTCGATCTCCGAGGCCGTGCCGCCGGCCTCCACCTGGAGCCGGTACTCCCGCCCGGCGTGCCTGACCGCTCGGAGGCGCGCGCGAAGCCGCGGCACGGTCCGGCGGGAGAGGGCGTCGACCAGCTCCTGCATGCCGCCGCGGAACGAGGCGAGCCGGGGGCGGGGCCGTTTCGCCTTGCCCTTCGCTCCCGCCACTGCGCCGCGGATGAGGCTTCCGCGGCCCGCCTCCGCCAGCGCAGCGAGGGTCGGGAAGGCGGTGTGCAGCTCCAGCCGATCGGGGTCGCCGGCATGGATGCCGGTCTGGATCGCGTCGCCCAGGAACCTTCCCGCGGGGCCCAGCCGCTCGGCGAAGAACTGCGCCACGGTACAGTTCGGCGGCGCGGCCCGCCGGAATGGCTCGCCGAGGAGCCCCAGCTTCTCGCGGGCGCTGAGCAGCCTGGTGCGCAGCGCCTCGCCGGGACCGCGCGGGAGCGCGTGCACCGTCCCGCCGCGCTCCACGAACCGCAGCGAGGCCGCGGGGCTGGCGGGGCAGGGCGAGATGCCGAGCTTCCCGCACAGCTCGGCCAGCTCGCCCGATCTGTCCAGGAGCCCCAGCGCGGCGCGCTCGAGCAGGAAGCCGCGCGCCGATTCGGTGCCGAGCTTGCCGCCCGCCCGGTCCGCAGCCTCCAGCAGGAGGACCTCCATGCCCCGCTCCCGCAGGGCCAGCGCGGCCCCCATCCCGGCCGCCCCGGCGCCCACGACGACCACGGCATGGGCCATCAGCCGGTCCTCGCCTCGACGGCGCGCACCAGATCCGCCAGCGCCCGGGCGTAGAGGGCGGAGTCCCCGCCTGCTCGGCGATGCCGCGCAGCAGGATGCGCTGCTCGTGCAACGTCTCGATGTGCTCGGAGACGAAAGCGACCGGCACCACCAGCACCCGCGAGACGCCCCGCGCCGCGAGCGCGGGCAGATGGTCGGCGCTGGCCGGCTCGAGCCACTTCACCGGTCCCACCTTGCTCTGCCAGGAGAGCGACCACGGCTGTCCCGGCGGCAGCCGCGCCAGCACGCCCTGCACGGTGGCGCGCACCTCCCGCTCGTACGGATCCCCTTTCTTGATGATGCTGACCGGCACCCCATGGGCGCTGAACAGCACGTGCACCTGGGCGCGCTCGTCGGGATCGAATCGCCTCAGCCCCTCGACGACGGTGCTGGCCAGCGCGTCGAGATAGGTCGGGTCCTCCGGATAGCGATCCACCTCGAGAACGGGCAGACCGCGCCGTCCGGCCTCGCCGCGCAAGTCGTGCAGCACCGACGCCGTGGTGGCGCTGCACCACTGCGGGAAGAGCGACACGCCGACCAGCCGCCCGCATCCGTCGGCGTGCGCGCGCGCGACCGCTTCGCGGATGTACGGCGTCCAGGCGCTGAAGGCGACGTAGCAGCGGTACCCGGAGCCCAGCTCGGCCTGGAGCATCTCCGCCTGCTTCCGGGTGATGGGCTCGATCGGGCTGCGCCCGCCAATCTCCGCGTAGAGTTGCCGGACGTGCGGCGCGCGCTTGCGCGCCACCCACTGCGCGAACTTGCGCCGCAGCCAGCCGCGCAGCGGCAGCCGGATGAGGAACGGGTCGGTGAACAGGTTCACCAGGAACGGCTCCACCGCCTCCAGCGAGTCGGGACCGCCCAGGTTGAGGAGGAGGACCCCGGTGCGGGACGCGGCGCTGGGCGGACGGAGCGGGATCACGCCGTCCTTTTATCCTGCCTCGCGCGCCCGCGCAGCGGCGAGCGGCCTGTTGCGCGAGCCGCCCGCCGCGCGCCGGCCGCCTACTTGGTGCTCGCTGTATCGCGGCTCTTGTTGAGGATGGCGTTCGCCATGTCCTCGTGCTTCTGCAGCACGGGGAGCAGCTGGTCGAGGAACGACTTCAGCTCCGGTTTCGCGTCCACCCGCGCGGTCTTCACCATCTCGATCGCCTGGCGGTGGCCGTCGGCCATCATCTGCGCGAAGGTGCGGTCGAACTCCTTGCCGGTCATCTTCTTCAGCTGGTCCATCTTGTCCTGCATCGCCTGCTGCTTCTCGCGATGGCGCGCGTCGTCCTTCATCTTTTCCAGGTCGACGTTCATCTTGGATGCCAGCGTCTTGGTGTCCTGATCGGCCTTGGTGTGATCGCGCACCAGCGTGGCGCCGTAGTCCTTCACCTCGCGCGTAGTGCCCTTCTGCTGCGCGAGCTTACCCGCGTCGATCTCCTCCAGGTTGATGTGGTGCACCTTTCGCAGGACCTGGTCGTCCGTCAGCTTCTTCCCGGGGTCCATCGAACCGCGATCCATCTTCTGCGCCTGGCTGGCCGGCTGTGACGGATCGGTCTGATCCGCCTTCGCCGTGGTGCTCGTGTCGACGGGGCTCGAGGAGCTCTTGGTGTCGGTCTTCTTCGCATCGTCGGCGCGCGCGAATGCCGGGACGAGCGCGAGCGCGGCGGCGAGCAGCGTTGCTTGCAACGTCATGGTTGTCTCCCTCACGGACCGTGGTGGTCGCCGGGCAAACCTGCGCGCTGGCGGGTGACCGCGTAAGTGCGGCTGCACGGGCGTGCGAGCCGGGGCGTGCTGGCGCGCTTAGCGGGCGGGCAGGCCCCGGTGGACGAGCTCCACCGCGAGCTTCGCGTTCTCGACCGGCGTCGAGGGCAGGATTCCGTGCCCGAGGTTGAAGACATGGCCGCCGCCGGCGCGCCGCGCTTCTTCCAGGACGCGCCGCACGCGTCCCTCGAGCGCCGGGGGAGGAAGGAAAAGCGAGGCCGGATCCAGGTTGCCCTGCAGCGCCGCTGCCGGTCCCACCCTGGGGCGAGCCTGGTCGAGCGGGACCCGCCAGTCGACGCCCACCACGTCCGCGCCGGTCCCGGCGAGCTGCGCGAGCAGCTCACCCGTCTCCACGCCGAAGACGATCACCGGCTGCTTCCGGTCGCGCCGGAGCCCCTGCACGACCCGCGCAATGTACGGCGCGCCCAGGCGGGCGTAGTCGGAGGGGGCGAGCGCTCCCGCCCAGGAGTCGAAGATCTGCAGCGCGTCGGCGCCGGCATCGAGCTGCGCCTGCAGGTAGCCGGCGAGCGCCTCCGAGATGCGCGAGAGCAGCTCGTGGGCGAACGGCTCGTCGGCGAGGAGCGCGGCCTTTGCGCGCTCGAAGCTGCGCGAGGTGCGGCCCTCGATCATGTAGGCGGCGAGCGTCCACGGAGCTCCACAGAACCCGATCAGCGGGACCTTTCCGGCGAGCTGCTTGCGGACCAGGCGGATGGCGTCGAGCACGAAGCGCAGCTCCCGGGCCGGGTCCGGCACGTGCAGCCGGCGCGCATCGGCGGGACCGCGCAACGGCTCCGGGAACTGCGGACCGGCGTCGTCGAGGACGAGGTGCATCCCCATCGCTTCGGGCACCACCAGGATGTCGCTGAAGAGGATGGCCGCGTCCACCCCGAGGATGTCCACCGGCTGGAGCGTCACCTCGGCCGCCAGCTCGGGCGTCTTGCACAGGGTCAGGAAGGACACCTTCGCCCGCACCGCCCTGTACTCCGGCAGATACCTGCCCGCCTGCCTCATGAACCACACCGGCGTGCAATCCGGCTGCTCCCCCCTGCACGCCTCGTGCAATCCGGCTGCTCCCCCCTGCACGCCTGGAGGAATCTGTCCGCCCTGCTCATTTTCCGCTCTCTAGCACGTGTGCAGCACAAAAAGCGTTTCACGCGAAGCGCGGAAGATGGGAAAGCGCGGAAGTTTGCTTGGTCGAACTGAGTCGTCTTCGCGCTCTTCCAGAACTTCCGCGCTTCGCGGGAAACGCTTTTGGTCCTGCTCCGAGTCAGGAGCGGCGGGCGACTTGTTGGAGCTCGAGGACGGGATCGCCGTCCTTGAAGACGCGGACGGTGCCCGAGGACTGGGAGACGCTGATGGAGATGGCGCGCGTCTCCACCGTGATCGCCGCCGCGGCAGCGTGGCGGGCCCCCAAGCCCAGCGGCAGCTCGATGCCCTTGCGGTCGGCGGAGGCTCCTACTTGAAGGTAGCGCCCCGCGGCGAGCACCACCCCGTCCTCGCGGATGACGAACGCGCCGTCGAGCACGGCGAAGTTCTTCACCGCCTCGCGGATGTTCGGGTCCTGCACGTTGCGCTCCGCCTCGGAGATCCCCTGGAACGGGTTGATGGTGAGCTGCTTGCTCTGCTCCATCACCGCCGTCGAGTCGCCCAGCACGAAGATGGTCCCGATGGGGTGGCCCTCGAATCCCTCGTGGCCGATGGCCATCGCCAGCGAGACGAGCGCCTCGACCACCTGGGGGTTGAACTCGGCCCCCAGCCCGATGGTGTCGATGGCCGCCTTCTCCTCGAAGCCGCGGCCGATCTGCAGCCGGATCAGCGTGTCGGGCATGCGGGCCCCGCTGCGCCCCGTCAGGCAGAGGACGTTCTCTCCGTCCGCCAGCACGTTCGCCGTCATCGCTGCCACCAGCGCGACCTTCACTTTTTCGACCCGCGAGTAATCGTAGGGTGGCACGGTCACGCACACGTAACCTTGCCGTCGCAGGGACTGCGCCAGACGGTCCTCGGTGACCGCGTAGACCAGCTTCTTCTTGAGCGGCCTCCCCCGCAGGTGCTCGGCGGAGAGCGGCACGTCGGAGATGAGCAGCAGGCGATCCACCTCCGGCTTCGCCGCCAGCGAGAGCACGGTCCGGAGGAACTCGCGGTCGAGCTTGGAATCGGCCATGCGTGGCTTGACGGGACTCTACCCTGTCCATAGACTTCCGCCTCTTTTTTCGAGCCGGGAATGGTCCCGGCGGTAGGGGCGGGAGCGATGGCCAGCAGCTCGGAAGCAGCGCAGCGGCGCGGGGGCGGCAGGGTGAACCAGAAGGACCTGAAGCGCTTCAAGAAGATCCTCGAAGAGCAGAAGCGCCCGAGGAGGCGGCCTTCGACACGGACGACCTCCCCGACGAGATCGACCTTGCCTCTTCGGAGTACACGCAGAGCATGGTGTTCCGCCTGCGGGATCGCGAGAAGTTCCTCCTCAAGAAGATCGACGACGCCATGGCGCGCATCGAGAACGGGACCTTCGGCATCTGCGAGATCTGCGAAGAGGAGATCTCGGTCAAGCGGCTCGAGGCCCGCCCGGTCACCACCATGTGCATCCGCTGCAAGGAAGAGCAGGAGAAGCAGGAAAAGTCCTACGGCTGAGCCGTAGCGCGTCTTCCGATCTCACCGCGGAGACGCGGAGGGCGCGGAGACTTTGGACAGTTCTTCCTCCGCGCCTCCGCGGTGATCCCGTAGTCATCACCTTGAGGCGGTCTGGCCGTCCTTCAGGAAGGCAGCGATCTCCTCGAAGAAGCGGAAGCGTTGCTTCTCGAAGAGGACGAAGTGCGTGGCGCGCGGGATGGTCACGTGCTTCTTGGCCGGCGCGTTGGTCAGGTCGCGCACCAGACCTTCCCGGTCCTGCGGGAAGCTCCAGGTGTCATCCTCGCCCGCGATGACCAGCGTCGGCACGGTGATGTTCGCCGCGTTCCAGATGCGGCGCCCCGTCGCCTGGTAGAACGAATCCTCCAGCACGCCGTTGGGCGCGCGCAGCGCCGGCGGGTTGCGCGCGTTGCTGGTCGGATCGGTGGCGAGCGCCGCGTTCGCGAACGCGTCCACCACGTCCTGGTCCCGGTACTGCGTCTTGTCCTGGACCGGGATCTCGCCGTCCCAGCGCTTCTGGTTCGCCTCGGCGGTGCCCAGGCGGTAGGCGCCGTTCCCGTAGTTGAACTCCCAGGGCACCCGCTTGTTCTGCAGCCCGCTCCCCGCGCCCAGGTTGGTGTGCAGCGGGTTCTCGTAGAGCGGCGCATAGAGCACCAGCTTGCGCACCTTCTCCGGCCACAGCGAGGTGTAGTAGCCCGCCGTCATCGCGCCCCACGACCAGCCGATCAGCGTCACCCGGGCGACCTTGTTCTTCGCACGGACGTGATCGACCACCGCGCCGATGTCGCGGATCACGAGGTACGAGCGGGAGACCGGCTTGTTCGCCGCGGGCGGCTCGTCCATCGCCTTCTCGCGGGTGGAGAGGCCGTAGTTCCGCTTGTCGAACATGTAGACCACGTACCCGTGGTTCACCATCCAGTCGGCCCAGGAGTAGTCCTTGAGCTGCAGATCGAAGTCGGGCGTGGACGGGAAGGTCGCGCCGTGCACGAAAAGGACCACGTTGTCGTCGGTCGCC
>WNFL01083097.1_pt1 | contig 22421 bp, 31 predicted proteins | sample 5400361 | NCBI WGS metagenome assembly WNFL01 (sample SAMN13153351, study PRJNA577476) | soil metagenome | isolation source: 40 cm soil on Douglas fir-dominated hillslope | place: USA:California | collected 2013-09-17
TCAAGAGGTTCCAGCCAACGTGTCGACGGACGCGACAGACGCGTCCAAGGAGACGGAGCACTCTCGGCCGCCAGCGCCAACGTCGACGGCGACGGGGGCGGGGGGTGCTGAGTATCTAACAATATGTGCACGTACTCCAAGGCAACAGGCTGATACGCGTCTCCGCACGCGTTCTGAACCCGGTTGCAAGCTAGACTCCAGTAACGCCGTCGAGACTGAGAGCCAGAGGAATAGCCTTTCAAAAAGGCTTAGGACGACATTTACTCCGCACCAGACTGCTCTGTTGGAGAAGAAGTATGCGCTTAATAGCAAACCTTCACGTGAGATCCGGCTGGAAATCGCTCAGGAGCTACAGCTGTGGGTACCCATTTTACTCACTACAAAACATTGCCAGTACTTCTAGCTTCATCTCCTCGATGTTGAGGTGCACTTTGGTCATATTCATGGCTGCCCTGTCTATTACCCAAGCCATTGCGTCGTACAGACGCATCGTTTCTGTTTCTATTGGCTTCTCCACTTGCATCTACTGACATGTATGTCCTGTTGCATAGCAATGTACACGTCATCGCAAACTGGTTCCAAAATTGCAGAGGTCGCGACGTAGAGAACAAGAACGCAGCCGCCCGCCCTGATACCGTTGTTGAAGCAGCGAAGGAAGAAGCAGCGTTTGCATCCAATGGTGCTATCATAGGACGCAAGCGTACACCTACAACCGCTTCGGCCACCGCTGCCAAGCCTCAACCAGTCGCTCGTCCTGCAGCCTCTCGACCAATTCTACCACCATCAATTATGCAAACTCATTTCTCGGTGCCGATGTACTCGCGCAATGTGCCCCACAGTGGCGCCGAGTACGATGCGCGCAGTGTTCCTGCGCTTAACCCTCAATTCGCTGGTACAGCCCCTCTACTCGTTCACCAAGCGGGACCGACGATGCAGGTATCCTTCTTGGACGACTTCTCTACCGGTCCTATTCAACAGCAACGCTGGGGTATGCAAGTAGAATTGAAGTCGAGCGATCCGAATTTGCCAAATCTTTTGGGAACCGGCATGCTACATGGTTCCAAGAAAGGAATTAAGCCAATCACACCCGAGGCTGTTATATTCCCTTCATTACCGCTCCGCTTGCCGCCTCTTCGGATGCTAGGACCCGTTCCTAGTCCAGGACTTCCACCTCATCGACCTATACCAACCTTTAATCACCTTCCTCCTACCGAACACCCCGATCCTAAATCTCTTCCACCAGTTTCTCAGTCAACGACTCCTATGCCGCCTCCCTCAGTCCCAGAAATCCCAGGTGAACGTCCTTCACTTCCAGTACCACCCAAAAACCTACCGCTACTCGTCTCAAAGACGACTGGAGCAGCTATTTCTCCACATCCCACCTGGGTGACTACTATCCGTAATCAGAGACGCCTATCTCGTGCTATGTCTCTCGAGTACTACGCAGGTATGATGGAAAATAATCGTTCTCCCAAGACCGCGTCTGCGTCAGGCGCTAGTCCTAAAGAGGTCCACCGCACACCGGTAAGGAGCAAAGAGGGCGCACCTCTCTGGCTCTCTATGGTCTCTTCTCCTCCGTCTCCTACCTCTCCAATAATATGCCACGTGGGCATGGAACAGCTCAAGCCTCTCGTCAAATCAGGTCGGACAAAGTCTCTCGAGTTCGCGTGTGCGCTTGCCCGTGTGCGGTCAAGTGATTTGAAGAACGCCTGTGGTGTTCCTGGAACTGTAGGCGCTAAAAGGAAAAGATTGGAAGATTTGCTGCTGGAACCCAGAGGGCGGAAGGTGAAGAAGATTCGGAGGACATTCTCTTCTGGCGTGAAGGAGGCTCAGAAGGAGACTCGTGGGCTGCGCAAGGTTGCTTCTATTGCAGCCATTCCATTGTCTCAGTCCGAGCCGAAGGAGAAAGAGATGCGGAGACCAATGGGTTCGACGGAGACGCGCGAGCCCGACATGCCATTCTCTGGATCTTCCTTCATCTCCGATGCAACGACACTGACGATCTCGGACGACGAGCCGTCCAGTTCGACCCTCAACGCTAGCCCCCAGTCGTTGGTCGAGATCAAAGTCACTGACTGGAGTCTCAACGCAAGGGATAAGGAGAATAGGAAACCAGAAGTTACTGTCAAGGATTTAGAGAGGAACGCGGTTCAGGTGCTCGCGTCGATGATGGGGGACGCGGGTTTAAGGCGGAGAATGTGAGGGAAGGACTACCTCGATAGGCTATGCATATGACTTTGGGGTAGATACGGGTGATATCTAGTCCTTGCAGCCCGTCTTGGCCATACCTCGTGTAGCCTGTATCGCCCTCAGCTGGCAGCATCTGTGATACATGTCTGTGTATGCGGAGATGCTGCACCCAACGATGCATACATGAAGTCACTCACTCGCTTTCGCTTTACTCTTCAAACTCTGCCTCGGTGTTCGAATGCTTTGTCTCGAACTTAGTCGCCTTCAACATCAGCCGTCACCTCGGAAACCTCATTGTCCGCGTTCCAAGAATTGACTGGTAGAAAATGGATGACGATGATGTTGAGTATATGCAAGACGACGAGGTACTTCTCATTTCGCTTGCCACAACCACCTTGACGGCTTTCGCAGGACGAGTTCATATATGAGTCTGGCGGATCAGAACAAGACGACGTCGAGCCGGATCTAGAGAACAACTATTACCTTGCGAAAGGTGCGATCATAATCCATTGTCATTAGTGGTTCTAGCTGTGGCAAACGTTGACGCGCGTCGTTCGATGGTCGAGCAGGGATGAAATCAGAAAACCCTGAGGGAGCTCTTAAAGCCTTTGTAGCTATTGTAGAGCAAGAACCAGAAAAGGGCGAATGGTACGCCGCCGATCTTGCTTTCAACTCAGCGCTTACTATCTACTTCCAAACTGACGACGAACTTCCCATGATAGGGGATTTAAGGCGCTCAAGCAATGTACAAAGCTGCAGTTCCTAGTTTTACATCGACAAGTCGAGGCTCTCCAGACGTACAAGCAGATGCTCAGCTACACCAAATCGGCTGTCACGCGTAATGTATCAGAAAAGGCCATCACTGGTATCCTTGATTATGTTGGTGGTGGTAAAGCTAGCTCTCAGAGCGGAAACGTCGACTTCGATGTGCTGGAAAGTTTCTATGAGGCAACAAGGACTGCTCTTAAGGAGGCTAAGAATGACGTGAGGAATCTCTCTACTTTCCAGCGTAGTCTCTGGTTGTGAGACTGCTTATAGCGCCTATCGGTCAAGACCAACCTCAAGCTCGCAAAACTCTGGCTTGATCGCAGCGAGTATGGTCGCCTAAAACGTGTAAGGCACCCTTTTTCAAGGCAGGAAACGGCGCTTAGTCGCTTCTTCTACTAGATCCTCAAGTATCTCCAAGCTGGTGTTGCGACCGGCACTGAGGATCCCGCAGCCAAGGGAGGCCTATTGCTCGAAATCTACGCGCTCGAGATCCAGATGTACAATGAGACGAAGAACTATAAGAAGTTGAAGGACATCTACTACGCGAGTAGTGGAGTCAAGAACGCGATTCCGCACCCTCGCACTCTCGGAGTGATTAAGGAGTGTGGCGGAAAGATGTGGATGCGAGAAAGTGAGCCTGTCTTCGAATGTCTGAAAATTATATGGCTGATCCCCGCGGCGCAGAACAATGGCAGCGCGCCTCCGAAGACTTCTTCACCTCATTCCACAACTATGACGAGGCAGGTTCACCACAGCGTATTCAAGTCCTCAAGTACCTCGTGCTCGCGTATCTGCTCATGGGAAGCGACATCGATCCTTTCGACTCTCAGGAAACAAAGCCGTACAGGCAACAACCGGAAGTGAAGGCCGTTACTGACCTCGTTGGGGCATACCAGCGAAGAGAGGTGCATGAGGCGGAGAAGATATTGCGCGGTATGCCCTCCCATGCCCAGCTTTGTGACGAATTCTCATAAAACGAACCACTCGTCTAGAAAACCGTGCAACGTTCATGGATGACTCCTTTATTGCTTCGTACATTGGCGATCTCCTCCGTGCGCTGCGAACGCAGTACCTCATCACCCTTATCAAACCCTACTCGCGACTCGACATGTCTTTCCTCTCCAAGCAGCTCAACGTCGGCAAGCCGGAAGTGGAGGAGATCCTCATTGGACTAATACTCGAGGGCAAAGTTGAAGGACGAATCGATCAAGTCGCTCAGAGGCTCGAGTTGGACAGGCAGTGCGTATCTTTTTACCTCCACCGATTGATTCATCGGTACAGGTGACTGATCTCAAGTGTGGTTTTACAGCCAATCCCTTGAGAAGCGCAGGTACATGGCACTCGACCAGTGGACTACCACCCTGGAGAACATCCATAACGCCGTCGTCAATAAATCTGCGGCGAGCCGACATCAGGGGAGCATGGGTGACTTTGGGGATTATGAAGGTGGTAACGGCGGTTCGAGATGGAAGCTTGAGGCGTAGTCTTGGACTCTGGTACCTTGATCCTCTGTCCTCCAATTGTATTATCATCGAGTTCGTTTGTTGTTGAGTGAAATGTTGACGATTTGTCGCGGAGTGTGTGTGCGTGATCGGTTTGGCGGTGCCTGGAACAAGGAGCCTTTCCAATATTTAACACAGTGCAATGTACTACATTGATTATTGATTACCTTTCAATTATGATTGAGGACGAGGCTATACACGCTTAACGGATCATCAGTATTGGCGTTAATTTCAACTTTGTCCAGGGCCAGATAACCGACACCAGAAAACTCTATCTTCCAAGTTGCAACTCGTTCCAAGAAACCGATCAGCTGATAACCCTGTGCCCTGGAGCCAGAATTAGGGTGGCTAGCCCAGGAAGGTTGTTGATTAAGCAATGTGGTCAGAGTCGGAAGTTGCTCATGTTCACTCACGAGCCCTTGACCTCATCCTCGTGCTTGTCCATTCACGGAACCTATGACATACCCACTTCCGCCTTGAAGAAATCGCCACTTATTTCGTGAGAACAATAGAACAGGTATGTTCCATGCTGATCCTCAAGAACCGTTAACCCCCCGTGGCTCATTTTGTTCCTGTTTTTCGCGGGCACACACCCCGCAGCTCCTGTACCGGTGTCGAGAGACACCATAGTACGATTGGCTTATACCATGGGCACTCTGGGTAATGTTCTTGCTTAGCCGCCGGCTAATGTTTATCCCTGGAGGCTTCAACGACGGCGAGAATTAAACCAGTACTCAGGCAATTGCGCAGGCGCTCTGTTAATCACACCTGTGAGCTCTTCCGCTTTGTTTCGCCGGCATGCCCAGGTGCCTCGTGTTTGGGATGATAGACTAGAGCAAGGAAGCAGTTCATCCCCTTAGGAATGACCCAGGAACTCCCTTCTTTTCATGGGATACACATGGTGTCCGCATGGAAGTCGAGTTCATCGTACACCAAGCTCTGGAGCGGGCGCTCCTTCACAGGAAGCGGATAATTACCGAGCACGAGCTCGATCTTGGCGATAGTCCAGGTGATTACAATTCATAGGCTGAGCTCGCTCGAGATAAGAGCATGTCGGGCTCATGGACAAAGGCGACACACTGAATTGGGGTGACAGCAAAGCCCGCCTTGCGAGTAGTGTGGTGCCTCTAGCACCGTATACCTGACGTCTTCGGGATATATATTAACCCGCGAGAGGAAAATGAAGCAAGACAGGACCCCTATAATCATGAAAATCCTCACATGGTTCATTATATCTCCGCATTATTGCCTGAATTTGGTCCCACAACCGGATTATAGGCGACGTTATCAGGTGTAACTGGACCACGTCGATGCCATCCCAGGATTTCGCCCGGAGAGCGGCATCGAACAAATCCGTTCACCTCAAAACGCGTCGACAACCGTGCAGAATTTATTGGTGGGGCCGAGCAAATTGAGATCTGTTCCTGGGTGCTACCTTGTCGGCATCTGCATCGGCAGTCGTACAGCGCACTCCCAATTGGGGAGCGCCCAGGTTGCCCGGCAACATTTGCCCGTTATGCACAAAGCCAGCAGGTTTGGAAATACTGATTATGTCGATAAGACTCTCGTTATGCCGTTATATTCGACGCATGACTAACCGGCATATCAGCCAGCCGCATATCGCAGGCGAGCGGCTCGGGTATCATTGTTCTGCGAGGAACAGCTCTTCTGGGGATGGAAGAGATGGAAGTAACGAAGAAGGGGTCCAAACCTGGTGATTGCTGAGACAAATAACCAAGCCCGGAAATAAGGGAGGGCACGGGTGTCATTCATAAAAACTTTGCGAGTTTGTCAGATCACACCTGCGTGATGAACGGCGAAGCTGGAAGAGGGATGGCCTTGCTTGGGAACTCTGGCCGCCTCTGATTGGATACCTCTTACACTTTGCAGCACGATACTGCCTTCGTGCACAAGGGGAACCTATACCCTATTTCTAGTTGATTCCGTTCGAGATGCCACGGCTCAATTGGATATCACCTCATCATTAGAGGCGGGTCTTTCAAAACTGCCCGTGTGGTTATTCCCTAGTTATATTCAAGCTTTTTGCGTGGTATTCGGACGCCCTAAAATGTCCCTCATGTCTTTACCGGTCTCTGGAGAGATACGACAGTGACATCCCCCACCGCACTCGCACCTCGTGGCACTGGATGCAAATCTTCTCATTGGACTTACCATATGATATGGAACAGCACCAAAGTCACTTCTGTGGTGCTTGAAAGCGTCGTCCCCTCAATTCGGTAGCCATTTGGTACCAGGTCAATGTGCCGCAGTCGAAATAAGGATTTTGCGCGTCACGAAATTACCCTATAGATGACACTGACTATCTCTATGGTGCTCTCGTCGTAGTTCTTTTCAACAACGCCCAGTGGCGTTCCAGAGCAAGCAGCCTGATTTCGGTGAATGTCCAAGGTAGGGTGTGAGCCTGCATCGACCACGAAGTTCCGAATATTGCATCCGCTTCTCTTTGCTTCCACTGTTACCCTTGAGTCGGTCTGGCTAGGGTTGCAGGCGGGATTGATCCGAACGGCCGCTGGCAAACATTTTCTACCATAAGCATACTTCCGGTGTATCTTAGACGACTGGAAAATTTGGCATATTCAGTCTTGTCGCTGTCCTCGGAAGTGGCTGTTGTTCCTTTTTTCACACCACCTTGGCACCTCCGTGTTGCACGCACATCTTTGCGACCACTGGAGCGGTGTATCGACCTGCTCCGTGCTCTGAGGAAAATATACACTATATTTCCTCTACGCATCGGGGGCGCCGGCCTCGAAACCGCGCGGAACCGCGCGGAACCGCGCGAAGCGCACGGTTGTCGCACTTCCACTAGCGCTGCAGGTTGAAAGGCTAGTTAATTAAAGGAATTGCCTTTTATTCTGACCGAAATTCGTGCTTCCTAATGACGCGCAGCTGATTCGCGGTGACAGGGACGGGTCGATTCGCGGAAAGTGTGTGGTACGAGTCCAGCGTGCTTACCATGTTCGTCACCATCAATCGATGTGCGATATCTTCAGGGACAGGTGCATGACTTTCGGTTTCCACATGCCTCCACCGGTCGGCGACCTGATAGCCTTTTAGGGGGATGATGGGATTGAGTAGTATCGTCACACGCCTACGTCTGAAGAGCCTTGGCCAAAGTCGCCTTGAAGAACCGCACTGGTTGGTCCCAGTTGACGGTTCAGGTCAACCTCTCGGTTCCGTCGTGGACGGGGACGCAGACAGGGGACACAGACGGGAGCGTAGACGGGGACAAACAGCTCTCACACGTAATTTCTCACTCAGTGGGTATCTAGCTAGAAAGCAGGCCGGCTCCGGTGGGCCAGGTGGGCCAGAGAGAGGGGCCCACTGGACTGATCTCCCTGCACTTGCACCTCACTCTGGCGACCTCTGACCACTTCAATCCCACTTCAATCACCTGTACGCTCCGCTCATCAATCGGGTGGCTCATCACGTCGCCGTGCTTCGGACCTGCGTGAGTCGCGGAATTTTGACGTCCTGATAACCTGCTTCGACGGCACATCCAGTGCAACAACCTCTCGTCCCTCTTCCTCCCCTCGCTATCGAGCATCCTGACCTGCATTCGTGATGGCCATTACTCTCTTCGACTCGTTTGACTTCCACTTGTCGGCCGCTACGGGCTGTGCCACCATTATCCTCTCCGCTTGGGCGCTTTTCCGATTTTTCACGCCCAAACCCCTCGGTACTATCCCTCATAACACCCCTATTCGGTGGCTAGTCGGGGATATACTTTCCATCAACGATCATGTCGAGCGTGGTATTGGTCTTGGGCGCTGGCTCACAGAGCTCGCGTTCCGTTGTGGTCCAATCTCCACGGTCCATATTAGCCCGTTCCTTACCAAGGTTGTGGTGACTGATCCGAGGGAAATCGAAGACATCCTCGGACGTCGCTGGAATGAATTTGGGTACAGCGCAACCCAGAGTAGCATTTTCAGTGGTGTGATGCCCAAGGGGATGCTCAGTATACCCTCGGGTAGTATGTGGAAGGCTCATCGTAAAGCTCTCACCCCTGCGTAAGTGCCTTGTGTGTGTGTATCGGGCCTTTACTTACTGACGATCACAGGATGAGTGTTCGCTATCTCAAGCACTGCACACCGCGTATCACAGATATCGCTAAACGGCTTAGCAACCTATGGGAGACGAAGCGTACATTGATACCCCAGCATGCTTGTTTCGAGATTGAAGCGGATTTCCAACTCGCCACCATGGTACGTTCGGGCTTACCGCTTATTTAGAACCGATAGTAACCGACTTCGATCCAGGATGCTATCTCGGCCACCGTCTTCGGCGATCCCTTCGGGGGTGTTCGAAGCGCTCATGAAACTCTCAATCTCACGGAAACTCCCATTTCTGTCGACCACCAAGGAGCCGCACACTTCCAGTTCCCGCATGTGCCCATTCACCATGCAGTGCGGGTCTTGTTCATGGTGCGTACATCCTGTCCAAGTCAGCCTAGACGGCCATTCTGAATATCGATCCAGGCGATGGGGGAAGCCGTTCTCTCGCCACTTCCCAAGATCAGTTACTGGTTCGTCCATCGTCGCGAAAGCTTCCGTGAAGCATTGAGGCTCTGGGACGAGTATGTCACCGAGAATCTACGCCAGAGTCGCGCGAATTTTGTGGCGAAAGTGGAAGCCGAAGACCCCGACATTTCCGACTCGAGCGTGTGCGAAGCGGAGAACATTGCAGAGATGGTTTACAAAGCAGCTGAGAAGGACGGCGGACTCGCCGATGATGAACTAAAGGACGAGTTTTTGACCATATTACTGTGAGTGCCTTCTTCTTTCTCTGCGCCCCCTTGACCAAACTCCTTTTAGGGCTGTAAGTTCTGGTGGCTAAAGGGCCCAAGGATGTCGCTCACACCTTATTTGAAAGGGACAAGACTCGACCTCCGCCGCTTTGGGCTGGTGCATCAAGTTCCTAGCACATAACCCTCAAACGCAATTCAAACTTCGTCAAGAACTCGCGGAGCGCTGTGGCTTACACGGGAGGGCAGACGACCCGGAGATTCGATGGAATGACGTACTACCGGAAAATACCCCTTACCTTGAAGCGGTCATGATGGAGTGTTTGCGTCTCGGACAGGTAGCGTTGATTGTCAGTCGGCAAGGTGAGAGTTGATTTCGTTGGCACTCACAGGTTTGGGGTGACTGAGGATCCGCGTGGCAGCTGTGTGCGACACGCAAATCCTGGGTCACTTCATTCCTAAGGGCACCGAGATAGCGTTGCATCTTGGTCACGCTGGAACATATGATACGGTCGCGAACGACATTGCCGCAGCCAAATACCATGCTGTACGCGGCCACGACAGCAAGAAGAAGACAGGCTGCTGGCAAGATAATGGGATCACCTTCAATCCAGGTCGGTGGATCGACGAGAGGGGCAAGTTCAACCCGAAGGCCGGTATGACATTACCATTCGGAGGGGGACCACGATTGTGTCTCGGACATAGGCTTGCGGTACGCAAATATTTTCCAACATGTAAAATATGTCTTATCCCCTCACAGGTATTGCAACTTCGTGTTTTCCTCGCTACTTTGAGTACTCGCTTCTTCTTTGAACCTCCCGAGAACCCGGAATTGGACAGCTGGAAAGTCAAAGAGACGGTTATCAGGTATCTGCAACACACTTACTTCAGGATCAAGTCTTGGGAGGAGGTGCGACCATCCGTTTGAGGCGGCTCCACCAGAGTTCAGAAGGTCAAATGATTCTAAAACTATGGCTAACATTTTTTTTTACATTCCATGATGCCCTCCAGTAAATCGTGTATGATAGATGTGGGAACCGTGGGGTCTGTGTCAAATGTTTGCTTCAGACAATACAGCTTTCGCTTTGTTGAGCTCTTCCGACTCGTTGAAATCACCTGGATTCGCATGCGCATAATCCTATGGGTTTTGTTATTTATACCGATCCAAACTCTTTGGCAAGAACGTACCACCAATTCTTTCAGATCTTTGACGACCTCTGTCAGTTTGCCTTGGGTGACCACGGCCAGCTTTTTAGACTCCTCGACCATGTTCGTCTATGAGGGGTGGCTTTGTGGGTTCGAAAACCCCTAAGGCGCTAATCTGGACGAACCGTGTTCTTGATATCCCAAGCTTCTGCGCCATCGTCTTTGAATTTGCCGAGCTTTATACGCAGCTGCTCTTCCTCTTTCGTGTAGAAGATGTATTCCTTCCAGAGCCTGCCAGATGCAACTCATTCGTCAGTACACGGCAAGCCCATCAGTCACGCTGGTGAGAACCTCGAAGCCGCTCCAGTTTTGATCTTGAGCTGCTTCTTCACAGTTGCCGTATCGCTCATCTAAATATTTTTTGAGATGTGAGATCAGAGAGCGACTGTGTTTGGTTATATTTGGTATCTCGTGCTTGGCCCTCATTACACATTCATGACGATGTTCACAAGGAGATTCACGGCGACGTCGTCATCGCTGTACACTGCCTCTAGAGCTACGAAAAGGATGATGACGGCATCCTCGACGGCCTCCGCACTCCGCCCTCTGTCCTTGGACCCTCCAACTGTCGATGAAGAAGCGTCAGAGTTTGAATCACGCGTTGCCGCCCTCCAGGAACACTTTTCCTCTCCGCGGTATACAGGTATCAAGCGTCCATATACTGCTGCCGATATCGTTTCGAAGCAGGGCTCGATGCCAGTCACTCCGTTACCCGGCTCATTCCTAGCGGACAAGCTTTTCGCTCTGTTGAAACGTGCCGCAGATGCTGGGAAACCCGTTCATACAATGGGTGCAATCGACCCGGTCCAACTGACGCAAATGGCACGATACCAAGAGGTTGTTTATGTATCCGGGTGGGCTTCTTCCAGCGTATTAACAACTGCCAATAACGAACTCGGACCAGACCTTGCGTGAGTCCTCCATGCTCCCGGAATTTGCGCCGGTGTCGGCTGACGGAGCTCCGCGAAGCGACTATCCTTATACAACCGTCCCGAATCAGGTCCATCGACTATTCCGTGCTCAGCAGTTACACGACAAGAAGCACTATGACGAGAGAAGAAATACTACACCAGATGTCAGAAGGAAACTGGAATATGTCGACTACCTCCGGCCCATCATAGCCGATGCTGACACCGGGTGAGGAGATATTGCGGTTTGAGCGAAAGCGAATTAAATGTGCACCTAGACACGGTGGTATTTCATCCGTCATGAAACTCGTCAAACTCTTCGCTGAATCAGGAGCATCAGCAATTCACTTGGAGGACCAGTTACACGGCGGAAAGAAGTGTGGGCACCAAGCCGGCAAAGTTCTAGTACCAACATCGACTCATATTACACGACTCATTGCATCTCGCTTCCAACTCGATATTATGCAGTCGACAATGCTGTTAATCGCCCGAACAGACTCTGAATCAGCCAATCTCATCTCTTCCAGTGTGGACACTGCTGACCATGAGTTCATTCTCGGTACCACCGTTGGCGGAGAGGGACTCGCAGAGACTTTGGATAGAGCCGAGCGAGAAGGAAGGACTGGTCCAGAAATCGATGCTTTGGAGGCCGAGTGGCTGGAAAGTCATCCTCTCATAACCTTCGACCAAGCCGTAGAATATGCTATTGGTTCTTCAAGCACCCTTAATGACAAGGAAGGGGCCCTTCGAAAGTACAAGACACTCTCCAAGGGCAGGTCGAATCGCGAAGCCCGGCTGGCGGCCAAAGAAGTGGTTGGAAGCGACATTTTCTGGGACTGGGACTGTGAGAACATCCTCTACGTCTATTGTTCTCGATCCTGCCTGACAGACGACGAAAAGCGCCTCGTACTCGCGAAGGGTACTACCATTTCAAAGGTGGCCTCGAGGCTGCCATCAAACGTACGAATGCCTTTGCTCCATATGCTGAGATGGTCTGGCTGGAGACCAAAGCCCCGGATGTCAAGCAGGCTCAAACCTTTGCTGGCAAGATCCACGAACAGCATCCCGGCAAGTGAGTTGATGAGCACCTTCGTTTGGCCATCCTTACTCACGAGCTTCATAGATGGTTCGTGTATAATTTGAGCCCGAGTTTCAATTGGAGTGCGCACGGATATACTGGTATTCACCTCCAGACCTGAGAAATGCGAGGAATTGACTTTACTCTCTTTAGATGAGACCTTGAAATCCTTCGTCTGGGATCTTGGCAAGTCTGGCTTTGTCTTGCAACTCATCTCCCTTGCCGGCCTTCATAGCACCGCGACCGTCACTGGTGCGCATAGACCTCACAAACAATGGACTTACTATTGACCGCATCTCCTAGTTGAACTTGCACGCCGATTTGAAACGGATGGGATGCTTGCCTACGTCCAATTGATCCAAAGGAAGGAGAAGGAACTTGGTTGCGACGTCTTGACTCACCAAAAGTGGAGTGGAGCGAACTACATCGACCGCATCCTTTCCAGTTCGTCCTGTATCCCTTTTAAGGGCGATTTTGTGCTAACCTATCTCTGTAGCCATTTCTTCGGGGTCATCAAGTACGGCTGCTATGGGTAAAGACTCGACCGAGCATACTTTCTAAACTCTGATGAGTACGTCGGATGGTCCCATTTGCTCATTCGTACGAATAGATTCTTTTTCGAGGATTCAATAAGATTCGCTGAAAGCACGTCATAAAAGCACTCGAAAGATCGTAGCAGCAGCTTTGTCTACTATGCAAATCGGATCAAATCGGAATTAATTTAAACTCCAAGGAGCAAACGCTGGACAGGCCGCCCGCATCGACAGAAACACCTACACCCACCGACGCCACATTAATAAATCAAATCACCAAGACAGGTTACGACGGGGCAAGACGATGAATCCACATTGATCCTGACAGTCGGGTTTGGTCGTGTCCAACACTGGGTCCCTACAAGTATAATGAAGCCTATTTTATGAAGCCCATAATATAATCTTCCAGTATATCCCAAGTGGGTCAGGTGATAATCATGGGTTAAGCCTCACAAATTAACCGAGCATAATTGGTGAGTGTTCATTGAATAGATAAAGCATATATAATTCGGTGGAAACACTACTTGTATACCTTTGATAAGCAAGAAATAATCCGCTAATATTTATGTGCGGGTCGAATGGGTAATGAGGAGATAATCAATTGTATAACCGCGACATAAGCTCCCCATAATTCATTTTTTTTGGATCATGCGGGGCTATCTCATTAGGAACGGAGCCGACCACCAATTGGGAATGTAACCCTGCGCGTCCTCGAGCACTGTCTGTTACGGTTTATGTCACCCCGTGTATTCTGCTGCAGTTGTTGTGCTAGTTAGGTGCTCGTATCGCTTTCTAGCTTTCTAGCTTGTTTGTTATCAACGCCATTTGGACCTGACCACCCAGGTACGAGTCCTTGGACACCCTCTGGAAGTCCAAAGCACCTCCGCGTCTGATACGAGTGATTCCTTCATGGGGCTCAACGGAAAACCCCCATAACCCCATCATAAATGACGCAGATATCAGCCCTCCTGAGCGTGCCACCAGATCCTCGGCCTATGCCGCACCTCTGCCATGCGAGCATTGAGCAAATATAACAAGCTCTCAATTAATTATGGCTTATCGAATCCTCCAGAAGTCCTTCGAATCATGATTCCGAAATGAGGCGAGAGACCAACGCGAATCCCGTCGTAGAGTCCCACGCCGGAGGCTGGACGAATAGTATTCCTCACTCGCAGTGATAGTAGTTTGTCTGACCGACCGGCGTGAGTAGTTCCACCCGCCGACGGGGAGCTTGTTAGGCGTACTGCCGGGCAGGCTCACAGGGTTGTGGGGAGTGACGTCATAAGTTTGTGCTGGCCGTTTTTTGTGCAATCCGACTGTCAATGAGCCCACCAAATCGATAGAGGGTCGATATCCTTACCTTGCATGAACTCGGTCTACTCGCGCACACCAGGGAACGTTGTTCTAAAGAACTTACACGCGTCCGGAGAGTGACCTATCTACGTCTCGTTTTCACATGGCCAAACCCCATAACCCCATTGTTCGTTGATTTATACAGAGCGCCTGTATCAGATGGACAGAAGGATCGATAACGGAGCTTGTCAAGGGCAAGTATTCCTTCCATGTGCATCTCTGAACAAGATGTGTCTATGATGCCGCTCCAGATCTCCCCCAAGGTGGCCCGAAATGTCTCCCTTTCAGTCGCCCAGGGCTATGCGCCTGCTAGAAGGACCCTTGACGTCAGCATGAAGAACGTGGTGATAAGGAGACCGTCTCAGCCATTTTAAAACCCAGTAATGACTTGTCGCGATTCCACCGCTGTTCCATGACGGAAGGGCTGCTGAACGCATGGTCGATCCAGTCTCTCTCTTGGCTCACGGACTCCAGAATCTATCTACCTACTTCAGCGTTCGAGGGGTTTTTCGTGATAATCAGGAGGAATATTCCACAGGATCATCGTCTGCAACACTCTGAAACTCGAAGTGGGTATCTCTAGCAAAACACCAGTACCCTCAGGTTCCACTATTATAACTGTCCTCCGAGGTGCGGTGCAACCTCTGGAAGTATACTTCGAATGAGCCCTTTGATCGATTAGGGGCTTCTTGAGCATAGAGAGCAGTATATACCGTTTCACGAACGTGTAATTAGTTCAAAAAGCCCTTGACAAATTACACCTTCGCTACGAGTACGTTCGATGAATGTTCTTTCTCTGGTGCGAGGTTGTTTTCGTAGTGGGTTTTGCGATGTTAGAGTGCCTCAGGAAGATAGGGTTGAGATATCAAAGAGTGCGATCACTTGCTCCGTGCCCGCTTGGAGAGGCGAGGCCGAAGACTGACCCAAAGTCGTGTGGTCAACGTGCAGATCCGCGGACCCGAACTACCGTCCACCATGACCTGAGTCGTATGCAGCATGGTAGCATAGGGAAAGGGTGCAGGCGAGGCACCAAAAGGCTCAAAGTGCGAGTATCGTAGAATTAAGATCGATTTTGAAATGCATAAGAACTTATCGGATGGAAGGGTGTTGAGACTGCATGTGGGTGGAGGAGTCCTTCCCCACTTTGAAATGTACTCTCTGGACGGTATCAAACCAGGAAACCTGACCAAGGTAACTCGCAGCTACCTTCCCCAATTGTCAATTCCATAATGTCCCTGCCCACCCAATAAACCCTGACATCCAATAGCGGACATCTTTGATCCATCAAGAGCGCCACAACTTCTATCAGAATTTAGAAATCCCTGGACTCAGTGTTTCCGTGCTACTTCTTGCGAGTTGGATCCAACCACACCGACGCATTACTGCAACGCGAGCTGTTCCAGTGTGGAACGCCAAGCTATGACATAATATAAAGAACTGAGCACCCTTTACTTCTCAGATGCGGTCCAAGCGCGCATTGCCTCAACCTAACACCGATTACGCGAGGTCAGAGTATGGCTATGTGCACTATCGCGGACACTATTACGAATAGCGTACCATCTGCGTACCATCTGCGAGTATTCATACTCGGGATTGTAGATAACCGGCTCGGGCGGAGGTATCTCGCTTAATTTTAAGCAATTCGCTTGCGGAGCCGCGACGCATAACCCTAAGCAGGGTCATATGATGGGCTTACTCGGAACAGTATGACGAGTTTCCAATATCGCGTATGTCAAGTGATGCTGAACATCGATTCTCAGAGAAGGCGGAGCAGGCAAAATGTTAAACGAGGGCGTAGGGGAGGCGGAGGGACTAGGAATTCTGTACGTGCCATTATTCCCAGATCAGAGAGTCTGGCCCAGGCGAAGTGGCCCAAGCGAACCTATATAACGTCAACTATCGAGGGGAGAGTAACATATCAGAGAAAACACACGGCCTTCTTTCCCTACAATAAAGGAGATCTATCCTGCCTGTTTTATTTGCTTGGGATCTAGTTAATACCCACCGTATGTAGACAAACTGGGCAATACCATGCTCAGATGAGATCACTCTGGTTGACTGATATGATCTGCAGGTCCCGGTTTCTAGTGCTCCCGGTTTCCTAGTGCGTCTGTGTACATTGCGCCTCTCATCGAGGGTAATGTTGACGCTCGCTGGAGTTCATGCTTCTCGACCTACAGCTTTCTCCGAGACATCCCGGATGTCCTTATGCTCTATATCCCAGCGGCATCGCAGAGGGAAATATCGGCACGAATGATCCCCACACGACCTTTGAAATATTTGGAACGCAGTGCCATGTTGATGATATTACTGGTAATGAAGTAGGTATCATTACGATCTTGCCTTCGTTAAAACAAGCAGGAGAGGGAATCTAATGCAGACCTTCCATGCGATCTCCACCAGACCTATTGTCAACTTTACAGCGACCACGTGCTCGCTAACGGCGGCGACTTGCTGTTACCGGTATGCAATACCGAATATCTGGCATAACCCTATATCAAAGATTCCAGCATATCAGCTCTCGGTGCACTGACGAGGTGTTTGATCATTCTATTTATTCAGAATCGTATTACACTCTGCGATGGACCTGTGACGGCATCCAGTGCCGGAAAAAAGGAGCAAATCCAAGAAGGCGTCTCCCAAAGGAGACAAGAAATAATCGAATTGAATGATCAGATTCGGAGCCTGGAAATACGACAACGACACAGGACCCTTGAGGAAGAAAATCGAATTCGTCCTACCCTGGACGACCTTCATGCACAAATAATAACCCTTCAGCAGCAGATGGCTCTGCATTACCACGAATATGAGACCAGGGTGATCCAATCTGGCCGGGATACTGAGACGGCGATCCTAGGTATCGAAAAAAATATTTCGGCTCTAGAGCACGAAAATAATTACGCTATCTCCCTCCTTGCGCCGATTCGCCGCCTGCCCGCCGAGATGCTTTACGAAATCTTCATGGTCGCGATCATGGAATGTGGCTGCTCTGCGCTGCACCTTACCCATGTTTGTCGATCTTGGCGCTTGGTACTTTTGTCTATGTCCCGGGTCTGGTCCAAAATCAAAATAGGAACCTGGACCAGCACCGAGAAAATCGAGTGCCTGCTGGAGAGGACGGGGAGGACTACCCTGGATGTGGAGATTGACATCGAGCCTGACGAAGTGGTACACACGTCAGAGCCTTGTCAGTGTTACCCTGCGCTCCTCGTCCTCGCCCGCACATCTGTGCGTTGGAGGAATCTGACAATTTCTTCATTCCCGAAGGAGGAGAGGCTACTGGAACTAGAGGCACTCGGGACACCCCTCACTTTTAATGGCCCTCTAGGGAGTCTTGAGAGCTTCAGAATGACTGGTCCCCGCGAATTGAATACCGCGCTGGGCAGCCTCATCGACCATAGTCGCAAGGCAGAAAAAGCAAAGCTAACTACTCTAGAGCTTTCGTCAGCTCCTGCTCTCTATCGTTTTGCGGAGGCATCCTTTGCTGTCTTCCACTTTCTGCGAAAGTTCAAGGTTGATCTCGCAGAGATGAAGGAGCCTTTGGACCTCCTCCCACATTTTCAATGCCTTGAGGAGATGCATGTCCACCGTCTTCATTTACCATTGTACTCCAACACCGTCCATCTTCCGCTTACTCGTACCCTGAAACGCCTATTCCTCAAAAGTACATCCGTTCAATGGATGAATAATCGAACCTTCCCCAATCTAGTCGAGTGCTCTATTATTTGGCCTCACTTTCCAGAGACTCTACTTGGCCAAAGTGGTGTCGACCTTTCATCGTGCATCGATTTCACCTACGATGACCACTTGCTTCAGCCCCTCGGAGCCTTCAAGCTCTCCTCGGTGGATAGGCTAGTTGTCCGGAACGAGGCATGGAACCGCCCCCGTGGTGGCCAACAACTCGGCTTTATCTGGGGATCTAATCTTTCGATAAGCATCCTCAGACCGAGGGTCTTGCACCTTGATACACAGTGTTACGACCAACATCTCATCACCACACTAAAAATGATTCCCCGCGTCGAAGAGTTAATCCTTGGGTTGGTTCGTCCTGATGCGTTGGGAAAAAAATTCCTTCTTGCGATGACAGCAAAGAGAGGAAGAGTGAACCCCCACCCTACCAATAATGAAGCAGGCAAGGGCGTTTCTGGCGTTGACAGTAGCCCTACCTGGACGGCGAGTCTCTGCCCGAACTTGCGAGTATTCGGACTCAAGTATCGCAGGTGGTTGAGAGAATATGAGAATGACGATCTCACGCCGCTCTTCCGGAAAATTGTTGAGACGAGGTCGAAAAGCGAGATGCCTCTCCAAAGTCTCAAGGTTTGGCAAACAAAAGATACTCCGGAGCAAGACGCTCAAGAGCTAGTCGATTAAGCTTCCACTGGTCCTTTTATTGACCTGTGGCGCATTTGAAAGTTGTTTGGAAACACTATGAGAACTATCCAGCTGGTTTTGGACACTATTATGTATAATCGGACCCACATGACAATCTCCCTATATGATTTTTTCTCTGTATGCTACATATACCCGTATATACATATGCCCATGCGTGCGTAGAATCAATATATCGACATTAATTTGAGGGGGAACCTGGATGGAAGTCTATCTCGGGGTTAAATAAGTCGGGAATAGCCTGCGAAAAGACCTCCACTGTTAGATATACATATAATAATCCACGATTTTTTCGACTCACATTAATTGATGGCCGATATATGGGAGATACGTACTCTACGACTATATAACATAGGAATAATCGTTGTACAGTCAGAGTATCTCCCATATATCGACCATCAATGTGAGTTGAAAAAATCGTGGATTATTATAACAGTGGAGGTCTTTTCGCAGGCTATTCCCGATTTATACCCACCCATTGTGCTCCTTTATGAAACCGTGCCTTCTTTCGGCACCGCGCTCTCTTTGGGTCTATTTGGTACCATACCGTGGTTCGGTACCGAGCTTCCTTTTACCACTGTGGCCTGGTGTTTTACGTCGTGTGTCTTCATTTGTACTAGTTTCATACATACATGTACGCGTACGCTATGTCTGTGAATATAAATCTGGATCGACACGGGATGAACCAAGCCGATCTCAATCCCCATTATTCGCTAGAACCCCGGGCCGGCCGGTACTGGACGGGCGCGTCTTCGGCGGCCGACACAACAGCGTAAATATAAGTATGCAAGGCTACCTACCGATCGATGCAGGAGCGGCCTTGAGGAATTGGCGCGTCTCTGGCGCGTCTCTGGCACGTCTCTGGCGCGTCTCTGGCGCGTCTCTAGCGCATCTCGACGTGTCAACCCGCATGTCCTGTCAAGGAGGCGTCTAGCACATCAAAGATGCAGCCAGCCCTTTTCTTTATGCTCAAAGCGCCGGAGTACGTCTGACAGCCGACAAGCAGGGCAGGTTGCACCCGCCCCACGACCCCACTGGCAAACATGGCGACTCGAGATCCCAAGAAAGAGAACCTGTGAGTACCCTCGATGCCTAGATAGCGCCTCGAAAGCTCATCAAGAATCCAAGCCTGTTGCTAGACCGTGCGTGCCGCGCTTCACCTCAATTTACATCCATACCTCCCATTTCGGTAAACATACAGAAATCACACTGCAAGACGTTCCAAATTGGGAGTATACGCTAAGGTTGTTTGTAGAAAATGTCGAGAGAGAATTGCAGAGGAAAGACGATCACACCTGGACACCAGTCCAGCGCCAGTATGTCCCTTACTTCCCCAATACGTACGTACGTACACTCACTCACCGGCGGTAGAGATATCTGTCCAACATCCCAGATCCGCACTGAGGTCCGAATGAAGAAGTTTTGGGCAAGGCACCGGGAGGCGAGACAAGTCATCGACCTAGATGGACTCTTCAGTGATTACTGGAGCTCTGGCAACAACGAGTTCACCGTATTGAGTCAGTCATTATCGCCAACTGGCCCGCGCAGATCGGATTGAGAAGAACAGAGGTCGTTGTCGTTGGAAAACATAGTCGGTATCTAGAACTACGATTCTCTGCAAATAATACCGTTCGTACCTTTGCCACTACCCATCCCCGCCAGCCACTCTAATTTCGCCTAGGTGAAAGCCCTACGCTTGTCGCTCCATGATCTCGAAAGATTACTAGAGGAATACACCCCAATGATGAGTGGATTGATAGAAAAGGCACTAGACAAGGCGTTCAAACTTGGCGCGATCTTCGCAGAGGTCAGTTATCCTGCATCCCATCCACGTAGAACGATAAAGACATTGACACCTGGTAGTTGAACCCAATTGCAAAGGTTGTCGTTGGTGTTGCCAACGCCACGTTTGAAGTGTGTCCTCGCTGCTGGCATACCGGAGGAAGCAGAAGTAACGTTTGACGGTTTAGCTCCTGAAAGAACAAAACAAGTATGACCAGATGCCCTCGGGCCTTTGCGATCGGGTGCAACGTATTTTGCCTTTGGTGAGGCAGGTTGCCGATGAAATTGTCTCCGAGGAGACAAAAATCTTGAAGGACCTCATCCCACGAATGTTTCATGTAATGCTCAGGGTCGCGAAATTATCGTGTGATTATGTCAGGCGTGGTAAGTGATCGTCCCTTCGGATTGACGAGTACTGATGATCGCAGCGAGAACGATCGGTTGTCCCGCGTATCTGGAGATGATCGAAGAAGTGGACAGAGAGTTGACGAAAGTGATCGAAGATTTCGACCGTGCAATGAATTTTGAGGCTCTCCGCATAGTTAATGAGACCAGTAAGCTCTCATTCTCTCAATCTGGCAATTGTTGATCCTCAGGGGTTTGGTGTAGGAGAGCAAGAGCTGTTATCCACGCGTCTTAAGCCTGTCGAGGCCGGCTATCACCGCAAATTCTGCTGTATGGACGGGACCCGACAATCTCTCCTCAATCAAATTATGGACTGGGTACTCAACAAATCGGGACAAGAGAATGTTCTCCAGAAGAATGCGTACTGGTTCTACGGCTCACCTGGAATTGGAAAAACATCGTTAGCCCATTCGATCTGTGCAAGCCTTCACGAGCGAAGCCACCTTGCTGGAGCCTTTTCCTGCCGGAGAGACGACCCGAATTTGAGCGAGCCCTTAAACATCCTTCCGACTTTCATCCACAAACTCGCCAAACTCTTTCCCCCCTTTCGAACTATTGTAGCAAAACACCTTCACGACGACCCAAACCTCACTTTAGAGTCGATGGAAGGCTCTCTCTTCCTGACTCCCTTCCTCGCCAACCGGAGCACACTCTTGTATTTGTTCTTGACGCACTTGATGAGTGTGGCGATGCTCAAAGTCGCACACGTCTCCTGGAGGTCCTGACCGATGCAGCCGCACAAGCACCGTGGCTGAAGATTATCGTCACCAGCAGAACCGAAGTCGATATCCAAGATTTCTTTGGTACTCTCGCCCAATCATCGTATTTGCCATATGACCTGGCCAGCGATCAAGGCGCCAGTGCCGATTTGCGAACCTTCGCCCGAAGCCAGTTCGATTTGGTGGCCACACGTTGGAATCTGGGCACTGCGTGGCCCGAAGAATCAGATTTAAACAGAGTCATCTCTCGAGCGAACGGTCTTTTCATCTTTGTTAAGACTCTTGTCCTTGCCCTTTGGGATTGTACGGACCCTGAAGAGACCCTGAAGGCAGCCTTGCAAGACTCAGCCAGGACTGGCTTAGAATCTCTATACGAACTTTACTCCAGTATCCTCAAGGCACAAAAAGCGCTCAAAAACGCCGAGTTTCAGCGGATGGTTGGAGTGCTTATCGCAGCATCTCCTTACCGCGCACTGTGCGAAGAGACGATTGCAGAGCTAGCGGGTGTGAAACTCTATCTCGTCAAGACATGGGTGAATGCCCTCAGTTCGTTACTATATCGAGATGAAGCGGCCAATGGTGGGATTCGTTTCCGGCATTTGTCGGTTTACGATTTCTTTCTCAGTGATCGCTGCAGCTATCAAGTGAACGTCCGAGACGCGGACGTACAGCTGGGGATTGCATGCCTCCAGGCGATGACCGCCCAACTCCATTTCAACATCTGCAAGCTCGACGATTCCCGGCTTGCCAATTCAGACGTCAGAGATCTCCCATCCCAAGTGGAACAGAACATTTCGGACCCCTTGCAGTATAGTTGTCTCCATTG
>WNFL01420012.1_pt2 | contig 22420 bp, 17 predicted proteins | sample 5400361 | NCBI WGS metagenome assembly WNFL01 (sample SAMN13153351, study PRJNA577476) | soil metagenome | isolation source: 40 cm soil on Douglas fir-dominated hillslope | place: USA:California | collected 2013-09-17
CGACCGGTGCCGCATTCAGGGCCGGCATTGCCGCCGTGAAGGTAGCCGCCAGCCCGACCACCCACACGACGCGGATCAGTCCTGGAACCGCACTTACCCCAAAAATGGGTAAAAACGCCGACATGGCCGTCACCCGAATGCTGGTCAGCAGCGTCGCCGTCAACCAACCTGCGTCCGCCTGCACGCTAACCATTGCCTGGAATCCTAGAAATACCCGGGAATGTTGCCGATCAGGCGGGTCGCAAACTGCGAAAGCGTGCTGAGCATCCAGCCGCCCAGCGCCAGCAGCACCACGACCGCCACAATTAACTTTGGAACAAAGGTGAGCGAGCTTTCCTGGATCTGTGTAACCGCCTGAAAGACGCTGACCAGCAGCGCTGCCAGAGTCGTCGCCCCAATGAGGGGTGCCGCCAGTAGCACAGCGGTCCACAGCATGTCCGCAGTCATGCTCAAGACGGCACTCGTACTGAGATCCCCCACCCAGCGGCCCCTTTCGTTCTTATTCTTTAGGTCAGTCGCCGCTCTATTTCACGAAGCCCACTAAACTGATTCGCGAACTTGCGGATTATATGACTTGTGCATGTGCTTTTACGGCGCGCAATTTGTTCTGTCAACACCTCCGGCGAGATCAATTCGAAACTTGAGCAACTAGGAATGATGAAAGCCGATCGCAATATGCTGATTGCGATAGACTTTGCTAGAAAGACAGCCGATTGAGCTTTCATTCACGAAACTTGCCATTTCACACTACTGCCCGTTTTGATATAAATAGCCCAATTTGCGATCGGCTGGCCGGCGGCGCCTACAGAGCGCTGTGGGGTACACTGACTGCAAGGGGGTAAGACGTGAGTCCGAGTGAAGCGATTGTTGTGCAATCGTCGGATGCGCCGCACGCGCGACTGCGGCAACTTCTGTCGCTCCTAGATCGGGATCAAACCAATGCCGCGCTGTGCGCGGAATGCATGAGTCTTGCGCTCGATTCCTCCGATTTTGATTGTGCCGAATTGCTGGCGCGCCGCGCCCTTCAGGCGCAACCCGATGACGCGGGCGCGCGCTTTACGCTGGCCACCGTAAAGATGGCGCAACGCGATTTCACGGCGGCACAAGCCGCGCTTCGAGATCTGCTCGACGACGGTATCGACAACCCCGGGGTGCGCCTGAACCTCGCCACGTGTGAGTACTTCAATGGAAGGTACGAGCAGGTGGCGCAATTGCTCGAGCCGCTCTACGCCACAGAACACCGCGATGCGAATTTGATGCGGTTACTGATTTCCGCCTTTCACCATCTTGGCCACATTGAACAGGCGGTGAGCCTCGCGGAAGACAATGAACGTGCAGCCCGGGAGGATGGTCCGACCGCGGGCGTCTTCGCATTGCTGTATCTGGATGCGAGCCGTGCTGGACCCGCCGCCCGCTGCGCAAAGTGGGCCCTGGCGGCACATCCCGACTCCGTGGATGGTCTGATCGTGCAGGCCACATTGGACGCCGCCGAACTGCGAGCCCCGCAGGCCATCGCCCAATATCGACGGGTGACGGAATTGGCTCCTGACAACGGTCGGGCCTGGATTGGGCTGGGCACCATGGCGCTCCTGGCGCAGGATTTTCCGGCTGCGAAAGCCCACTTCGAACAGGGACTACGGTATTTGCCCGGCCATCTGGGGACCTGGACAACGCTTGGTTGGACGCACCTGCTCGCCGGTGACCTCGCTGCAGCCGAGACGACCTTTCGCAAGACCCTGGAGCGGGATCGCAACTACGGCGAAGCGCATGGCGCCCTGGCCGCCGTGGCGGCATTGCAGGGACGCCAGAACGAGGCACAGAGGAGCGTTGAGGTTGCGCTGCGCCTGGATCCCGCATCTCTCAGCGCAAAGTTTGCGCAGGCGGTCCTTACGGGTGCGGCCGGAAATCCAGAGGCCGCCAGACAACTGATTATGAATACCGTCGCGGCTCTCGGCGCCGGCGCGGGCCCGCGTGCGGCAGGCTACTTGCGCGAGCTGACGCGGCGCCAGTAGAGTATGCGGCCAGCATGTCGCCGATGGTGGGACGCGATCGCCTAACAACGGGTGTAATGCCCCGCATTCGGCCTTTGAACGCGAGCGTTTCTCACGGAATATCCTTAGCACTCAAAGCGCTCGACGATGGGAAGAGCTGCCATGTAGGTGGCAGTGACGGCGGCGGATCACACGACACTTGACTCTATGAAGCGCCCGCAGAGCCTGATTCCGGCACTGCCGCGGCTGGCGCCAGCGATTTTTCGGACGAAAGAGCGCGCGGGTAGCGGCGCCATCGCACGCCGGTTTCCCTTAAGCCGATCCACGGTGAGGCTCTCGCGCACGCGCTGTCGCGAGCGCGGCATAAGCCGTCGGACGGCTGGACAGTTAAGTCAAATGAAGCGCCCCGCTAGTCAATTTAGTGAACAGGTGCTCCAGCAATGCCGCGCCCAAGGGAATGACATAGGCACTGGCAAACCGCCGGAGCGTTTTAGCATCAAACGGCCACACCGGCAGCTCGTCAATGGCTGCGCCCAATTTACGCAGCCGCTTGATCAGGGAATCATCGGTTTTGGTAATCTGGCCGCCGGGTATCTGGCGCCGCACGCGTTCGAATTCCACGCGGAGCCGCTCGCTGACCTCACTCATCGCCTTCCGCTTTTCGAGATACATGCAACGACGAAATGGCAACAATGGTCCCAGAAACACCACTGGACCCAGCACGAGGTATGTCAACGCCGCTGTGACGACAACGTTAAAGGCACTCGAGCCAGGCGGCAGGCGCTCAAGAGTCACGGCCGCGAGAATAACGATATTTAGCCCTAGGACGGTCACCGTGTACTGGTTGCGAAGTCCCAACCGCCCGACCGGACGCAGACCACCACACCGGTCCGGGTGAAAGGGCTGCATGCTCACCCTGGTGGCTTTACCCGTGACCACAGAATTCAAGAATCGTGGTATTGCTACACAGCGCGCGACAAATACAATAATAATGAAGTACATCAGGACAATGCTGACCAAATAGGCCATCGTCGCCCAGTGCCGCTCTTCCCCTATCCAGGAATCGCCGCCCGACCTCGTCACGGCCCACAGTGTCAGCAACCCCAGAGTGACGGCTAATACGGCCGCTGCGATTTGAGATACTAGATTGATGATGGCGAAGTTATGTTCCCAGGTGCTCACCAGCACTTTCGCCTCACGTTCAGGAATACTCAGTACGTGATCGTCCTGCACCTGCTTGAGCGAATCTGCCAGCACCTGTTGATCCGTAGCGAGTAGAAGCACCAACATCGGAAATGACACCAAGAACGCAAAGGCTATATTCCAGTCGTCTAGAAACGAAATCCTCATTCCCCTCCCAATGACCGAGCGGAGAACGGAGTCGTGGGACGCAGCTACCAGCATTGGCATGTAGGTGACGAGCACAGCCCCGAGATAACAGAGCACCGGCGCCCACCCTGGGAAGCGTCGGCTCAACACTTCGTGAAGTCGGTGTATCAAGGAATAATGCGTCGTGTCAGGTACACCGACCGGGTGCCCGCCCATCGTTGATCGCGCGATACTCTCTGGCGTCGGCGACTCAGCACTCTCAACCATGAGCGTCACTCCCCTATCATCGCCCCTTTTATCAGCGTATATCGCTCCACCAATCACATCCTGTCAATGACAGTCTTCGTATCCTATAATTTGGTGAGAATACCGTTCATGGTTGCTCCAGCGTCCAGCGTTGGTTGACGCCGCACGCGCACTCGTTACCCTGTCAATGTCGGCGACATCCGTTGTCATTCCGGGAACTCCCAGACTGTGTAGGCGGCGGACGTAAATGGGACAGATCTGGCGGGCCAATATCGCCCACTCGTTGACGGCGGCGCGAGCTGCTGTTGTATGTGGGCGACGAAGCGGAAGCGGAGTCGCCATGTACACCAAGGAGACGAGAGTGTTATTACGCCATTATCTGGAGCAAGGGGTGGGTAAGACCGAACTGGCGAGGCGATTTGGGGTGCACCGGCGCACGGTGTACCACTGGATCGAGACCGCGCAGCGCCTGTTCGAGGAAATGCACTAGCATCGCCGGTGTAAAACGCTGGCTACGGCTGCGTCTGAAACGGCCGCTGCGCGACAGTGACTGAAGAAAGCGGTCCGTCGCTGGCGTCGAGATCCGGTTTCGGAGAGACCACCGCAGGACTAAATTGCGAAACCGGCAAACCATATTGCCACTGCACACGTGCGCGGCTGCGCTGGACCATGGTCAGCGCATCGTCGGTGACCCGGGCAATCGTCAAGCGGCGCGGTTCGGAGGTGCCATCCATAGGCTGTGGCATGCCTGCGTCGCGATAAGCGGCTGCAACATTGTTGATCTGCCTTGTCGACTGAAACAATCCCGCGGGACTTGGCGCAACGTTTTCCCAGTCCGTCCGAGTGCCGTCGGCGACGGTACCGGTCCCGACGCTCCGATCTTCAGCCCCGTCCACGCCAACGCCCTCGACTGCAGCCTTGACGCCGCCCCAACGCGTTTATGGGTAAGCCGCATGGCCAAGGGCTAGGAGCAGGAGTGGATCTCGGTCGACCACTTCGGCCCGCACGCTGCCCGCGCCACCGCCGCCACAAACGTCCTGGAACATGGTGCGGACAACGCCGGGGTTCAGGCGTGGTTGGGCCACGTCAACTTCAGCACCACCCGTATATATGATCGTCGATAGATCAAGTCTGAAGGTTGTTCAACGTTAAAGACTGGTTTTGAATCCACTTGGCCTCGCTGGCTTGCGAGTTGGCGTCCATGTTTGTCATCGAATTGGGTTAGTCGCTCGTCGTAGCGTTGGCACCATTTTTTTACACTTCTACTCGACCGGCCAACTGGCAAGTCATTGAACGGTAAACCACAATCGGCGTGGGCTCCGGTAGATGCGGGGGCTCCAGGCCCGCCAGAGTCGGCCACACCGAAGTTCACCATATGTGGCGGGCCGATCCCGCGATTGCTAGACAACAAACTAACTCTACGCGCGACGATTATCGCTTGCTCGGAAAGGATGCCGCTCGACGTTAATTGGGTAGCGACAACAAGCAAAAAACATGATTCAATCGGAGCGCCGGTCGCGATAGCACTACGGTGCAATCAGGGCTAATAACAGTGAAATATCCCGGAAGCCCCAACTTTCTCATCTCATCCGCCACGGGTCGCGCAATCTCTCCCGATACCCGCATCGGTATGCGGGGTTTTGCCTGGACGGTACAACTGTCTCCGAGCTATCCAATCAAGAGAAATTGCGGCTTCGCGCCCATTGGCGAAACGTTTTTGCCAAGTCCATATTCACCGCCTCACTAGCTCTGGCCTCGTGTAGCCAGGGTCAATAACAGTCTTGACCAATTATATTCGGATGCGTCACTAGACGAACATATAGACATACTTTTTTGGGAGTCAACGATGCCGGGCCCATTCACACATATCTATACGGCCCGCCGGGTGGCGGACTTCTTGGCTACCGGTGTAACGCCGGACTTTATCCGCAACATCGACGATGCCCTGCAGAGGGTGCAGCAGCTAGAACCCAACCTAGTCGCTACTCTGGGGCCTGAGACCTGCGCTCTGGCTATGCAGCATTGGCCCAAATTTACATCAGTAGGTGCGCTGGGCCCCGACCTATTTTTCTTCCTTCAGGATTACAACATCCAGGATTTGCCCTGCGACGAAATCATGCTCGCGATGAACCTGCTGTATTACCTCGATGATCAGGGTCGTCTACCGGACCCACCAGGCGCTTATGATGGCTTGCTGACGATTGTCTCCGAAGTGAATGATACCTGGGGCAAGATCCTGCGCTTTATCGTCAAGCTCGATACGATCTGGAAGAACTTCCTCAAGGTTTGGGATGCCACGATTGGGGCAATCCTCGCCAAAGCGGGTCAGGTCATCGACGACCTCACTGGCGGCCTGTTTTCTGCACTTGGAGATGCTTTCACGCAACTGAAGAACGATATCTTGACCCTAATCGAAGAGGAGTTGTTGACCGAGGGCGACATCTTCGGGTGGTTCTCGCTAAAGATGCGCGATGGCTTCGACGCACGATCGTTCCTCTGGAGCGATATGACCCACTATCGGCGCACGAGCATAATTCCGGCGCGGCTCATTGCCCACGCGCGTCCGATGCTGGCCAGCATGGATACCGTGATGCGCGAACATGGAGAGCAGCTGCTTGCTTTCGCGTTGGGTTGGGCGTGCCACGTCGGCACCGATGTCATTGCGCACAGTTTTGTGAATGAACAATGCGGAGGCCCTTTCCGGACGCACTGGCAGCGGCATCACCTGATTGAGAACCACATTGATGCCTGGAACTACCAGTGCACCGTGAATGGACTGCTTCCTCCTGATGACTTTGTAGGCTTTAAAGCCACCTACCCGTCGCTCGCTGACAGCGCACTGTATTTTTCGGTGCAGATTCCTCAAGGTATTGACACGCTCCCGCAAGCCGCCAAACAGGGGGACGCGCGCGTGCCGCTGCCCGCAGCGACCGATCAGCCCTCGCGCGACCAGCGCGCCACGTTGCTGAATACCGACGGAGAATTGCCGCTGTGGCTGGCAGAGGTCATTGTCCAGGTGTTCATTGAAGTGTATGCCGATCCGGCGACGGAAGGGGGTAACAAAGACGTGCAGAGTGCACTAAAAGAAGGCGCTGCCCCGCCGCACCCGCGCAACTTGCAGGGCCAGGCATTTCAGGACGCGCTTCACACCGGCACCGCATTTGCCGGCCTGATTACGAAATGGGCCGGGAAGCTCGGGGTCAACAATGTGGGGATTGCGCTGGATGACCTGCTTAAGGTGATCGCCCCTGACCCGCCCGCCAGTTATCCGAAGGGCGTGCCAGAGGGATTTCCCTTCCCCTGGGAGGTTCAATCGGCCTACCGGTTTATGCTGTCGTGGTTCAAACGACAGTACGTGGCTACGACCGATATGGATCGCCCGGAACCACCGACAGTGTTTACGCCACCGGCGTCGGACTTCAACTTCGGTCCACCGGACTTTAGCGGTGCAAATGCCAGCGACAACCCGGCATCAAACGCCTGCAGCGACATACTCGCCCTGCTTGACTTTCTCTTCAAGACGCTCGAACAGATTGCTCAGATATTGTACGACATTGCCAAATCCGCGGCCTCGGCCGCCACCTGGCCCGCCCGCGAGGTTCTTTATGCAGCGGTGACCTTGCCGGCCTGGCAGGCGGCCGAAAACATGCGCATGGTACTTATTCACCTGGGCTATATCCAGCCGCAGTCGGAGCAGTTCTACCTAGATGGCAATCTGCGCCGGCCCAATGAGATCGACGAGGTGCTCATTCGCCTTGGGCACTCTGTCAATAGCGCGTTCCAACAGGCCCTGGCCGATGCGTGGGATCCGCTCGCCAATCTCGACCACGATCCCTCGCTGAACAACGTGGGCGTGCGCGAAGTGCTCGGTGCGTTGAATCCCTGGTTACCGGTTCGCCTCACGCGGGGGCAGCCCCTGCCCAACAAGATTCAGTCCATATTCTCGGGCAATGACGTGATCGAATACACACGACCCTGGGCGTTTCCGGATCGCACCAATGATTCGAATCCAGCACTGGCCGGAAACTACATCGAGAGCCCGGCGACGACTGCCGGACCCTATCTAACCGATACCATGCCGCACCAAATGCTGCGCACCGACGCGCTCGCCAGCAATAGAGTGAGAGTCTTGTACGAAGCGGCGCAATGTCCAGAGCAGACCGACAAGTTTAACCTGGCATTCGTAGTCGACGGGGCGCGCGGCGGTGTTGGCCGCCTCAACGGTACCAATCCCCTGGGTGATCCTATCGTATTCTCCGCCTACCTGATCGGGCAATTGGCCAACAACCCGAGTTTCAGTGCAAGTTACAACTTGGATGCGGATCGCGCCTACGGCTATCTGTGCTGGGACTGGGTGCGCGGGGACATGCCACCGCCCAACGCGACGCAGCCGACTGACGGCCGCGGCCGTCTTTTCCCACCACCTAAGCATTGGCCTGAGGGAGCTGCTGGAGCGATACCCGGCGAACCGGGTGAACCGGGAGACACGCCCAAGGCGCAAGGCGATCCAACTGCGGACCCCACACATGAGTTCTGGCGGCGCCCCAAGCCGGTTCCGGTGGGCAGCGATCTGCTGTACGGACTGGCCATGTTGTTGGAGTACCCGGGACGAAAATGCCCAGTCAACGATCGGATTCTGCAGACGCCGGCGCGAGAGCTAAAATGACACTGTCAAAAGACCGCGATCAAGACGGCAACTCAAAGGGTGCGCTATCGCGTTTCGTTGAGAAAATCGAGCGCGCCCTCCATAAGACCAGAGATGCTGACCACGACCGGGATCGACCGGCCAAGCATCGCCGCGACGATGATGATGATCAGGGCCGAGTCACCGTGACTGTCAACGTGAACTGCTGTCCGCCGGCGCCGTGCCGCGACGGCAGTGGGCAAGGCGCTGCCAAGCCTCCCGGGCGCCCCACTCACACCACGGGGACCTCGGATGGAACCATCGGGGCTGGGATCGGCGCTTCGGGCGGCATTATTAGCATCCCACAACGCCCCGGTTCAGCGTGGCCAGGACCGCGCAAGACCCTTTCATCCTGCGCCTTTCTGTTCATTCGCGCCACGGTGGGAGATACCGGGTCACGGCCGGTAGTCGGGACGTTCTGGGAGAGTCCGGACATCCTGATCGCGCCCGGTGTGCCCCCCAATCTCGCTCCCCCGGTGCCGCCGGCGCTCGGCGGCGTGGCTCAGGCCAATGTGGACAATACCGTGTACGCGCACGTCTGGAACCTGGGGTTGAACCAAGCCTACGCGCTGGTCGAATTTTATTGGTTCAATCCGACGCTCGGTTTCACCGAGGGCAACCAGAATCTGATCGGCTACACGTACGTGAGCCTGGACGCTCGCGGCGGTGCTAGATCGCACAAACTCGTGATGTGTCCGGAATCCTGGCAGGCGACATTTGAGAACGGCGGCCACGAGTGCCTAGTGGTACGCGTCAGTGACGCGCAGACAGATCCGCTGTCCAGCCCCCCGTGGGATGCTTCCCAAAACCGTCATATCGGACAGCGAAACATCCATGTCATGACCGCCGCGGAGGCGGCCGCCAAGCCTACGGTCGGTATCAGTGTCGGTCCGCTATTTGCTATGCCGGCAACGGTTAAGGTGGAACGTGCAGATCCGGCCACCATGCCATGGCTGCATCTGGCCACGAACAACCGCAATGTACTGCCGGGCCTTGGCGCGCCAACGGGCGACGTCGGCCTATCGCCACCCATACCTGCAGGAGCCGGTCTCCCGAACCTCGGCGCGGTGCCTAATCCCCGAGCCGCTGGTCTGATTGGTAACAGTCACGGTGTCACCGCAGACGGAATGCAAGTCGGCTTTGTGGCCACGGACGGCAATCCGGGGGCCGGCAACGCCCATGTGTACCGAGTGACGGGCTCCCAGAACGGGCAAACTTTCGGGGGCTACACGGTGGTCGTACTCGGCAGCTAATGGCCGGTTCAACACAAAGGGACCGCGCGTGTTAGTACCGGTTCAGCGCACGACAGTGCCTGTTACGGTGCTGACCGGCTTTCTCGGCGCCGGGAAAACCACCCTGCTCCGACGAATTCTGAGCGAGGCTCATGGGTACAAGATCGCCGTGATCGAAAATGAACTGGGGGAGGTCGCAATTGACAGTGAGCTGCTGATCGGCACGGCGCCGGCAGAAATTGTCGTGATGAACAACGGCTGCATCTGTTGTACCATTCGCGGTGATCTCTCCGAGACCCTTCACGAGCTGGCGCGCCGGCGCATCACCGGGAGCCTGGATTACTCTCGAGTCGTCATCGAGACCACTGGGCTCGCTCACCCTGCCCCCGTGGCCCAGACCTTTTTCGTGGACCCGAGCGTCAAGGCGCATTTTCACCTCGATGGGATCGTGACGGTTGTGGATGCGAAGCACGGCCCGCAGCAACTGGACTGTCAGACTGAGGCGCAGGAACAGGTCGGATTCGCGGACCGTCTACTGTTGTCGAAGATCGACCTGGTCACCCCACGGGAAGAGACTCGGCTGCGCCAGCGTCTGGCGCGCATCAACTCCCGTGCCCCCATAGCTCGCGTCGATTTCGGATCGGTACCCATTCAGCAGGTACTGGAGGTCAATGGGTTTGCCCTCGATGCCATCCTCGAGCTGTCCCCTGATTTCCTGGACGCTGACGTTGATACCCAAGCGGGCGGCTCTCATCATGATGATCACGCCTGTGGTGATGAGCACTGCCATCATGCCGAACGCCACTCCGATTTGGACCATGATGAAGTGAGGAGTTTTGTCCTTCGGACTACGGCACCGATCGACATCGGCCCGTTTCAGAACTTTATTTCCAACCTCATGGGCCGCTACGGAGCCGATTTGCTGCGCTACAAGGGCATCATCAACTTCTATCAAGCAACACAGCGCTTCATTTTGCAGGGTGTACACACCACTATGCAGGCGACACCGGGCGAGCCATGGAGGAATGAGGAGCGACGCGAAACCCTACTGGTGTTCATTGGACGGGGTCTACCGCAGGCCGCTTTCGAACAGGAATTTGCGTGTTGTAAGGTCGCCGAACCGGCCTCTGCCTAGAAACCGTGCTCACTATGGCACCAAGGTTGAGTGGCGCTAGCCGATCGCTCGCCTTGTCTGTTATGTACCTTCGCACTCGCCCGCCGGGTCAAGGCCACCAAGCGCGCCGGTGGGATTCACTCCCGAACCGCATCCACACAGTGTTCATGGCCCAGATCAACAACGCACGGTCTTGTCCTCACTGCCGAGGTCGGTCACCGGTCTTACCACGGCTAAAACGGCAGTTTGCCAGGCCGAACAGACTGCAGCAACGCATCGTGCGGCAACCAACTCCATTGCGAATGCAGAGGTGGCCCTTGCGGTGGCTTGTTTTGGTTCTCCCAGCCATAGTATCCCCAGTATCCGGCAAAGCTGGTTACCAGGATCGCCGCACTTACTCCCGGCATCGGCTGTCCAATTTCTCCGACATTGGGCGGCGGGGCGGCAAAGTAGTTGTAGCCATCGCCGCTGTGCTTGCTGGTATACGCAAAACTCCAACCGGAAGTCGGCCAGAACTCGTGTCCACCCCACTCGACGTAGACCACCGGGTGCACATATCGCTTTGTTACTGAATCCATCGCTAATTGGACGACATTGTTCTGGGCGTTTTTCAGGTCAACTGTGCTATCCGCGCCAGTTACCGGCAGGTTGACCGGTTGGCCCATGTTCGGACCCTGCAGCTGGTCAATGTCATATTTTGTGGGATTCTCGGCCGTCGACTTCGGTGTCGGGCCGCGCGCGGTCACCTGTGCAAAGTCGAACCCAAATTGCAGGCCGTGCGCGTAATGGTAGACGGCCAGTATGGCGCTCTCGGGCGCAACCACATCAGGATCAATATATAGCTGCACCGTACACCAGTCTCCGCCGTGGTCAACAAGATCGGCCGCGAGACCCTTGAGAACATCGCCAAGTATTGGAACGTTTGGCACTTCAAAATCATGGCTGTACCCGTAGTACTGCCAATACTCCACTTTATATATGGCTTTATCACAGACGGGTCTGTTGGTATCGCAGAACATCGCCGACAGTTCCGCCGCCAGTACAGGATCACCGACTTCCGCTGCGTTAATCAGGACAACGTGCCCATAAAGCCCAATATTCGCACTGGATACCACGCTGGACCGGGGAGCGCCGTGTTGCGCGCTCGAAGAGGGTGAGACATAGATTGCCCGTGGAAGGTTACTCACAGGTTGGCCGTTTGTGTCCAGGTGCGATTGCTTCGACGTAATCCGGCCCAAATTCGTGCCATCCTTCGCAGGGTCCAGAATCGCGTTGGGATCTTGCAGTGCGGAATTCGGCAATCCCGGCACGCCGGCGTCAACGGAAATCAAGCTGGAGGCACGCACAAAGTCCAGCACATCGATTGGCGCATACTGTTCCTGTTGCCCATGATCCTGGGAATACAACATCAGAGGCGCGTACGTGGCGAGCAATGAATTTTCAATTGTGTCAGAGAGGCCATCACCATCCTTGTCCGGTGCAACCGTTACGTCCGTGGACATTGTCGCGTACAGCTCATAGCCAATGCAGTCGCCGATGCCAGTCTGACCTGAGCTGCCGGATCCGGCGTAACCGGTGCAGCTGAGCGGCGAGTAGAATTTGGCCACGATGCTCCCGATCCCATCCGGTGGCGAATTTACCAGGACAGTGCCGGTGTACTGCTGCATGGGGGAAAGCGTTATTATCGCACCTTGATTGCCCAAGTCCTGCAGCACCTGTCCATTGTAGGTGACAGTGACAATGCCTCGAATGTTAGCAACAAAGTTGTTGCTAACAGTGTATCCAACCAGGAATGAATGATTTTCCAGCAGGCCGAATATTCCGCCAGTTGGCGGATTGAGAGCAATAGTGGCTTTCACCACACAGGCCAGCAGACATTGGGGTGTATTCCCTTGCGGGCCGGCGGGTGCTACAGCCTTCGAGGGACTAGCGGCGAAGATCAGCGACACTACAGCGAGTAAGATCTGAATGCTTCTGGTCGGCCAAATCTTCATATCGGTTACACGGGATAAATGGAGAATCAACCTATAACAATCGTGACATCGTAAAGGTCTCATTTCTGGAAGTTATCATTGAATGAATCGCCACCTCTTCTCTGCCAGCCCACCCAGTCAATGCTATTGGTGCTCTTCTGCTTGTTATACCACATTCCGTGATTCTGTCCGACCGCCAGGATTTCAAGTGTGCCATCCCTGTTGAGTGCGACACGCGATGCCGAGAGGACGGTGCCGCAGAGGCCCTTCCAGTCGGTTCAACAGCGGGAGCTTACGGACTGCGTAGTGTAATAGACCGCCCCGGACTCCAACGGCATATACCGTAAGCGTCCGATTGAGATTCGGAAAGACGAAGACTGTAGACTTTTGAGTTCCTGGGAAATCACTTCAGCCGCTCCAGTCCGCGTTTGGAGTTACCTGTCATACGTGGCGGAGTGCGCCTGCTCGGGTCGTCGCGAAGACTTCCAGGCGTCCGTCGGCATTGCTGGCGACTGTCTGGGCGCCCACAATGGATCCACCAAAGGAGGCCCACGGACCCCAGCCGCCACCGCGAATGACCTCCCATATATGCCATAGAGTGCCTTCTGACCCCATAGCAAATACCTTACGCCGCCCATCGGAATTCAAAGCGATAGCAGGCGCCCCAGCGGGGTACGCGATGGGTCGACTGGACCACCCGACCGGTTCTAGTGCATTAGCGGAAGCCTGGAGAGATGGCTGGCGGCACACACGACTATGCCGGTCAGCCAGAGCCCGATCCCACTGCTGTTTGAGTGACCAGGAATCCCAGCGGCCGGGCCCGTACCTGAACTGTCGCCTCCGGATTCGATGCGCCAGTTCGATTCCAGAGAGGGTCACGGCTGCAGTCTGGAACGACTCGAAGCCCAATATCGACCGACAGCGGCGTTTGATTGCCCGGTAATCCTGCGCGACAATGTTGTTCAGCTGCCGGTTTGTCCGAACTAGGATGTATTTCCACTTTGGATCTTTCCGACGCAGCAGGCGCAGCCCAACGTGGTTTGGTCTGTGCCCATCCAATGTGATCTTTCTAGGCCATTTTGGCAGATTCAGCGCCAGCGCTCTGCGGAAGATCGTCTGGGCGGCGGCAATGCCGCGATCCGCACGAAGAAGCGACTCGACCGCCTTGCCGTACTTATCAACCGCGCGGTATTGGTAAGACAACTTGGGGTGGAATTTGATGTAGCTTTCGTCAACACGACAGGACAAGGTCGCAGGCTTCGCTCGGCGATTCCATCGTCGCTCGTACTCCGGCACGAAACGGATGATCGAGCGATGAAGTGTCGTATGTGACACCTTGATCTTTTGTTCAGCCATCCATGGCACTAGGTCTCGGTAGCTCAATCGGCGGGTGATGCATCAACGGACTACAGTCTCGAAGACCTCGGATCCAAACCTGCGGCGTCGATAAATCACATCTCCAGCAATGGGTTGCGTCATTCTGTACTCCACGAATAAGGGGCACCAGAAATCAGGTGAATACCGCCAATGCAACAGAGCCTCAACTAGTGGCTTTGACGGCGCTCCCGCATCTGGACCGTTACGATGTAATTTGCAGGCGCCTCACGTGTAGCAGACTGCCGCGGTCTACCCACCACCCGCTTCGAACAGCACATCATTGGCCGAACGGGTCGGGATGTAGCGCACCGGATTCTCACCAACAGCCAAAGACCGTAAATGCGCCTTGCCACATTCAATCTTTGGGCTCTCGATGTCGCGGAGATCGTCCGCAAAGAGGCTGGTCTTGATCTCTACCACGAAGTACAGCCGCTCCGCCCCGTCCTTCTCCGCCAGCACTGCCCTGCATGCCTGGTCGACAACCCGTCGTGTCGGGTCGAGCTGCGCCGCTTTCTGCACCCCTTAAACTATGAGGCGCTTGACGTACCACTCCTAATAGGCGTAATTCTATATATAAGAAGATCTAAATCGCCGAAGCCGTTACCTCGGTGTGGTGCGCGACGGTCACGACGAATCGTTTGCAAACGAGTCGACTCGGAGATCGATGATGAACAAAGGACTTGAGGAACTCTTTCAGTATCCGTTCATGTCTTGTTTGGTCGAGCGAAGGACACGGCGCGTCGCCCGCGGAACGTCGGTCTCTGCGGGCTCGCTTAGCCACGAGAGTCGCAATGCTCCGGCACCAATCGGAAAGCTTGAGGAAGCTATCCTGATCGTGTCAACGGGAGTAACCGGCCTGACGACACATGACGGTCCCCTCACTAAGCCGAATGGTTCCAACGAACTGGGCACGCCTTTTCTCAACGTCATCGCGCGGACGGCAAGCAGCGCGGACAACTGCCAGGCAACGTCGTTCTTCATGATCAACGATCAGGGCATCTGGCTATTGCGTCAGCCTAAGGGTCGCGACGCACTCGCCATGCTGAAAGAGGTGCCACCGCGGTGGTCGGACTGGACGGAAGCGGATTGGCTGGCGGCGGCGGACGCCGTAAAGGTCCGCATTTCCGATCGGCGGCTCGACTTTCCCCGCGAGTATCCATACTACTTGGGCTGGAATGCCCAGTTGTCAAACCGGCCGGGCACCACACTCTTCTTACCTGTAGTCGACTGCACCTGGCAATACATCAATGCCATTCTAATATTACTGTCCGAGCCGGATGGCAAGCGGCCAATGGTCGTCGATGATTTTCGCAAGTTCAAGCCGAAGACTACCATCGAGGTACTCGCTTGGATCGGTGGCCAGCTGGGTATCAGTCCGTACATCCCCTACCAGCCGATCGGCGGCTTGAAATGGATTCGCAATGGGTTTGTCAATAAGGACAACGTTGCACCGCTCGGCTTCGGTCGTGCTCTGCGCACCGACTACGAGTGCTTTTTCGCCATGCAAAACTGGATGCTGGTCGGACAGGCCATCGGCATCGGCGGGTGGATTCATGGTTCCGTTTTTCCAGCGTTTCTCTACATCGACGACCCTGCAAAGGGCTGGCACGGTCTGGGATTCCGGATGTTGGAGCCCAAGAAGCTCCGTCCTATGCCAGCCGTACCGGCGTCGCAGCCCAATCCGGTGGGCATTGATGGCAAGCTCGAGGGGCTTTGCCCCCCGTACGTCACGTCCATGAGCGACGCCGTCGATCACTTGCTCGAGGCTAAGTACGGCGCGCACGGCTCGTATGGGGATGAGACCGTCTTCTCGCGTCCATATCGCGACGCCCGTTGCGGTCAGGACTATTTGCGCCAGGCGAGCCATTACTCCGATCAGGCGATCGAGTATACGAAAGAGATATGCAGCTACGTATATGAGACCTACGGCCGGTTTCCTGCGCATGTCGACGCGTTCTATACACCGGGCATGTGGGTACAGTTCTCGAATCTTGAGCTTGAGTATTACGAGAAGTTCTTCCACCCAAGCCAATACTCGCGTCAGGCTGGGCACGACGCTTTGTGGTCCAAAGGATAGCAGGACACCCTAACGCCCCGCGGCTGCCAGCAAAGAAGGAAGCATGTTACGGAAGGTACAACTCGCCGCGATTGCCCTGTCAGGCGCCATCCTCCTGTTTGCCGTCGTCTTGGTGATCGCAGAGTTCTCGTGGGTCCAGAAAGAGCCCGTGTCACCGCAAGACTACTTCTTGTACGGGTCGACCGGCACCGAACTGATGCCCCTTCCCGTGTTCCAGGTTTTGCCGGAGCTGTTTCCGGAGCAGTTCCAACCTGCGGGGGTAGACGCCGGCGACTGGGTAGACCAATTTGGCTTTGTTCGCGGGACGACGACAGTCAATGCGGATCTGCCCCTTGGCCTGAATGTCAGCAGATTTCGGCCCCAGTCTGGCGCACCGTCACCGATCGATTTCGTAGGATTCAACTGCGCGGTCTGTCACACAGCGCGCATTCGTCGCTCCGATAGCGACGCAGGCCCAATCGTGTACGGGATGGCCAATAGCAGTTTGGATCTCGTCGCTTTCGGCGACGCGATTAAGACGGCCATTTTGGATGAACAGCGATTGACCCTCGCCGCGATCGATTCGGCGTACAAGGCACGATTTGGCAAAGGGCTCGGACCGCTCGACGAGATCGTCATCCGCTATTGGCTATCGCAGGTTCGCCGTACGCTGGCCTCTCAGATGGCCCTTCGCGACCTCCCCTTCTCAGGTCTGGATCTTCGCAATCCCGACCTCTTGCCGAGCGGCCCTGGCCGCAATCAACCGATGCGTGAGACGGTACGGTTCCTGCTGCAGCGCACGCCGACGCCCGACGGGGGGTCATCCAAGATCCCGTGTCTCTACCAGCAGCAGCGGCGGGAGTGGGCCCAGTTCGACGGCAGCATCCGAGATCCCATAACGCGCAATTCGCTTGCCGCGCTCGGTGTTGGAGCGTCCATTTACAACCTTCGTCAACCTGGGATACTGCATACCTTGCAGAAGGCCTATGACTATCTGCTGCACCTTGAGGGGCCCCGCTATGCATCCGTCTTTGCTGAGCGGGCTAGCATCGACGCCGTGCGTGCGCAGCGGGGCTCGGCCGTCTATGCGCAGTACTGCGCCGAATGTCACGGATCGCCGCAGGCGGAAACGCAAGTTTGGACTCGAGGCCGGCGTCAAGGTGAGGTGATTCCAGTTAGCGAGGTTGGCACGGATCCCGCGCGCGTAAGCTTTCGTTACTACTCAAGCCTAGCACAGGTGACTTTCGAATTCTTTCCGCCGGGTCACCCACTAAAGCCTCTAGCGGGAGATCTTCGTCCCCGCGGCAATGACGCGCACGGATTTATCACCGCGCCCCTCGAATCACTGTTCTCCCGCGCGCCGTACTTGCACAATGGAAGTGTGCCGACCCTGGCTGAGCTCATCAATCTGAAGCCGCGCCGGTCCGTCTTCTATCGTGGCAGAAATCTTCCGGACCTCGTCGATGTGGGTTTGCTGGTGACCGATCAGCCGGATGCGCAGCGATATTTCAGATTCGATACGCAGCGTTACGGGAACGGCAATCGCGGACACGACTATCCTTGGGCGTACCACAGCCCCGGCTGGAGCAAGGCCGCTCTGACGGATTTGCTGGAATATCTCAAGACGCTCTGACGAGCGCAGAATGGAGGGCGCGTCGTGCATGCAGTCCAGTTGCCACACTATCCGATCAGCCTGCTCAACTTCACCTGCGCATTCGTGCCGTTCGCATTGTTGCTCGCCGGCGCTCTACTCTATGCGGAGAGCACCCCCGATCTGGTTTTCTACCGAACGGTGTACACGATTTGGGCGACAACCGTCCTCGTGACGCCGGCACTGTGCGCCTTCACGCTTCCCTCAAAGTCCCCGCGCCTGCGAGCGATCTGGCTGCTATTTTGGAGCGCTGCGTTCATTGTCTACTTGGTCCATGCCGCCTACGCGGTTTTCGGCGTCTACCACGGCAGTTTCGACGAGTTTTTGGCGGGTCAGGGCGTCCTTCCAGCGGTGGTCAACGTCGTCCTCACGCTCTGGTGGGCACTCGACGTGTTGCTCGCATGGACCCGCATGGATACGCCGTGGATCAACAAGCAGCGGATTGGAGCCCACTTCTTCATCGGTCTGACGTTCTTTGCGTCGACGGTTATCATCAAACGCGGTTTTATCAACGTACTCGGACTGCTGATGGCCGCGAGCGTCGTCCTCTGCCTCCTGGCACTGGTCGACAGCCGTCATCGCGTCCGTGCCGCTGGGTAAGCTGCGCCCATGGACGCGCAGTTCGAGGCCGTCATCATCGGCACGGGATTTGGAGGATCGATCAGCGCTTGCCGCCTCGCGAAGCGCTGGCCTGGTCGAGTGCTTCTATTGGAGCGGGGCCGACGCTACGCGTTGGGTTCATTCCCGCGGACGCCGCATGACTTGGCGAACAATTTCTGGAATACAGGGCTCGAGAGGCGTGCGCGGCCCCGCGCCGTCACAGCGATTGATCGGACCGGTCTGTTCGATATTCGCAACTACGGAAATATCGACGTCGTACTGTCGGCCGGCCTGGGCGGCGGCTCACTAATCTACGCGAACGTCTTCATGGAGCCGCCCGGGCAGGTATTCGCCGGCGCGTGGCCACGCTCCTGCACCAAGGCCACTCTGCGGCCGTACTATGCGATCGCCAAGGACGTACTCGGGTCCCGACCCGTTCCGCAGGGGAGCGACCCACGCCGACGGCTTGTTAGAACTGAATTTTTTGCGAGCATGGCAAGAGCAATGGGCCACAGCGCGGCCCTCGTCGACATCAATGTTTTCTTTGGTAACAATTTTGCACAGCCACTCCCACCTGGTGTCCAGGAGCGCAATCGGTATGGGGCGCTGCAGACCTCCTGCACCTATTGCGGCGAATGCGACGTAGGCTGCAACGTCCAGGCGAAGAACACACTCGATCTTAATTACCTGCACCGGGCCGAGACGAGCTATGGGGCCGAGGTCCGCACCGAGCACCTTGTAGACCGCATCGCGACCACCGATGAGCAGGGGCGGGACAATCCGACGGCGGATGGTCGGCACGGCTACCGCGTCTACTACCGCGACCTATCGGCGTGCCCGACTCAAGGGAACGCCCAGGGCGCGCCGAGCTCCGTTCTGGCGAAGCAGGTGATCGTGTCTGCCGGGAGCCTCGGTTCGACGGAGCTGTTGCTGCGTTCCCGGGATGTGTTCGGCTCTTTGCCACGAATCAGTGCGGCGCTCGGGACACACTTTTCCGGTAATGGCGACTTCCTATCTTTTGTCATCGGTACCCGCGATCCGGCTGATCCCAATTTCGGACCCGTAATTACGCAGCGTATTGACTTCAATCTATTCAGCGAGTTTGATGCTGAACGCGCTTTTATTCTTGAAGACGCGAGCTATCCAGCATTCCTAGCGTGGTTTGTCGAAGGGGCGAAACCCGGGATTTTTCAGCTGCGCGCGCTTTGGCGCATGCTGCGCTCGTTGCACGCCCGCGCACAGGGTCGAACTCTTGGGCCCATCGGTTTTGCAATGCACGATCTGCTAAAAGGCGATCTGTCGTACCATACGGCCGTCCTGTTGTGCATGGGACTCGATCGATCAAATGGCGTCATGAGGCTGCGCAAAGACGGCTGGCTGGACGTGACGTGGCCCACGCGGGATAACCGGCGACTGTATGACGCCATCGTCGAGGCCGGCCGCGCCTTCCGCCACGCCAGTGAGGGTCGCGCATTCTTAACTTTGCCGACTTGGTGGTGGCCGTTTCGCAAGAATGTGACGGTCCATCCGCTGGGCGGCTGCGTACTCGCCGATTCGCCTGAGGCGGGCGTTACGAGTGGACTGCCCGACTCGTTTGGCAAGGTCTACGGATACGAGAACCTCTACGTTGCCGACGGCGCTATGGTGCCGACCGCCGTCGGCGCCAATCCTACCGCGACGATTGCTGCGCTTTCGGAGCGTGTGGCGGAGGGGATTACTGGCATCCCGCCTACCCCGGACCTTTAAATCAGCTCAGGGACGAGGCGATATCGGGCCATACGAGCGATCGGGCGTCTTTCCCGATGTAACAGTCGAGATGGCCGAAACCCGGATAGACGGTTCGGCGGTACAGACTCGGATCATTGGCCGCGCGCAGCATATCATATGTTTTCTCGGTAGCAGTCGGGACGAACATTCGATTCTCGCTGCCCGAGATGAAATGGATCGGCAAACGGAACCGATCCAAGCACTTTCGATCCTCGTCATTCAGTACGCTGCCGTTGCGCACCCACACAGCGACATCCTTGAGGAATCCGGTGACACACTCTGGAACCAGATCCGCCATGGCGCCGTGCGCCGCGGGGGCGACCTGCGCATGCAAAATGATCTCGCCGAACGTGGCGGTCTGCCGATCGCAGGCAGGATTGTCGCACACATACGATTTCGGCATGATTCTCGCGAGCACTGAGACGGCGAGGTCCGACACGCGCCACCGCACCTCATTGGGCCGCTGGTGAATCATATCGCCTGCCGGCAAGAGCCGATCGAGCCGCGCCTTGACCTTCAGCATCCCGATGGGAGTCATTATGAGATGCAATGCCACCTGGCTCGCCACGAATGATCGAACATGCTCTTTGGCGATGTGACCCCGCACGAGGCCCAGCATGAAGCACGGTGAGGACAGACAATGCGCAAGTACCGTCACCTGCGACTTGCCGGTCCGGCGGCGCACTTCAGCCACGGCGCTCGGCCAGTCGAAGCGCCCTACGTCGTTGAGCGTATAGGGACGCTCATGACGGGGCAGCAACGGGCTCGTGCGCCAGTCGAATAGCCAGATGTCAAACCCTTGCTCGACCAGGAATTCGACCAGATTTTGAGGTACGCCGTCAAAGCAGTACGTCAACGCCGTCATCGCCGTCCCGGGCGCTATGATCACTGGTCCGCGGGTGCCGCCGCTCGTGTGGTGCAGAAGCAGCGGACTCCCGTCGCCTGCGGCGAATTCAATTCGCTGAAGGGGCGGGCACTTGAGCGCGCGCCGTTGGCCAAACAAAGGCGGAAATGATGTGAGGCCCGACAGGGTAGCGCTAGTAGACATGAGACCCTCTCCTTATGGACTGCCGGGATTCAGCGGCGCAGCACGTACGTCGTCCAAAGAGCTTGAACGAAGAACCAACCGAAGACAGTGGGAGCGATGAGCCGGTCCATGAACTTCCGAGCCCCGACGGTGCGCAGCGTTGCAAGCAGACGCATGAAGTCGCCCAAACCAAGCCGCAGGATACCGGCGCCGGCGATCTCGCCGCTCGTTTCGGTTCCCCGGTGTAGGTAGCAAAAGAGCGTCGTCGTGTCAGACCACAACCGAAAGATCGAGCCAGCGCGAACCTCTTTCTTGCCAGCCAGGTAGTAGGAAGAACCATCGTGGGCAAAGCCCATTTCATAGACCATCCAGCGCAATCCCTTCACGCCGCTCGGCGTAAACAGTCGAAACACGCCCTTCATACAAAGCATGTTCGCCGCCATGGGCGCAAAGTCGATGGCACCGCTCATCATCCCTGTGTGTGTGGGATCGGCGATGAACGCCCGCAGGTTGGGGATCGTGATCGTAGCATGCAGCGTCATCACCGATGGTGCGGACTGCCCGCTGACCGCGGCCGTCCGGGGGTCGGTTTGGTCGAGCACGAGCGATCCGGCCATCCTTTCACTGAAGCGGATCCCCAGGGGCAGCTCTTGTAGCACTCCAAGTCCCATAATTGTCCTTTTGATTCGAGCATATACCGCGTGGGATTCTATGCGGAACGCGTGGGTCCACCGTCGCACTACATACTCTTGGCAGCCCTCAATCGCAACTGCAGACTGCGTTGCCGTCACGCAACGCCGACGGCAATGTCGATGCCGACGTGCAGTAAGCGTGCGGGCAGGTTCGTCTTGCCAGCCTGGGAGCACCAGCGACGTGACAGATATTAGCTTCCGCTATTCCAAATGATTCACGATGGAATTCGCGTATGCGTCGAGCGCATGGTGCATCGAGCGGGCGATGAGTTTGATCCCGTCGCATAGGCGAACCCCTACCGATTACGATCACGCCATGGAGTTCAACGTCCAACTCTAATCGATATTCGGCCGCCTTGTGCCCGAGACTCATGCAATTGCGGAGACTATCGGGCGACTTTGCTAGCAGTTCCAATGTAATCGGGTTTATGCTCTCTGGCCGACAGAAGGTCCTCTGACCAATTCCCGGCGTCGTGTGGGACCGGAGTGTTCACCGCTGCGGCGTGCCTGGGTTGCCAAAGCGAGTAGTCGAGAAATCTAGTGAATTAGGGTGCGCGTAATGCGAATTCCAATCTGGAAGGCTGGCGTTGTATGTCCCCGGCGCGCCGGTCGCACGCCATGAATCGCCTGCTCCCTGCCACTAAACATGTCGACTTCGTCTCGCAGAACCCCATGGTCAAT
>WNFL01133814.1_pt1 | contig 22407 bp, 22 predicted proteins | sample 5400361 | NCBI WGS metagenome assembly WNFL01 (sample SAMN13153351, study PRJNA577476) | soil metagenome | isolation source: 40 cm soil on Douglas fir-dominated hillslope | place: USA:California | collected 2013-09-17
CACCCACGAGAATTCCGGCGACAGCGGTGTGTTGCTGACGATCACCTTCGACGGCGCCGGAAACATCAACGGTACCGCGATCAGCAATGACCTCGGGGTCATTTCCAACTTTGCGGTCATGGGAACCTATTTGGTGACGGCCAGCGGCGCGTTGACCGTGAGCCCCACCGGCGGTACCCCTTTTACAGGGGGTGTGAGCGCGGACGGCAATGCGATCGTCCTGGCCAGCCTGAATGCCCTTGACCCTCCGGATGTGGTCATTGGCGTTCGTCTATAGCCACCGATTGAAACGGCTGATCCTGACGGGCCTGATGGCTCTCGAAGGGGTCGCCGTGCATGCGGCGCCGCTGCCGCCACCAGCGCCGGGACAGCCAAGTCCGGGGAGTTCCGTGACGATGGACGTTCATCTGCCAACGGCCCTGGCTGATTGGTCCAGGGGAGCCCAGATTTTTGAGGGTCTCGGCACGTATCACCGCCGGATAACCACCTCTTCCCCTGAGGCGCAGCGCTATTTCGATCAGGGCATGCGTTTGCTCTGGGGGTTCAATCACGATGAATCGACGCGATCCTTTGCCCGGGCTTTGGAGTTAGACCCGTCCTGTGCGATGTGCGCGTGGGGAATCGCGCTCACCGTCGGCCCAAATTACAACCTGCCCATACTCGCGCAACCCCGGGCGAAAATCGCGTTCGAGGCCACAAGCCGCGCGCGAAGCGTCGCCGGCTCCGCCACGCCGGTCGAACAGGCACTCATTGCGACGCTCGCGCTGCGATACCCGAATGGCCAGCCGCTCGACCCGCAGAGCGCCGGTCGGGTGCTGGCCTCTTACGCTGGCGCCATGCACGACGTCGCGCAGCGCTTTCCAGATGACCTAGATGTGCAGACGCTGTACGCCGAAGCGATGATGACTGTGCACGCGTGGAAGCTCTGGAATGCCGACGGGACGCCCGCCCCGGGAACAACGGACATCCTCATCACGCTGGAAAGCGTGCTGAAGCGCAACCCGATGCACGTTGGCGCCCTCCACTATTACATCCACGCCATCGAGGCCTCCCCGCATCCCGAGCAGGGTCTTGCGGCGGCCGCGCGACTGCACACCCTGGCGCCGGCGGCCGGTCACCTGGTGCACATGCCGGCGCACATCCTGCAGCGTGTCGGCCGCTACGAAGCAGCCGCGGAAGCGAATCGCAAGGGGGCCGCGGCGGATGAAGCCTACCTGGCGAAGACAGGGCCGCTCGACTACTACCCTACGATGTATATCAGTCACAATTATCAGTTCCTGGCCTACTCCGCGGCGGCCGAGGGCCGCGAAGCCGAGACGCTCGATGCCGTGCAGCGCTCGAGGGCCAGCGTTTCCGACGCCATGCTCAAGGAGATGCCGGGCATGGACTGGTATGTCGCCGAGCTGTACACCGCCCCGGTGCGCTTCGGGACGTGGGATGCGCTGCTCACGGTGGCGCCGCCCGCACCCGGCTTGCCCGGCCTTGTCGGCGGCTACCTGTATGCGAACGCCGTCGCCCTCGCTGCGATGAATCGGCTCACGGAGGCGCGCGCCCGACTCGGGCAACTCGACACGCTGATCGCGGGCCTACCCGCCGACCTGCCCGCCGGACAGAACACGCTGCGCGACGTGCTCGCCGTCGGCCGACACGTCGTGGCCGCACGCATCGGCAGGGCCGAGGGGCACAGTGAGGAGGCACTGCGCGATCTGGAAGACGCGGTGCGTCTCGAGGATGCGTTGGCCTATGACGAACCCTCGGACTGGTTCTTCCCGGTTCGCCACCTGCTCGGCATGGAACTCATGCACGATGGGAAGTTCCAGGACGCGGAGCGCGTCTATCGGGACGATCTGGAGCGCCATCCGGGCAACGGCTGGGCCCTGTTTGGCCTCGAGCAGGCGCTCAATGCCGAGGGGTGCGTTGCCGAGGCGCATGCCGCAGAAGCCACATTTCAAGAAGCGTGGCGGCACGCCACCATTTCAATCAGTGCCTCGGCTTTCTGAGGCAGTCCGGATCGCCTTCGTCCCTGAATGCGCGGCCTCAAATCCGCCGCTGGCAACCCCGCAGGGGAGGCCTCTTAACCGAACCTTGCGCGGAAGGGTAGACTCGTCCGGTACGGCCCCAGGGCAGGATCTCAGACTTTTCCAAAAGGCGCCGTATCAGGACGAATGGTGCACAACTCGCGATACCCCGGATTCCAACCATGGATCCTCCTGAGTGTGGGGCTTGCGCTCATTGGCTCACCTCACGCGCTCCTGGCTGACACCCCCACGGCACCGCCTACGGCGCAACAGACTTACAACGAGGCGCAGGCGGCATACGACAAGTCAGATTGGCCGACCGCGATCAAAGGGTTCGCATCGATTGCCCGACCGGACGAGGGTGGGGAGGTTTCCCACGCCCAGGGCATTATTCGCGCGCGACTCGCGCAGGCCTATGCGCACGAACGCCAACCCGAAGAGGCGGTGCGCGAGGCGGCCATCGCCCTCAAGGGTCTTGGACCACACGACCATATCGAGCGCGCGTTGATGTGGCTGGCGATCGGGGAAGCCCAGCGCTATGGCCTGGCGATGCCTGCGGCCGTGGAGGCTTACGAGAAAGGGTTGGGCGCTGCGCAGGAAGCCAAGAGCGCAGAGCTCGTCGCGAGCGCCCAAATCGGGCTCGCGCTCTGCTACATGACCGTTGATCCAGCCAAAGCGACTGCCTTGATGGATGCTGTCCTGGCCTCGCCGGAAGCCTCCTCCTACGCCAAGCTCCTGCACGCTCAATATTATGATTTGCGGGGTCGCGCGACCCTGAATCTCGGGCAAGCCCGCCAGGCAATTCCGTTCCTCACCAAGGCGATAGCACTGTCCGGAGGCATTAGTGGGACGAAGGTCAATTTGATTCAGATCGGCATTCGCGGGGACGCGGCAATTGGTGCGCTGCTGACCAATCATGAGGAGAGTGCCCGCGAATACCTGGCCTGGACGGGCGCCGGCCACATGAAGTCCGAAGAGTGGACCAGTGGTTTCGGCAGTCCACCCCACTGCAGTGAGGCCGCAGACATTCGCCCAGATGACGTGGTCGTCGTCGAGTTCTCAATCGCGGCCGACGGGCATGTGCTGGGCGCTGCGCCGATCTATGCCAGCCGGCCAGGGACGCTGGGAATCGCTTTTGCGAAGGCGGTGAAGGGATGGAACTGGAACCCCGAGCGCATTGCCACGTTGCCGTCGTTTTGGCGAAACATGGTGCGCGTCGAATTGCGTTGCGACTCCCGTCCCAGTGCGCGAGGCCTTTCCGACCCGTTTCGCCGCGAGACGCTCGCGTGGCTGGCCGAGAAGCAACTTTCACCTGAAGACCTCGCGCCGCGTGAACAAGGGTACGTGGCCAGCAATGATCCGCGCCTCGAGCGCGACGATGTGGCGGCAATACCGGCCTTGCTGGCGAGGTTGCCGATTGAGACCGACCACAAGAAAGTAGTGGCCCTGGCGAGGCTCCTGACCACTGCATTGAACAAGGCCGGGGCACCGGCTGCCGCCCGCGCATTGGCAATGAACCTGGAGCCTGAGGACCCGTCCTCCTATTCGACCGCTCGGCACGTTCGCACGCGTGCGAGCCAGGTTGCGAGCCTGGAGCAAACCGACCCCGGGTCGGCGGCAACGGCGTGGATTACCCTTGAATACGCGCTCGCTTTGGAGGGCGACGGCCGGTTCAAGGACGCGCGGCCGATATTGGAACGCGTCCTGGCCTACCCGACGGACGTGGTCGGCGAGCACGACCCCGTGCGCGACGTGGCGATTCTTCATCTGGCGTTGCTGCAACGCCGGGCAGGTGATGCGGCCGGTGCTGACACGAAGGTCAAGGCGGCGGGGCTTACTCCGGCACAGTGCATGCTGTTCGATGTACGCCCTGTAGTATCCAATAACGCGGTGTACTCCGATGACTTTCCTGAAGAGGCTCTGCGTTGGGGCTTCGACGGCTATGTGCGCGAAACCTTCAATATCAAAGCCGACGGGCATGTCGAGAACGTACGGACGCTAGTTGCCTATCCGCCGTTTGTATTCCGCTCTGGTGCTGAGCGTTCGGTCGCGCATTTTCGCTATCTTGCACCGGTGATTGACGGAGTCAGTGCGGGATGTGACGGTCACGCGATCATCGTAAGATTCAACGCCCATCCCTAAGGTTTCACCTTGATCTGATGGGCGCTATTGCAAAGAGTAGCGGGCAGCCTCGCTGCCCTACAGTGCCCACGTAATCCCAACGGACAGGAACTTGGGGTTTCCCCCGGAAACGCGAAACTGCTGGTATTCACCGCGCACCGCCAGTGATCCGATCTTGAACTGCGCTCCCGCACCGGCCGCGAAGTCGCTGGTCGTGCCATGCCATCGTGCATACGGGCAATTGGGATTGGGCGCGACGCCGCAATTCACCTGCGGATCATACGAGGTCGAGGAAGCCTGGAGCCTGGCGAAACCGCCTTTGACGAAAACGTCCACGACGGGGATCGGCAGGAACAGCAAGGCGAAGGCACCGCTGCCATTGATGGACACGTCGTTCGTCGTGGTGCCCACAGTGCTGCTCGGGTGGCCAAAGTTCAGGTATTCGACCTCGGCGCCGATGAGGGAAATAGGCCGGATGCCGACCATGAACTTGTAGGCCGAGTGATTTTCCTTGAAATCGTAGGCGCTGAACGGCGCATCGACCGTAGGGATGCCCGCTTCCAGTTGCGACTGCCCCACCGCACCACCTGCGTAAAGGCCCAACAGATTGTCGGCTACGGCCGGATGGGCCGGCACCAAGGCCCAAAACAAGGCCAAACCGGCGAGGCCGGAAAAGTGCAGACGAGACCAGGTCAATCGTAGCTTGCTCACTAGAAACCTCCTTGCTTAAGCAGGCGCTGAGTCACCACAACGCTGGGTAGACCAGCGGGCAGCCTCGCAAGTTCATGGAAATCAACGCTCGAGCAGGCAGCACAGGGCACTCAGCGCTTAACTTTGATCGCTCGCCGGGATGTCGGCGCTGCTTTCCGATCCAGGCGGCGCGAATGGGCCTGTTCCGCGATCGGCGACAGCAGGCACGCGATGCTGACCAGGGGTCCCGGCCGTGGATCAGGGGTGTAGGCCAACCGCGCCACCTCATCGAGCAGGACATTAATCCGCCTTAATCTCTGCCGGGACAGCCGGGTCACCAGGCGAAAGATCCAGTGATTCCGTCCGGGCCCCTCAATCGCCCAGTGCGGAACCTCAAAACCCGACGCGTAATCCTTGGCGGCCCTCGTGGCCATCGCCTTTGCCACTCGAGCCATCGGACGGCGGTTCTGTTCGAGGCGTGGCGCGCGGGCCCAGCGGATCAGGGGGGCGACCGGTCGATATTGCGTCGCGGGTCGTCCGCGTGCGAGGGCCTTGGGCAAAGTCTCCACCAAACCCACCCGCTTGAGTGCCACCAGGTGCTGGTACAAGGCCGTCGGTCGGTACCCCAGCGCGGCGGCCAGGACAGCCACCGTACAGGGGCCTACCGCGCCAAGCCGATCGGCGATGTCCTGCCGCGTCGGACTGGACAGAGCCTCAATCTGATCGCGTCGCTCAATCCAGTAGGTCTTCATTTCTGGGTCACCTTATCCCCCGATCAGCCGGCGCCACCGCGACACCGGGCGCTCAATTGTAGTGTTTCAGGGTCTTAAGCCGCCACGGCGCCCCCGGAGCCGCTCTGGAAGGATGCCGGCGTGCCGCGCCGCTGGATGCCCCGTGAAACTTCTGCCTTCCAGGGCGGTCTACCTCTTTATTCATAAATCTTAGTTTTTGTGAAATACTGCGGGCATCGCCCCTACCCCGCCGACGGGGTTCCGGAACTGCGGGGCGCGAGATCACTTCCTCATCCTGGCTCGTCATTCAATAACCATCACCAAACGAGGTTTCACCGTGACCACACTTGCACTACGTTGGGCAGCCCTGTGCCTTGTTCTGTTGGGCGCGGGTGGGACCACCGCCGCGGATCCCACTGCTCCGGCGATCGGGGGCTGGGGCTTTGACCTCAGCGGCCTGGATCGCTCGGTCAATCCGGGCGATGATTTCTTTCACTACGCCAATGGCACCTGGATCAAGAACACTCCGGTGCCGGCGGATCGCTCGCGCTGGGGCACATTCGACCGATTGAACGCCAAGTCCGAGGCGGACCTGAAGGCCATCGTCGATGAGCTGCTGGCCCAGGCCCCGCCGGCCGGTTCGGACGCGCGCCGGGTGGCTGACTTCTACCAGGCTTACGCCGACACCGGCGCCATCGAACGGGCAAAGCTGGATCCCATCGCGGCCGAACTCGCGGGGATTTCAGCGCTGCACTCCCATCGCGATGTCGCCCGGTTCATGGCCAGGCCGACGCAGCCTTATGGGGGCCCGATCGCCTTTTTCCCGACCGTCGATCCGAAGCAGCCCGGCCGCTACGCCATCCAGGTCACCCAGTCGGGCCTGGGACTGCCCGATCGGGACTTCTACCTGGATCCAAGTGCCTCCTTTGCCACCATCCGGACCAAGTACCAGACCTACATCGCAACGATGTTGAGCCTGGCGAAGTATCCGGATGTGAAGAATTCGGCGGAGGCGATCCTGGCCCTCGAGACGAAGATTGCGGCCGTCTCCTGGCCCTACGATAAGCGCCGGGACTATGACGCGACCTATCATCCCAAGACCCGGACCCAACTCGTGGCCATGGCCAAGGACTATCCGTTCAACGCCGCGTTTGCCGAGGCGCAACTGCCGGGCTCGTTCGACCGGTTCATCGTCGCCGAGGACACGGCGGTCGCCGCGCTCGCGCCGTTGTTCCTGAACACACCGCTCCGGACCTGGCAGGCGTACCTGACCTTTCATTGCCTGGACGCCTACGCAGACGTCCTGCCGCAGGCCTTTGACGATGTCTATTTTGAGTTCAGGGGCCATGTACTCAACGGCCAGCCACAAAAGCGTGAACGCTGGAAACGAGGGATCAGCGCGGTCAATGCCAGTATCGGACATTTCACGCCCGAGGCCAAGGCCAAGATGACCGCCCTGACGGACAATCTCATGGCGGCCTACAAGATCAGGATTTCACACCTGGCGTGGATGTCGCCCGAGACGCGCGAGGCGGCGCTGAAGAAACTCGCCTCCTTCCGGGTGATGATCGGGTATCCGGAGCACTGGAAGAGCTATCAGGGCCTGGAGATTCGCGCCGATGATCCGGTCGGCAATGGGCGGCGCTCTCTGGCCCACGAATGGCGCCGTCGGATCGACCGGCTCGATCGCCCGGTGGATCGCAGCGAGTGGGGCCTGCTGGCGCAGGAGGTGAACGCCGAGAATCTCGCTGAATTCAATGCGGTGATCTTTCCGGCAGCCATCCTGCAGCCTCCTTTCTTCGATCCGGCCGCGGACCCGGCCGTCAACTACGGGGCCATCGGCGGTGTCATCGGGCACGAGATCAGCCACAGCTTCGACGATCAGGGGGCGAAGCTGGATGAGACTGGCCGGCTGCGCCAGTGGTGGAAATCCGAAGACGTCGAGCGCTTCACGGCGCTGGGAAAGCAAATTATCGCTCAATATGACCGCTTTGAGCCGTTCCCGGGCGTGCACGTCAAGGGCGCCAATACCATCGGCGAGAACATCGCGGACCTCGGCGGAATCAGTGCCGCGCAGGAGGCCTATCGGATCTCACTGAACGGGGCGGACCCGCCGGTGCTGGATGGTTACACGGGTCAGCAGCGGCTCTTCCTCGGCTGGGCCCAGGCCTGGCGCGAAGTGATCCGCGAGGAGGCCCTGCGCACGCGTATCGTGTCCGATGAGCACAGTCCGGCGCAGTATCGGGTCAACGGGGTGGTGCGCAACGTCGATGGCTGGTATGACGCCTTCAAGGTTCCGGCCACTTCGTCGCTCTATCTGGCCGAATCGGATCGTGTGAGAATCTGGTGAAGGGCCCGTGCCCGCTGTTCCCTGCGGCGCTCCGTTGAGCGGCAGATGGGCGGGCACGGCGCATGAAATTGCCGCGAAGCACAAGGGCGCTCCATGACCACGCGACGCGCGTTTGCGCAGCTCCTGGCGGCGGGGCTGGTGAGCCCCGCGCCTGCCGCGCCCGGAAGTGCGCGCCGCGCCGCGGCCGCGGGCGCCAAGACGCGCTCGGCGGAAGTCCTGGCGCTGCGCGCGTTTGTCGAGAGAACGAGTCCGCGGGGACTGGAAGCGGCCGCCAGTGCAGAGTGGGCCCGCAGCTGGGATCAGCTGCACGGCCAAGCCGACGCGATGGGCGATGGCCCGTATGTCATCGCCCTGCGCAGGCTCCTGGCCTGGTTCAAGGAGGGTCACACCACCATCGTGCCGTTTGAATTCCTGGGTGCGGTGCCGGCACCCCTGGCCAGTGGCGTCTGGGGACTGCGTTTCCCACTCAAGGCGGTGCCGTTTCACGACGGACTGTGGATCACGGAGGCCAGCGCCGAGGCCCGCTCGCTCCTCGGCACCCGGATTCGATCCATCGGCCATCAGCCCATTGAACGAATCATGACGGATCACGTGCGCTCGTGGCCGGGCGAGAATCCGGCCTGGGCCCATCACTGGGCGGGTGTGCTCGCCAGTTCGGCAGGCACGCTGCGCGGGTTTGGCGTTGCCCAAGGATCAGTCGACGCCCCGCTGTCCTTTGAGGGGATGTCGAGTGACAGCCTTGCGACCACCACGATGGTGACTCCAACGAAGGAGAATGTTCCAGAGCGAGCGAAGGTCGCGCGCTCCACGACGCAGGTCGAGCAATTCAGGGCCGGGGTGGGTGTAGGAAACTTTATAAAATCCCTGCCTGGCGCGTTGTATGTCTCCATCGATGACATGGCCGACCTCGAAGGACTCCCGTTCGCCCAATTTACAGACGCCATCCTCTCCGCCATGCGCGCTGGGACGATTGGGCGCCTGATCATCGACCTGCGGCGCAACGGGGGTGGGGACAACTACCGCGGCGAGCCCCTCCGGCACGAGCTGGCGCGATCACGCTTCAATGTTCCCGGGGGCCTTTACATCCTGATTGGGCCCGCCACCTTCTCTGCGGCCCAGAATTTCGCCAACCGGCTGGAGCGTGAGTGTTTCGCAACCTTCGTGGGCGAACCCACGGGCAGCGCACCCAATCTCGTGGGAGACCCGGCCTTCTTCGTTGGTGAGGTGACGGGGATTACGGCGATGGTGGCGACCTTGCGCTGGTATGACGGCGGACCGGATGATCGGCGGCGCTGGATCTTCCCCGATGTCTTTGTGCCCTCGCTTTATGCGGACTGGCTCGGCGGTCGCGATCCGGCACTGGACGCCGCACTCAGCGCGGTACCCGTGGGCGACAACGCCTTCGCGTCGCGCCCGCGCTATTTCGAGCGCGAGAGCCAGAAAGCAGGCTGGACACCGTTTTGGGGTCCTGCCTGAGGAGTTCTGGCGAGACGCAGAAGGAGCATATGAAGTGAGCAAGCTCGCGACGTTTGGGCCTTTTGCCGCCGCTGCATTGGTCGTGGCGAGTTGTTCGCGCAACCCAGGCCCGCTGATCACGCAGGAGGAGCTGATGCGAAGGGCGCAGGCCATCGTGGATGCCGTCGCCACCGGGGATCGCCGGCCGTTTGAGAAATACTATGCGGCCGACAGCCTCATCGTTGATGAAACGGGCCACATCATGGACAAGAAGGCGTTCGTCGCGGCGCAGTCTCCATTGCCCAAGGGCTATTCAGGCTCGATCAAGCTGGTGAACCCGCAGAGCCGGATTGTGGGAGACACGGCCATACTGAGCTACGACATGGACGAATCGGAAACCATCTACGGCCAGACGATGAAGGCGCGCTACCACGAGACGGACATCTGGATTCGGCGTGAGGGCGAATACCAGATTGTCGCTGAGCAGGTGCTCCGGTACTACGAAGACCCAGCGCCGGGCCCTCCGGATGCGAAGCACTACCCCGATTACGTGGGCACGTATCAGCTCGCCCCCGATGTCTTGCTCACGGTATCGGCTGAAGGTGGGCAACTGTTCCGGCAGAGGACAGGCAGGCCCAAAGAGCTGCTCGTGCCTGAAGCACCGGACCTTTACTTTCGCAAAGGCATTGAGGGTCGGCTGCTATTTCAGCGGGATGAGGGGCGAAGGGTCATTGCGCTGGTTGATCGACGCAACAACGAGGATGTGGTCTGGAAAAGAATCGCAGTTACAGTAAGGTGACCGTTGATGAGAGGTCTGCGGGCGGTCACGTCCCAGGATTTAAAAACCCGCCGATCGTCGCGCCAAACTGCGGCCAGAGTTGAATGTCGTTGTGGCCGGCGCCGGGCACTTCGATCGCCGAGATCCCTCCGGGACGAAATGCGGCCACCAGCGCCCGGGCGTGCCGAAGAGGGACGACCCGATCGCTTCCGGCAATCAGTGCCAGCGTGGGGCACGAGACTCTCGGCGCATAGTTCACGGACTCATAGCGATCTCTCGCAAGCCACGACACCGGCAGCCAGGGCAGCGCATCCCGGCCGACGCTCACGAGACTGTCGAACGGTGTGATGAGCACCAGGCGACTGACCGGTCGGGCCGCGGCGAGCTGCACCGCGACGCCTGAGCCCAGACTCCTCCCCACGACGGCAACCTCGGAATGCTCCGCCCTCGCCCAGTCCCACACCGCAAGCGCATCAGCCACCAGCGCCTTCTCGCTCGGCTTGCCCGTACTGCCGCCGTACCCGCGATAGTTGACAAACACCCAGGTCCGATCCGGCGTCGCGCGAACAAACTCCTCGGCACTGCCCGCCACCGATTCCGCATTCCCGCCGAAGTAAATGGCCGCCGAAGGTCCGGGACGCCGCACCACCCACAGTTGCAGCACCGCGCCGGAGACGGGAAAGGGCACTGCCTCTCCCACGCCACTCCCCCTCGCCGGTGTCGGGTAGTAGATGAGCGATCGTTGCCGCGCGTAGACGAAAACGCACAACAGGGCATAGGGGATGAGCACGAGTCCCAGAAGTTTCAGCATTCTTCGTCTCCACATCGGCCCTACGCTCGTCAGCGATTCCCCCTGCCCTGACCTCTCGCGGCCCCGGGCTCAGTGCGCCTTGAACCGGGTCAATTCGGTCAACCCGAACGCCTCCAGAACCTTGCTTTGCACCTCGTCCGTAACGGCGTTGATCCGGGAGATGCCCAGATCGTTTGACGACACGCGATAGCGAAGCGGCCGTTGACCGGCAGGCGTTTCAATGATCTGTACGACGCTGTCGGCAATTTCCTGCGGGTCTGCCTGTGTGCTGGACAGGCTCGCACTGATCTTCCCGGGAACGCCGGCCATCTCCCCGTACCCGGCTTTGCGGCTGGGGTCCTCTCCCTGTTCAAGCTTCCCCATGATGGGAGTGCGATAGGAACCGGGCTCGATCACCACGGAATCGATCCCCAACGAGGCCAGCTCATAGCGATACACTTCCGCCAGGGCTTCTACCGCATACTTGCTCGCGCAGTACAACCCCAAAGCGGGAATCGCAAGTCGCCCCGCGCCGCTGCTGACCTGCAGGAGCAATCCGCTCCCCTGACGTCTCATGACCGGCAGGACGGCGCGATTCATTCGCAGGGCGCCAAAGAAATTGGTGTCAAACTGTCGCTGCGCCTGAGTCAGGGTCACGGCTTCCACCAGATCCACAACCCCATAGCCCGCGTTATTCACCACGACATCGATCCGTCCACACCGGGCTACTACCTCCTCGATCGCGCGCCCCACGGAATCCTCATGGGTCACATCGATCTCCAGGGCGTGGAGAGAAAGTCCTTCGCGCCGTGCGAGCGCCTCGATGTCACGGGCGGCAGGTGCGTTGCGCGTGAGCAATTCGCGCATCGTGGCAAACACCTGAAAGCCTCGGCGCGCCAGGGTCTCGGCCATCAACCGTCCGAAGCCGCTGCTCGCACCTGTGATCACAACGACCGTGTCCCTACCCATCGCGCCTCCTAGATTCCCGCCCGGTCTATTTCAGCCTTTCCGTCAGCACCCACTCCTTGAACGTGTCATCTTCGAACCGGTAAACCCCGACTCCGGACTGAATCAGAATCTGCCGCTCCCGCAGGCGCTTCAACGCGTTTTGCGGCACCGAACGATCCGCCGCCCGCCCCAGCTTCAGCGCCTTGCCCAATCGCCCCAGGGACTTGGCCCCATGCAGGTCCGCCTCGCCCGTAGCCACCCACTGCAGGATCAGCCGGTCAGCGGGCAGCATCTTCTCCCAGCGCGTGGCAAACCCTTCGTCCGCGTACACCGACTGCCGGCAGGTCTCGATGGCTCGATCCACGCCCTCGAACGCATTGGCGAGGTACTGTGATAGAAACCGCCGAAACAGTTCGGGCACCCGCTTGAGTGCCTCGAAGGCACGTTCACTGTCTTCGGGCTTCAGCTTCATCGTCGTCAGGGCGTTCGCGCGCCGGGTCAACTCACGCACAAAAGCCGCGCCCAGCAACGGGAGCGGTTCCACCCGAGCCCAGTTATAGAAGGCCTTGTTCTCCGCCCCGAACATGGTTCTGAGGCGATCTTCAGACGATCCCGTGAAGATCACCTTCAGACGCTCCTTGCGCGTATCGAGCAGCCCGCGCAGCGCCTTCTCCAGGGCGTGGTGACGCTTGTCGGCCAGCACCTGTGCTTCATCGATGAGCAGCAGTCCGCGATTGCGGCTGCGATCGAAGGTGCTGAAGGCCCCACGGAGCCTGGCGGCCTGCTTCTTCTCCGCGGCCCTGAATCCGAGTTCCGCGCCGCCCTCGGCCAGCGCCCCTACCTTTCCCGAGACCTTCAGGCTCTCGAGCGGCGTGTGCAGCCGGGCCCGGACCTTGGCCAGCATACGGCCGGGCAGCGAACAGGCCGCGACCGCCTCGGCGATGGCCTCTGTTGGATCTTCATCCTCCTGCCACAGGTTACAGTACCCGACCGCAAGCCCGTGCTCCACGGCGGCCGGGGTCAGATCCTGCGTCAGGAACTCTGTCTTGCCCATCCGGCGCCGGGCGTGCAACGCGGTCGCCGAGATCAGCCCCATATCGAAGGCCTTCAAATGGTGGTCCGCGAGTTCCGGCCTCGCAAAATGCCAGCTGGTCAGGGGTGCCTGGCTCATGTGTTACCTTGTGGTAGCGCATTTAGGATTGCGTAATATCGATGGTGCAGGCTACCACAGACCATGGGACCCTGAAGGCGGGTGACATCCATCCGCGCTCCTTATATGGCCGCGTCTGCCCGGCTGCATCACCCGCCTTGACGCCCGAACGCAAAGAGATAAGAGTCTCGCTCGCACGAATCGCTGGAGCAACGCTGGTGAAACACAATCGCAGCCCAGTCCGCCGCACACCCGGCTCATCGGTCCCGGGTACCCCATGAGCGCCTTCGCTGTTGCGCTCACGGTACTCGTGGCCGTCCTCCACGGCTATTTCCTGATACTCGAGATGTTATTGTGGGACCACCCCAGCGGCCGCCGGATCTTCGGCACCACGCCCGAATTCGCGACGGCCTCCAAGACTCTCGCGGCCAATCAGGGCCTGTACAACGGCTTCCTCGCCGCGGGCTTGATCTGGGGCCTGGCGCTGGGAACCCGGGGGATCCCCGTCCGCGAGTTTTTCCTGATCTGCGTCCTCATCGCCGGAATCTACGGTGGCTTTTCCGTGAACCGCCGCATTCTGATCGTGCAGGGCGTACCTGCCGCACTGGCCCTCTGGGCCCTGCTACCGAATTAGATCAGGGCCGCCTTGCGCCCTCCGGGTCGCGCATCGACTCCGTCACGCATCATTGCGTTCTGGTCATCGGCGCTCTGCTCGGCAATGGCCTTCAGTGCGGCCTGGGCCGCGGCCTGGCCCACCTCACCCCACAACACCGCCGTCAGCGCGCTGGCGACGATGGCACATACCAGAATTCGGCCGAGACGGCCCATTCCGGCGTGTCGGGTAAATCCCTGAGTGTTGTGGTCAGCGCTCATGGTGGTCTCCTTGTGCGGTAAGCCCGTTAGTCCGTGCCATCACGCAAAGAGTTCCCATTTTTGCACCGGCCTGTCTCGGTGCACCACACGCCATTGTGGTGCTACCTATGTGCGATTGGCGTCTGTAGGCCACCTGCGCTCCCCTGTTGCAGATTTGTGACCTAAATGCGCACGAACACCGCGCGCTGGAGTAATGTCCAAGGACGTAGCAGAGGCCATCGTTCTATGCTTTTTATACGCGGCTTGCTCGACCGCTTGTTGCTGCTCTCGGCTGTCATCTCGGGCGGCCTCGTGCCGGGCTTTATCACGCAGTACGTCCAGCGCCTCAGTGGTCGACTCGACCAGGCGCGACTCGATCTCGCTCCCTGGCAACAGATCGCCGATCAGCATTTTCACGGTGATCTCGTGCAACTCATTCAGTATCACCTCGCGAGTCCTGACCCCACCTTTCACGCCGAAGGCGCCGCCATCCAGACCATGGTCCTAGCGCTCCAGAGCCTGCAGGCCGCCGTCGACGCACTGCACGGAACGCTTTTCCATCAGTTGGGGTATCTCGCTGTCCACATGGACCCCGGGCTGGCCCGGGCTACCTTCGGCGATTGGGTGCCTACCTTTGCGCTCTCTGCGGAAGGCATTCTCCTGGCGCTTGGCTTCGGTCTCACGCTGTGGCTCGTCTTTCACGCGCTGTGGCGATTGGTGGCGTTGGCGGGGCAGCGTTGGGTCGGCACGAAACATTCGCACGCCAGAGCACCTCGTACGGAGCCGACTCTCGACCGGTACCGGCTCCATAAATAAACCCGGCGCGCTTTTTGCCACGCTGACGGGCTCGCCGGCCGCCATCCGAGGTTGGATGCCGCACGGAGCGTGGCGCCGGTGCACGACAACACCTTTGCGTCGCGCGCGCCATTTTAAGCGCGAGAGTTCAGACGGCAGAATCCTCCCCGTTCTGCAGGCCCGCATAGCAGCATTTGTGCGCCGCGGTGCGAACTGCGGAATGTCCGGATCGCCGACACGCGTTGTGCGAACGCACACCGGCTGTGGCCCCGACATAATTTTTGTACTGACAAATCGGATGTCGGCGCATTGAGACAATCTGTTCATGCGAACGTCGGCCCATTCCGACAGCTTGTTCATGCATAAGTGCCGTGGTCTATTGCGCGCAGTTTTACCAACAGGGAGCCGTCTTACGAATTGAGCGTGAACTAATTTTGGTCGCTTTCTGTATTGCCTCGTAGGGAGGGTGATTGCGATGAAAAGCCTTATCTGCTCGCTCCTTCTGATGTCTGCGGTGGCGCAGGCCGACACGATCGATCTGTATACCGCGCTGGGCTTTGGCGCCCTGCATCAATACCATAACGTCGATACCAGTCTTTGTACGACAGTCCCATGCGATCCGGCCGTTCAGGTCACGGTCTACATCAGCACTCTCGCATCGGTCTACAGCCCGCCCCCGATGAGTATCGAACTGTGGTTCGGCTCCGACCTTGCGGGCGCATTTTTTGGCCCCTATTACGGCTCTGGATTGCCGACCGTCCTTACAAGCACGGCCACGGGCAACCAGATCACAGTCACGCTCAACGAGACCTCGCGGCGCGTGTGCACGTCCTCAGGACGCGGCCAAAACTGTCACCAAGTCTGGACGCTGCTCAGTGGGGTAGTCGTGAGGTGACGTTGCTGACACCCTGCCCCTGGGGGCGTTGTCCACCCAGGGGCGCAGCAATCATGCCCTATGCACTGAGCGGCCTGGGCCGCAGCAACAGAACGGCCGTCACGCCGAGGGCAACGTTTTGGGCCATGATCTCCATGATATGGAAAAAGCGCTGGGCGGGAACCATGTAAGGGTTGGGGGCGAGCAAGAGCGCGCCCCCTCCGGCGATCCAGAGCAGCAGGCCGATGGCCAACGCGGCGTGCCAGCGCTTCATGCGCAGGGTGTAGATGGCGGGCAGCACCGCAGCCGTCATCAACACGCCACGCGCGATCTGAATCAGCCAGAACCACCCGCCCAGTCGCGCCACCGCCGCATGTGCGTCCGGGTAATACTTCCTGGTGAAGAACTCGTACGTAATGCTCCCAAACAACAGGTAGTACGCGACATAAATGACACCGCACAGGACGACCAGGAGCAGTACGGCCCATGCGCTTCGAGGGATTGCCGGCTTCTCCGAAGGTCGGTAGAGCGCGCAAACCCTGGCCAGTGTTGCCAGTACGGCCGCGAGTATCACGAACATCACCGATTCATCGACGAGAACGCCGACCGCGTTGGCGCGTGACTCCGGGATGAACAGCACGCTTTCTGACCACAGGCACAGTGCCGTTACCACCAACAGGACTGGCGCGATGACGCCGAACTGGCCCGTCACGGTACGCGGCCCGAACACCGCGATGGGAACAAAGGCCGTGGCGAGCACGACACCCGAGACATAGAACTGGACCAGATGGCCGGCGCCCAGGGCACCGATGCAGAGCGGGAGGCCCCCCAGCAGGGCATACACCAGCACGCGGACGATCATGACTACCGGTCTCCTTTGGGCGCTCCGCGATAGCGCACAACAGCGGATTGCGTCCAGCGCAGTAGCGCCTTGTAATCGCTGATGCCATGTTCCAGCGCCAACCGGGCGGACAGCGGCATGTCCGGAGCCAGGTGCGTGCGCAGTGTGGGGATATGGGCTGCGAGCTCGGACGCCAGTGCCTTTAGATACCTGACGGAAGCGGCTCGGCCGAGCGCCTGGTCCATGAATGCAAAGCGCAGCATCAGCGCCTCGAGGTGAGCGAGGTCGTCGCGTGTAACCGGCCGCTCCTGCAGAAGGCGAAAAGCGTTCAGGCCCGCCGCTGTGAGACGGAAGAGTCGACGGCGTCGAAGACCCCCTCTTTCCTGAATCTGACCGCGAATCAAGCCGCGCCGCTCCAGGCGGTGGAGAGCCGGATAAATGGCTCCTGGGCTGTCGCTAAAGGTTCCCATTGGCGTGGTCGCGAAGACCTTGCGCAGATCGTACCCGGAGCGGGGCTGCTGCTGCAGTAGCCCCAGGAGCGCATGTTCAAGCAGGGATCTCATAGTACGTCACGTACTATAACGCTGCGTACTGTGACGGTCAAGGAGGCCCGCCCATTATCACCGCGCCGATTGCGCTCAAGGCGGATCTATGGGAGGTCGGCGGGCGCGCAGGTGCGTCGGACAATGCTCGCCGCTCTCCAGCACCGGTATCATGCGTGACCAGATCAGGATGTTCTGCTCGACCAGTGCCTGCCCGACATCCCTGGCGGCCGCCACACCGAGCGGGCCGCGCAGGCGCTGGAGTTCCAGCTTCGCGACTTCCCGGTACCAGGCGTTGCGGCTGTGGGTCGATACCTCGATGAATCCGGCGCTGTGCATCGCGTCCCGGTATCGGCCGGGCGAGGCCATGCCGAATTCAAGCCCTTCGGCAGCAATATAGGCGGCCATCTCCGGCGAAGGCGCGTGATCATGGCCGATGAGCCAGTCCGAGGCGATGAACCAGCCGCCGGGTTTGAGCACACGGAACACCTCGGCCATGAGCGCGTGTTTGTCGGCGATGTGGACGATGCTGTCTTTGGAAAATACGACATCGAAGGTGCCCGCCATGAACGGCAGTGGACCGGGCGTGACCTTCACGACGACAATGCGCGCCTCCAGACCCTCGCGGGCAATGAGCGCGCGGGCGGTGCCTACGACGGTGTCCTCCACGTCGATCGCGGTCACCAAGCCTGCGCCGTGTTCCTGAACCAGGGCAATATCGATGCCGCCGGCACCACAACCGACGTCCAGCACCGCCCGACCACGCAGATCCACGGCGCCAATCAGCCGGGCCACCTCTTCCGGTCCGCCTGGAGAGAGGAACCCCTCGCCCCAGATGGCCTGAAGCATGTCGATCATCCGGCGGTGATACAGCTCGCCAGCCTGGTTTTCCATCAGCGACTCTTGTTACGCAGCACTTTCACCATGGCCGCGATGTGCTCGGCGCCGAAACCCGCCGCCTCGGCGCGATCAAGCAGGCCCGCGACCAGATCCGGCAATCGGCTGTCAATGCCCGCTTCGCGCGCCTGTTCCTGCAGGCCCCGCAATGCCGCGTTCCACACGCTCAGCGTCGCGGGAGGATTTGCAAAGGCGCTCTTGCTCACGACATCAATCATCCAGCGTCCGGTATCGCTCTGCGGGAACACCGAGGCATAGTCCTCGAGATTGGCGCCCTCCGATTCGCAGATCAGCACGCCGTGGGCCACACCGGCGTACATGCCGTACTGCCTGGCCAGGTAAGCCATATCGATTGCCGCCGCCGCACCGATCTTCTCGCCGATGTGGCGCGTGCCGCCCCCCAGCGCGCCGAGCAGCGCGGCGCACCCGTCGAAGATCTCGCGCCGGCCCGAGACCAGAACCGTGCACTTGGGCGTACCCATCGTGGCCGGTCCTCCCAGGATCGCTCCGTCCAGATACCGCGCGCCGCGCGCCGTGAACCAGGCCTCGGCCTGGCGCGCTTCGCTTGGACTGCCGGTGCTGAGCTGCACGATGTTGCGCCCGGGCAGCAAGCGGATGACCCCCGGTTCATCGAACAAGGTCTGGGTCGTGCGATAGCCGTCGATGCAGATCAGGACGACCGGGCTCGCCGCCACCGCGGCGCGTACGCTGTCAGCGGCGCTCGCCCCCCGCTGAACGAGGGGCTGGGTCTTGGCCTCCGAGCGGTTCCAGACGGTCAGGCGGTGTCCCGCGTTGACAAAGGAGCGGGCCACGGCAGAACCCATGAGGCCCAGTCCCAAGCTTGAGATTTCACTCATGCAGGCTCTCCTGGCAAGCATCGAGCGCGCGGCAATATCCACATTAACAGGCGCGGGCTTGATTAAGGAGAGGACGCCGTGGTGATATTCCGCCCCGCCTCCCGCTACGTTAGGGCATGACCATGGATGATCGGGGCCTTGCGCAGGCGCGGCGGATTCTCAAGGACCTCGAGCTCTTTCGATACCTGAAAGACCGCGACCTCGAAGTCACGCGGCTCGGCGGGCTCACCAATCTGGTGTACCGCATCGATCAGGGCAACGAGCATTACGTCCTGCGAGTGCCTGGCCAGGGCACCGAGGAATACATCAACCGTACGCATGAGGCCCGGGCGGCACACGAAGCGGCGCGCGTGCAGGTCAGCCCTGCCGTGTTGCACGCCGATCCGGCCACCGGCGTGATGGTGACGCGGTTTATCGACAATGCCAAAACGATGTCCGCGGAGACGTTCAAAATGAAACCGGGCGCGCCGGCGCGCGCGGGCGCGGTGTTTCGCCAGTTGCACCGCTCCGACGCTGTCTTCACCTTTCGCTTTGAGCTGTTCGCCATGATCGATGAGTATCTGAAAGTCCTGGCGGGCAAGGACATTGAGCTTCCGGTCGGCTACCACGATGTGATGAAAGAAGCCGGAACCGTGCGAGCCGCGCTCAATGCACAGGCCCTGCCGCACACCGCCTGCCATTGTGACCCGCTGTGCGAGAACTTCCTCGACACGGGGGAGCGCATGTGGCTCGTCGACTGGGAATACTCCGGCATGAACGATCCGCTGTGGGACCTGGGTGACCTGTCGATTGAGGGCGGGTTTGGTGAAACGCAGGATGAAGAGATGCTGCGCGCCTATTTCGGTGGCGAGGCGCGACCGACCGATCGCGGGCGGATGGTCATCTACAAGGCGATGTGTGACCTGTTGTGGACGCTTTGGGGCCTGATCCAGCACGCCAACAGAAATCCAGTCGATGATTTCTGGATCTATGCGCTGCGCCGGTTCGAGCGCTGCAAGGCGCTGATGGCCGCGCCGGAGTTCCGCCGCCACGTGCGCAGCGTCCTGGCCGGTTGAAGCGCGGCCCGCGCAGCGGCACGGTCGGTCAGGGCACGCACGCTGGCGCGACATCAACGATGGCGGCACACCCGCCGAAGTCAGGCCGCGTCGCCCTTAGGGGCCCATCAACGGAGTCGGCGGGTATTCACGGCAGGTCGGCGGTGGTCGTCATGTTGGCTGTGACCATGATATCGGTCTTCACCGGACTGAAGCTGACAGCGGCGTCAGCCTGGTCGGGATTGTCCTGGTCAGCCTGGCAGGTAAAGGCGATCGTGTAGGTGCCGGGCTCCAGAAAGGCAAATTGATAAGAGAAAGGTGTCTGGGAAGTCGCGCTGAGCGCTTTCGATGCGATGGGCTGGTTGGCATCCATCGCGGACGCCGTACTATTCATGTCATCCGGCATGGTCACCGAACCGTTGTAGAGGTACACACCGGGCACACAGCCCTCCGTCACCAGCGCCGCGCTGGCGTTGCCCCGAATATTGCCCACCATCGTGTTCTGGACCAGTCGCTGCGCCGGTTTGAGAATGCACGCGGGAGATTGTCCCGGCGGGCAGGTGATCGCCTGGCGCAGGTCAAAGTCGATGGTGTAATCCACCGCACCGCCGTCCGGCACCGTAAATCCGGAGACGAGCTTCAAGCCGGTCTGGGCACCGCTCGGCACCTGCAATCCATGCATCGTGCCATCGGACAACGTAATGTAGGAATTGCCCGGGTCGCCGTCCGCGACCACCATCAGGCGAATCTGGCCGTAGGATCCGGCGGCAATCGGCTGGTCGAACAGCACCGCCGAAGCCATGCCGCTCTGGTTGAGCAGGTCGATGGTTTTCGGCTGGTCAAAAGTAATGGTGAGGGGATTTCCGCCGTTCCCCGTCAGCTCGACGCCGGTAAATTTCACCACCACGGCCTGGGCGCCATCAATCGGGGCGTCTGCGACGGCCAGGCTCATGTGCCCCATGCCTGTTCCGCTACCACCGCCGCAGGAAGTGAGAGCGCCGAGCAGTGCCACAACAGCGGCTATGAACAGCGCCTGGGAGCGTCGTTGAATGTTCACGAGCGGTACCTCTGCAATCACCCTGGTCCGGCGATTGAATCACGGTGCGACCCTCGTGCAAGCCGTCGCCAGCTACCGACGGCCCACCTTTCTTAACATATTTCTTAGCATAACCATTTGTTATGCAGAGCCGGGCTCACTGCTTTCGTACCGCGTGCGAGCGGAGCCCAACGGCACTCTGGGGCGGCGGAGGAATCCTTATTTAGGACTGCGCCTTCTTCGAAGCCTTCGACTTGCTGGAACTGTTGAGGGCGACGGCTTGGCGAACGAGCGCCCTGAAGGCGGCCTGGTCCACTTCTTCGCCTTCGTGGATATCGATCGCGCGGCGTACGTTCCCATCGAGACTCGAGTTGAAGAGTCGCGCCGGATCCTTCAAAGACGCACCCTTGGCGAAGGTCAGCTTCACCACCTTCTTGTAGGATTCGCCTGTGCAGATGATGCCCTCGTGCGACCACACCGGAGTGCCCATCCACTTCCACTCCTCGAGGACGTCCGGGACTGCTTCCTTGATAAGCTTGCGCATTCTGGCAAGGGTCTCCCCGCGCCAGTCCCCGAGTTCGGCAATTCTCTTTGAGATGAGCTGCGATGCCGACTGGCCCTGGCTTCCGCCCGACTTTTTCATGTTCTCATCCTGGAAGTTTCAGAAAGAATTCATCAATCGAGCCAACTAAGATGGCACGCAAGCGTCCCACCACGATCGCTGAGTATATCCGCGCGGCCCCACGCGAGGGTCAGCCGCATTTGCGCCAGCTGTACGCGATCCTCAAGAGCGTCGCGCCGGAGGCCGAGGAGGCGATCAAGTGGGGAACCCCCTTCTTCGTGGAACCGCGATTTCTGTTTGCATTCTCCGCGCACGGAGCACACCTGAATTTCGCGCCAATGGCGGCGGGTTTGGAGCCATTTCGGACGGAACTGCGCAAGCACAAGACCACCAAGAACTTCCTGCAGATTCCCTACAACGAGGCCCTGCCGGAGGAGCTGATTCGCAGGATTGCTGAGCGCCGTCTCCGGGCCGTGCATGAACGGGAAGACGACGCTTTCTGGTAAACCCTCCCGGAAGGCATTGGCGCTCACAAACACTGCCGCCTATTCCTTGGCTGGATACGGCGTTCCATCCCGGTGCGAATACCCCGCGCCTTCGGCGATCATGTCGATGTCCGGGTACGTGCAACGATCCTGCGGATCGGAATTGCCGATCTCGAGCACCTTGGCCGGACGGCCGGATTTATTGACCAGGTGGTGGCCATCAGGGTCGCCGCGCCTGAAGGCGGCGCAGTCCCCGGGATGCAATATCTCTTCGCCGGCGTCGGTAACCAGCGTGAGCTCGCCCTCCACAACCCAGACGAACTCATCCTCTTGGCTGTGCCAGTGACGCTGGCTGGACCACGCACCCGGTTCGATGACGGTCAGATTGACGCCGAACAGGGACAGCCCCGCGTGGCGCGCCAGTCGTTGGCAGGATTGACCACTGCAGGGGGCGTCGAAGGGGCGCGGATAGCTGCTGCCAGTTTGCGCGGCCACGGTGGAAAGGTTGATCTTTTTCATATTGCTGGACCCCACAAACGATGCGAGATTCTGAGCGGCATACCGCACACGGGCAAGGGACGGCTGTGGGTCTGGTGTCCGC
>WNFL01213530.1_pt2 | contig 22403 bp, 22 predicted proteins | sample 5400361 | NCBI WGS metagenome assembly WNFL01 (sample SAMN13153351, study PRJNA577476) | soil metagenome | isolation source: 40 cm soil on Douglas fir-dominated hillslope | place: USA:California | collected 2013-09-17
CGCCGTCGGACGACGCGGGATCGGCGCCGTCGGCCGCGAGCCGCTCGTGGAGGTCTTCCGGCAGCGGGACTAATCTATTTTGCCGGCGCAGCGCGTCGACGGCCTTGAAGCGGCCGGCCGATACCAGCCACGCGCGCGGATTGGCCGGCACGCCGTCGCGCGGCCACCGCTCCAGCGCCGCCCGGAAGGCTTCGGCGAGCGCCTCCTCGGCCAAGTCGAAGTCGCCGAGCAGGCGGACGAGCGTGGCGAAGATGCGCCGCGAGTCGGCGCGGTAGACGGCGTCTATCGCAGCGCGCGCGCCGTCGGCGGAATCGTCCGGGCCGTCCTGGGCTTTTCGGTCCATATCCCTGCTTTGCGCGTGGGGGTTAAGGTCGATTACGCGGCGCGCCGGGCACCGCGCTGGAACCCCTCTTATCGAGTTTCCTTTATTGAATTCTAAAGCCGTTCCGAAACGGACGCGCTACACCTGATGGGGCTGCTCGCAGTTGACCATCCAGGGGATGCCGTACTGATCGACCAGCATGCCGAAACGGGCGGCCCAGAAGGTCTGCTGGATCGGCATCGTCACCTTGCCCTTTTCCGCCAGCGCGTTGAACATGCGCTCCGCGTCCGCCGGCTGCTCGACCTGGAGCGTCACGGAGAAGCCCTTCGGCTCTTCGTAGCGGTCGGGCGGCGCGTCGGAGCCCATCAATACCTCGTCGCCCACCTGGAGCTTGGCGTGCATGATCTTGTTGCGCCACTCGGGCGGCACGTGCGTCTCCGCCGGCGTCCCCGCGTGGGGGATGAGGGCGACGATTTTGCCGCCGAGCGACCGCTCGTAGAACTTGAAAGCGGCCTCGCAGTCGCCTTTGAACGTCAGGTAAGGATTCAATTGCATGGGGCACCTCCTTGATAATCTAATACACGCCCGATCGATGCGCGCCTAGCGGGCGGCGCGCGACGAGTCACAGGCTCCGGCCGTCGACTTGGACGATCTTCAGCGCCGACGGCTCGACGCCCTCCAGGCAGCGCGCGTTGACCGCCGCCGTGGCGGCGCCGGACGCGTCCACGCCGAAGCCGAACGGGGCGCAGCCGCACGCGGGGCAGAAATGGTGCTGGATGACGTGTTTATTAAATGTATAGGTCGCGAGGTCGCTTTCGGGCGTGAGGAGCCGGAGCTTCTCCCGCGGCGCGAACCAGAGCAGGTAGCCCTTCCGGCGGCAATGCGAGCAGTTGCACTCCATGAGCTGACCGATCTCGCCCTCGACCTCGAACGCGATGCGGCCGCAGTGGCACGAGCCTTTGTGCGTCATCTTGAGACCTCCCGAGCTGATTTATTCTACGCCCCGCCGCGCAGCGCGAAAAGGCAAGCCGCGAACGCCAGGCCGCTCGCGGCCGTGCGCGCCCGATGGAGACGACCCCAGCGGATGAGGAGCGCGCTCGGCTCCGCCGGAGAAACGCGACCGCCGAGCAGCGCGGCGTTGACCGGCTGGATGACCACGAGCGTGAACGGGACCGCGCTCGCCAGCAGCACGGCGGAGGCGAGCCACAGACGCCCGCCGGCCATGAGCCACGCCGCGGCCGCGGCCGCCGAGCCGGCCAGAGCGAGGCTCGCCTGCATGAGCGCGGCGCGCCGGTACATCGGCGCGAAGAAGCGCGCCGCGAAGTCGTCGCCGGTCTCGAGCGCCGCCGGATGCTGCACCAGCGAGATGTAAAGCGCCGCGCCGAAAAAAACGCCGCAGCAAAACGTCGCGAGAAGCCCGGTTGCGTAGGCGGCCATGCGCGATGCTCAGCTCTTCAGCCGATAGCCGGTCTTGAACATCCATCCCACCACCGCCAGGCAGATCAGGAAGAATCCCAGCGTCATCGCGAGGCTCACCCCCACGCCGACGTCCGCCGTCTCGTGGAAGCTCCAGCGGAAGCCGCTGATCAGATAGACCACCGGGTTGAACAGCGTGACCGTGCGCCACGCCGGCGGCAGCATGTCGATCGAATAGAACGCGCCGCCGAGAAAGGTGAGCGGCGTGACGATCAGCATGGGGATGAACTGGAGCTGCTCGAACCCCTTCGCCCACAGGCCGATGATGAAGCCGAACAGGCTGAAGGTCGCCGCCGTCAGCAGCAGGAAGGCGATCATCCAGACCGGGTGGCGGATGTGGATCGGCACGAACAGCGCCGCCGTGGCGAGGATGACGAGGCCCAGGATCACCGACTTGGTCGCCGCCGCGCCGACGTAGGCGACGACGATCTCCACGTAGGACAGCGGCGCGGACAACAGCTCGTAGATCGTGCCGGTGAACTTGGGGAAATAGATCCCGAAGGAGGCGTTGAAGATGCTCTGCGTGAACAGCGACAGCATGACCAGCCCCGGCACGATGAAGGCGCCGTAGGCGACGCCGTTCACCTCGGTCACGCGCGACCCGATCGCCGCGCCGAAGACGACGAAATAGAGCGAGGTGGTGATGACCGGCGTCACCACGCTCTGGAGGAGCGTGCGGAGCGCCCGCGCCATCTCGAACTTGTAGATGGCCCAGACGCCGCGCCGGTTGAACGCGCATAGGCTCGCCTGCGGGCTCATGTGCGGTCGCTCACCAGGCTGACGAAGATGTCCTCGAGCGAGCTCTGGCGGGTGTTCAGGTCCTTGAAGCCGATGCCGAGGTCGCTTAAGCGCTTGAGCAGCGCCGGCACGTCCGTGCGGTCCTCGTTGCCGTCGAAGGTGTATTCCAGCTCGTGCCCGCCGGCCCGGAGCGCCAGGCGCCAGTCGGAGAGCTCCAGCGGGATCGCGAGGAGCGGCTCGTGCAGGTTGAACGTAAGCTGCTTCTTGCCGAGCTTTTTCATGAGCTTCGATTTCTCCTCGACCACGATCAGCTCGCCCTTGTGGATCACGCCGATCCGGTCGGCCATCTCCTCGGCCTCGTCGATGTAGTGCGTCGTGAGGATGATCGTGACGCCGCCGGCGCGGAGCGCGCGCACCAGCGCCCACATGTCGCGGCGCAGCTCCACGTCGACGCCCGCCGTCGGCTCGTCGAGAAAGAGGATCTCCGGCTCGTGCGCCAGCGCCTTGGCGATCAGCACGCGCCGCTTCATGCCTCCCGACAGCGTCATGATCTTGTTGTTCCGCTTCTCCCACAGCGACAGGTCGCGCAGCACTCTCTCGATCAGCGCCGGGTTCGGCGCGCGCCCGAAGAGCCCGCGGCTGAAGCTCACGGTCGCCCACACCGTCTCGAACATGTCGGTGGTGAGCTCCTGCGGCACGAGGCCGATCTTCGACCGCGCCGCGCGGTAGTCGCGCTGGATGTCGTGGCCGTCGACGGTCACCGCGCCGCCGCTCGGCATGACGATGCCGCAGACGATGTTGATCAGCGTCGTCTTGCCCGCGCCGTTGGGGCCCAGCAGGGCGAAGATCTCGCCCTTTTGGATCTCGAGGTCGATCCCTTTGAGCGCCTGAAAACCCGAGGCGTAGGTCTTGGTCAGGTTGGCGATGGCGATGACGGGCCGCGCGGATAGGCTCATTTGCCGATCTTCATCCCCTTGGGCCGGGCCAGCAGGCGGTCGGCGTAGGCTTCGAGCTTCGGCCGGTCCGGCGGGGCGCCGAAAATCCGCCGCCAGATGAACAGCGAGCCGATCATCACGTCGGCGGCGGTGAACCAGTCGCCGAAGAGGTAAGGGCCTTCGCCCAGCTCGCGCTCGATCACGTCCCGGGCGGTCGCGAAATCGGTCCAGCCGCGCTGCGGCAGGGTCTCCACGCCGAGCATCTGGTCGCCCAGCGCCGGCTCGAGCTGGGAGGTCGAGTAGACCATGAGCGAGAGATAGCGGCCACGCTCCGGCGCGCCGATTTTGGGCGCGAGATCGGCGGCGGGAAACCGGTCGGCGAGATAGAGGCAGATCGCCGCCCCCTCGAAGACTTTCGTCGCGCCGTCGACCAGCGCCGGGAGCTTGCCGGCCGGATTTATTTTCAGGAACTCCGGCGCCTTGTGCTCGCGCCTGGTAAAATCGACCGGGACGATCTCATACTCCGCGCCGCACTCGTCGAGCATCCATTTGGCGATCATCGCGCGGCTCCGGGGATTGTAGTAGAGCTTCATCGCCTCACTCGAACGGAGAATAAAACGGGATAATTCAGTCTGGAGGAGAAGGCGCGGGAAATCAACTCGGCCGCGGTCCGGCCGGCGGGCGGTTTTCCGCGGCGGCTCGGAAAACCGCTTGACACCATTTCAAAGTTATAATAATTTGCGCCAATTAGGAGGTGTGGGATGAAATATTTTTATTTGCTGCTCGCCTCGCTGTTCCTGTGCTCCGCCCCGCCGGCGTCCGCGGAGGAAAAGAAGGACGAAAATTACGTCGAGTTTATCTATCCGCTGGTGACGCGCCGGCCGATCGTCGAGAACGAGGCGGAGTTCAAGATCAAGCACCTGAGGACGAAAGACGGCCAGGAGACCGAGTTCGTCGCCGAGGGCGGCTTCCGCATCCTGCCGTTCTGGGAGGCGGTGCTGGAAGTGCCCGCGGTGCTCGTCCACGACCGCGGCGGAGCCACCCGCGGCGGGCTCGGCGACATCGGCATCGAGAACCGGTTTCTCGTCTTCAAATCGATCCCGCACCAGGCGCAGGTGGTCCTGGGCTTCGAGGTCGACGCCCCGACCGGCTCCAAGCACCGCGGCCTCGGCGGCGAGTGGGGCGTCGAGCCCTACGCCTCGGGCGGCGTCAAGTTCGGCCGCGTGAACCTCGTCGGCTCCGTAGGGCACGAGTGGGGGCACCTGAACGCGCGCCACAACGACGAGAAGGAGCGGGCGGTCAAGGCGGACTTCGCGGCCGGCTACGAGCTGAGCAAGCTCTTCGCGGCGCTGCTGGAAGTGAACACCGTGACGCTGACCAAGGGCGGGGAAGACGAAGGCCTGCACAACAAAACCCAGGTCTACCTGACCCCGGGCATCAACATCATGCCGATCGAGGAGATGACGATACGCCTGGGCGTGCAGATCCCGGTCACCCGCGCGAAGGAGTTCTACCACCAGGTGCACGCGGGGATGAGCTGGTTTTTCGATTGATCGAACGAGCGGGACGAAGACTTTAAAAAAAGCGCCGCGGTCGTAAACCGCGGCGCTTTTTTTATCGGTTTTTTTTGCGATAGCGCTCCTCGATCTTCTCCCACTCCCCCAGCCCGGCGATCCGGTCTCGCTCTTTGAACGTCGTCATCCTCTTATCCATCGCCTCCGTGGAGCCGTCGCGCTTGAGAATTTCCAGCGCCTCTTGCATCGCATGGATCGCCGCGCGCTGCGTGTCGGAGGGGAAGATCGCGATGCGGTAGCCCATCTGTTCGAGCCGCTGGGCCGGCAGCAGCGGCGTCTTGCCGCCCTTGAACATGTTGACCATGAGCGGGATGCCGGAAAGCTCGCGCGCGATCGTCTCGAGCTCCTTCTCGGATTCCGCCGCTTCGATGAAGACGGCGTCGGCGCCGAGGCGGGCGAACGCCCGGCCGCGCGCGATCGCGTCGTCGAGGCCGTGGACCGCGCGCGCGTCCGTCCGGGCGATGATGAGAAAATCGGGGTCGCTCCGCGCCGCGAGCGCGGCCTGGAGCTTGCCCTCCATCTCGGCGAGCGGGACCACCTCTTTGCCGTCCAGGTGGCCGCAGCGCTTGGGCGTCACTTGATCTTCGATGTGGATCGCCGCCGCGCCGGCGCGCTCGAACTCGCGCACCGCGCGGACGGCGTTGAGCGCGTTGCCGTAGCCGGTGTCGGCGTCGGCGATGACCGGGATTTTTACCGCCGCGACCGTCTGGCGCGCCCGCTCGATCACCTCGGAGAGCGTCATCAGGCCCAGATCCGGCAGGCCCGCGCTGCGCGCGACCGAGCCGCCGCTCAAGTAGACCGCTTCGAAGCCGGCCTCTTCGACCAGCCGCGCCGAGAGGCCGTCGAACGCGCCCGGCGCGACGAGCAAGCGCTCGCGGGCCAAAAGCCCGCGCAGTTTTTTCCGGACGCTCATCGGTTTTCCGGCGGCGCGGCCGCGCGCATGGCACTCACCCGCTCCGGCGTCGTCGGATGGGAGTAGTGATAGGCGGAGTACCACGGGTGCGGCGTCGGGTTGGAGAGGTTTTCGATCGAGAGCTTGACCAGCGCTTCTTCCATCGGCTTGGAGTCCTTGAGCGTCTCGGCGGCGAAGCGGTCGGCCTCGTACTCGTGCTTGCGCGAGACGTGGTTCAGGAGCGGCGTCAGGTAAAACGTCGCCGGCCCGGCGAGCAGGCTCACCAGGACGAGCGCGGCGTAGTTGGAAGGCCGGTCGAAGCCGAAGGCGGCGAACAGCGGATCGTAATGGATCAGCAGGCTCAGCACGTAGAGGCCGGCGAGGAGAAAGAGCGAGCGCAGCACCAGCATCCGGCGGATGTGCTTCATTTTATAGTGGCCCATCTCGTGCGCCAGCACCGCCACGCCCTGGTCGGTGGTCATCTGGCCGGCCAGGGTGTCGAACAGGACGATCCGCTTGCTCTTGCCGAGGCCGGTGAAATAGGCGTTGGAGTGCGCCGAGCGGCGCGACCCGTCCATGGTGAAGATGCCGCCGGTCTTGAAGCCGATTTGATCGGCCATCTTGAGAATCCGTTCTTTGAATTCGCCTTCTTTGAGCGGCTCGAATTTGTTGAACAGCGGCGCGATCAGCGTCGGATAAAGCACGACCATGAGAAGCTGGAAAGCGCTGATGAAAATGAAAACCCAGAACCACCAGTACGGCCCCGCCGCGTCCATCAGCCAGAGCACGGCGAAGAGAAACGGCGCGCCGATGGCGAGCGCGAGCGCGAAGGCCTTCAGCCGGTCCGCGACGTAGAGGCCGGGCGTGGTCTTGTTGAAGCCGAAGCGCTCCTCCAGGACGAAGGTCGAGTAGAGGTCGACCGGGAGGTTGAGCAGAGAGAAGACCAGGGCGACGCCGAGGCAGAAGATGATTCCCGCCGCGCGCGCGCCGGGCGGGAAGTGCGCGCCGAGACTTTGCGCCAGGCGGTCGAGCGCGGGGAGCGCCCCGCCGAAGAGGATAAAGAGCGCGATCAGGATATCGTACAGCGCCGCCCAGCGCTGGAAGCGGCCGCGGGCGAGCGTATAGTCGATGGATTTTTGACGCTCGCCCGGGCTCATCGCCCCGGCGAGCGAGTCGGGGAGCTTCGCGTCGCCGGCGCGCCGCCGCACGTAGGCGAGGTTCAATTCGTTGAGCCCGAATTCGACAAGAAATTCGAGGAGAAACAGCGCGAGGAAAAAAACGATGATGAGCTGTGGGCTCAAGGTGGCCGCGCGGGTTACTCGTCCGCCGTCACGGGCTCGGGCAGAACCGGCTTTTCGGCGTCGATGTATTTGAAGACCAGGCGATCGTCGCTCTCGTCCACCTCCACCTTGCCGCCGCCCTGGAGCTTGCCGAAGAGGATCTCGTCCGCCAGCGGCCGCTTGATCTCGTTCTGGATCAGCCGCGCCATCGGCCGCGCGCCGAAGACCGGGTCGTACCCCTTGCGCGCGAGCCAGGCGCGCGCCTTGTCGCCGACCGCGAGCGCGACCTTCTTTTCCTGCAGCTGCTGGTTCAGCTCGCCGACGAACTTGTCGACCACGCAGAGGATGACCTCGGCGCTGAGCGGGTTGAAGGCGACGGTCGCGTCCAGGCGGTTGCGGAACTCGGGGCTGAACATCTTCTCGATCGCTTCCTTGCCCTTGCCGAGGTTGGTGGCGGTGCCGAAGCCGATCGCCGCGCCGCTCATCTCGCGCGCGCCCGCGTTGGTCGTCATGATGAGGATGATGTTGCGGAAATCCGCCTTGCGGCCGTTGTTGTCGGTGAGCGTGGCGTGGTCCATGACCTGGAGCAGGATGTTGAAGAGGTCGGGATGCGCCTTCTCGATCTCGTCGAGCAGCAGCACGGCGTACGGGTTGCGGTTGACGCCGTCGGTGAGCAGCCCGCCCTGGTCGAAGCCGACGTAGCCGGGCGGCGCGCCGATCAGCCGCGAGACCGTGTGCTTTTCCATGTACTCGCTCATGTCGTAGCGCATGAACTCGACGCCGAGAATGCGCGCGAGCTGCTTGGCCACCTCGGTCTTGCCGACGCCGGTCGGACCGCAGAAGAGAAAGCAGCCGATCGGCTTTTCCGGGTGGGAGAGGCCCGAGCGCGACAGCTTGATCACGCTGGCCAGGCTCTCGATCGCCTTGTCCTGGCCGAAGACCACGTCCTTCAAGTCCTGCTCCAGGTTCTGGATCTGCACCTTGTCTGAGGCGGAGACGCTGCGCGCCGGGATCTTGGCGATCTTGGCGACGATGTCTTCGATATCCTTCAGGCCGACGACCTTTTTCCGCTTGTCGGCGGGCGCCAGCCTGACCATCGCGCCGACCTCGTCGATCACGTCGATCGCCTTGTCGGGGAGGCGCCGGTCGTTCAAGTGCTTGGCCGAGAGGTCGACCGCCGCGCGGAGCGCCGACGTGGTGTAGCGGACGCCGTGGTGCTTTTCGTAATGGGGCTTGAGGCCCAGGAGGATCTTATAGCTCTCCTCCACGCTCGGCTCGGCGACGTCGATCTTCTGGAAGCGGCGCGCCAGCGCCCGGTCGCGCTCGAAGTAGCTTTTATAGTCGTGGTAGGTGGTCGAGCCGATGCAGCGGAGCTCGCCGGAGGCGAGCGCCGGCTTTAAGATATTGGAGGCGTCGAGCGAGCCGCCGCTGGTCGCGCCGGCGCCGACGATCGTGTGGATCTCGTCGATAAAAAGCACCGAGTTGGGCCGTTTTTTAAGCCCGCTCAAGACGCCCTTCAGCCGGGCCTCGAAGTCGCCGCGGAATTTGGTGCCGGCCAGGACCGCGCCCATGTCGAGGGCGTAGATCTCCGCGTTCTTGAGCGCCTCGGGGACCTCGCCCTTGTGGATCTGGAGCGCCAGCCCCTCGGCGATCGCGGTCTTGCCCACGCCCGGGTCGCCGACGTAGATGGGATTGTTTTTCCGCCGCCGGCAGAGCACGTGGATCGTGCGCTCGATCTCGTTCTCGCGCCCGATCAGCGGATCGATCTTGCCGTCGCGCGCTTTTTTGACCAGGTTGACGGCGTAGGCCTCGAGCGGGTTGCGCGACGGCGAGGGGCGCTCCTCGTCCGCGGCCTCCATCGGGGCCGACGGCTCCTCCTCGCCGACCGGCATCTTGGAGATGCCGTGCGAGACGTAGTTGACGATGTCGAAGCGGGTGATGCCCTGCTCTTCCAGCAGGTAGACCGCGTAGGAGTCCGGCTCGCGGAAGATCGCCACCAGCAGATTGCCGCCGTCGATGTCCTTTTTTTCCGCCGACTGGGCGTGGATGACGGCGCGCTGCAGCACGCGGTGAAACCCGACGGTCTCCTGCGGCTCGCGCTCCAGGCCTTCGTGGAGCGCTTCCATGTGGGTGGTGAAAAAATCCTCCAGCCCTTTTTTGAGCCGCGCCGTGTCGCCGCCCGACTGGACGATCGCCGAGCTGGCGTCCTTGTCCTGCAGCAGGGCGAAGAGCAGGTGCTCGACGCAGACGAACTCATGGCGCCGTTTTTTCGCCTCGGCGAAGGCCAGGCTGAGCGTGTTTTTCAGTTCTTTGGTAAACATCAGGCTTCTTCCATCGAGCACTTGAGGGGATATTCATGCTGGCGCGCCAGGTTTTCGACCAGCGCGACCTTGGTCTCGGCGACCTCGTAGGGGTAGACGCCGGCCACGCCGATGCCCTTCTTGTGCACGTGCAGCATGATCTGGACCGCCTCGGTCTCGGCTTTGTGAAACACATACTGCAGCACCTGCACGACGAACTCTTTGGTGGTGTAATCGTCGTTGTGCAGCAGGACCTTGAACAGGGGGGGGCGCTTGAGCTTCTTCTCGGTCTCGGTGACTACCTCATGATCGAATTCTTCTTGACGACGGCTCATGACGGCGCCTTCCTCGCGAAACCTTTACTCTTCAAGCTAACACGCTTGGGAAGGCCGCGCAATGCGCGCGCTCTTGCGGCACGCCGGGAAAAGAGAGATATTTTAACCGAATCGCTGCGCCGGCCGCGCGCGTTTGCGGGCGCAGGAATCAATCTTCTCGATCGCGCTGGAGGGATCATGCTGACCAACAAAGTCAACGAGATCATGGAGCGGAACCTGTTCACCGCCGACGTCCGGAGCACGGTCTCGGACGTGATGGAGTTGATGGTCGCGAAGGACGTGGGCCGCGCCGTGATTACGGAAAACGGCCTTCCCGTCGGCATCTTTACGGAAAAGGACGTGCTCAAGCGGGTGCTGAACGCCCGGCTCGACGCCAAAAAAGCCTCCATCAAGGAAGTCATGACCAGCCCGATCCGGTCGGTGCCGGAGGACACGCACATCGTCGAGGCGCTGGGAAAAATGTACCGGTCGAAGTTCCGCCACCTGCTGGTGCGCGAGCGCAAGGGAAAAATCGTCGGCATGGTCTCCATGCGGCGCATCTTCGAGCTCGCGGCCGAGTTGGGCGAGCGCCTTTCCGACACCCAGGCCGTCGGCAGCATCATGTCGAAGGCGCCGGTCGCCATCGACGCCTCGCAATCGGTCCGCCAGGCGATCGATCTCATGTCCAAGAAGGACATCGGCTGCGTCACGGTCACGATCCGGGGCGAGCTGAAGGGGATCTTCACCGAGCGCGACGCGCTCAAGCGGGTCGCGGTCAAGGGCCTCGACACGGACAAGACCCCGCTGGAAAGCGTCATGACGTCCAATCTGGTGACGCTGCCGCCGACCGCCCTGGTCGGGCAGGTCTTGAAAGAGATGCGGAGCCGCCGCTTCCGCCATATGGTGATCCTCGACGAGCAGGGAAAGCTCGCCGGCATCGTCTCCATGCGCGACGTGCTCAAATACGCCAAGGCCCTGGACGTGGACGAGAGCGTGCGCAGCACGTGGAAGGAGATCGAGGAATTCTGGGAGTCCGATGAGCACTATACGCCGGGATGAGATCGACGAATGGACGGTTTTATTTGTTTTTCCGCGCCGATTCTGGTAAGTTAATAAAATTAAGGAGGGCGGGTAACCTATCGGTTAGATTATGGAAACACCAACGATCAACGATCTCAGCATCTCCATAGCGACGGAAAACGGCACCGGCAGCGCCTCCGCCAACAACATCCTCTTTAAGGCCATCTTCAAGATGGGCATTCCCTGTTCTTCGAAGAACATGTTCCCGTCGAACATTCAGGGTCTGCCGACCTGGTACCAGATCCGCGCCTCGGCCGACGGCTACATGGCCCGCAAGGACGTGATCGATGTGATGGTCATGTTCAACGACGTGACCTCGGCCAAGGACATCCACCGGGTGCGCGACGGCGGCATCATTATCTACGACGACTCCACGCCGCTCAGCCCCACGCTCAAGCGCGACGGCGTCCAATTTTTCGGCGTCCCGGCCAACAAGATGATCCAGAAGATCGTGCCGGCCTCGCCGCTCCGCGTCAAGCAGAGGAACATGGTCTACGTCGGCGCCCTGGCCGCCCTGTTCGGCATCGACATGGAGACGATCAAGGCGGTCCTGCAGGACACCTTCGGCAAAAAGCCGGCGGTCATCGAATCGAACCTGGTCTGCATCGAGGCCGGCTACAACCACGTCAAGGAAAAGGGCTACACGCAGAACATCGGGCGCCTCGAGCGCATGCCCGACGGCAACAAGGGCAAGATCATCACCGAAGGCAACACCGCCTGCGGCCTGGGGGCGATTTACGGCGGCGCCTCGGTGATCGCCTGGTACCCGATCACCCCTTCGAGCTCGCTCGCCGAGGCGATCGAGCATTACATGCCGCGGCTCAGAAAACACAACGGCAAGGTCAACTACGCCATCGTGCAGGCGGAGGACGAGATCGCCGCCGTGAGCATGATCGTCGGCGCCGGCTGGGCCGGCGCCCGGTCGATGACCTCGACCTCGGGGCCGGGCCTCTCGCTCATGAACGAGGCGATCGGGCTCGCCTATTTCGCCGAGATCCCGTGCGTCTTTTTCATCATCCAGCGCGGCGGCCCCTCGACCGGGCTGCCCACCCGCACCCAGCAGGCGGACATCCAGCTCATGTACTACGCCTCGCACGGCGACACCAAGCACCTTATCCTGATTCCCCACGACATGAAGTCCTGCTTCGACCTCTCGCGCAAGAGCTTCGACTACGCCGAGCGCTTCCAGACGCCGGTCTTCGTCATGATGGACCTCGACCTGGGGATGAACCTCTGGTCTTCGGACCCGCTGAAGCTCGAAAAAGAGCCGTTCGACCGCGGCAAGCTCTTGAACGCGGCCGATCTGGAGCAGTGGGAGAAGCAGGGGAAGAAATTCCGCCGCTATTTCGACGCCGACGGCGACGGCATCCCGTACCGGACGATTCCGGGGAACCCCAACCGCAAGGCGTCGTACTTCACGCGCGGCTCGGGGCACGACGCCGACGCGCGCTACTCGGAAGACGAAAAGGACTACAAGGAGACCCTCGACCGCTTGAGGAAAAAGTTCGAGACCTCCCGCCATTTCGTCCCCAAGCCGATCATCGAAACGAGCGAAGGCGTCAAGACGGGCGTCATCTGCTTCGGCTCGAGCCACGAGGCGGTGCGCGAGGCGCGCGACCGCTTGAAGGCGTCGGGCCTCAAGACCAATCATCTGCTGCTCCGGGCCCTGCCCTTGACCGAGGAGACGAGGAAGTTCGTCGCGGCGAACGACGTCGTCTATCTGGTGGAGCAAAACCGCGACGCCCAGATGGCCTCGATCTTCAAGGACGAGTGGCCCGAGCTGGGCGAGAAGATCGTGAGCGTGTTGATCTACGACGGCCTGCCGGTGACGACCCTGGAGGTCGTCCGGCAGATCCGCCAACACCACGACGGAGACATGAAAGAGGAATCGAAATGGCAGGAGAAAAAACTAATCGCGTCAATCTGACCGAGAAGGACTACGAGGGCGCCCCTTCGACGATGTGCCGCGGCTGCGGCCACGACGCCATCTCGGCGTCGGTCATGCGGGCTTTCTTCGACAGCAGCGTCGACCCGCGGAAAGTCGTCAAGCTTTCCGGCATCGGCTGCTCGTCCAAGACGCCGGCCTACTTTTTGAGCCAGTCGTTCGGCTTCAACGCCGTGCACGGCCGCATGTCGGCCGTGGCGACCGGCGCCAACCTCGCCAACCACACGCTGATCCCGATCGGCGTGTCGGGCGACGGCGACACGGCGGCGATCGGGCTCGGCAACTTCTGCCACATGATGCGGCGGAACGTGAACATCACGTATATCGTCGAGAACAACGGCGTCTACGGCCTCACCAAGGGCCAGTTCTCGGCCACCGCCGACAAGGGCAGCGTGATGAAAGGCGGCAAGGTCAACGACATCCCGGCGCTCGACATCTGCGAGCTCGCGATCGTGCTCGGCGCGACCTACGTCGCCCGGAGCTTTTCCGGCGACCGCAAGCAGCTCGCGCCGCTGATCGAGGGCGCGCTGGCGCACAAAGGCAGCGCGATCCTGGACGTCATCAGCCCGTGCGTCACGTTCAACAACCACGAGGGCTCGACCAAGAGCCTGAAATACGTGAAGGAGCACCTCGACCCGATCCACGAGATCGACTTCATCCCGCCGTACGAGAACATCGAGGCGGATTACAAGGAAGGCACCGACCACATGGTCACGATGCACGACGGCTCGCGCATCCTGCTGCACAAGCTCGGCAAGGATTACGACCCGTCGAGCCAGATGCAGGCGCTGCAGATGATCCACGCGTCGGTGGCCGAGGGAAAGTTCTTGACCGGGTTGATCTACTACGACGCGAGCCGGCCCGACTTCGCCACCGAGCTCAATCTGGGCGACACCCCGCTCGCCGAACTCGGCCAGGAGGAGCTCCAGCCTCCGGCGGAGTTTCTCGATCGGATCAACGCGGACTTCATGAAGTAGCCGGGCGCTGTTTAATTTTGAATTTTGAGTTTTAAATTAAATTCAAAATTAATCATTCAAAATTTAAAATTATCTTGCCGCGGCTTTTTTCCGCCCCAGCCCTTCCCAGATCCGGATGATCTCGTCGGAGTCGGCCACCAGGCCGAAGTGCCGGCGGATGTTCTCCAGCGTCCCCTCGTGCGATTTCCGGTCGTAGGCGGCGGCGCAGTCGCCGATCAGCGTGACGTAGTAGTCGAACATGTAGGCGTCGCGCGCCGTGGTCTCGACGCAGACATTGGTCGCGATGCCGGTCACCAGCACGCTCTCGATGCCCTTGGCCCGGAGCACGGTGTTCAAGTCCGTGTTGATGAACGCGCTGTAGCGGTGCTTGTTGACGATGCGCTCGCTCGGGAGCGGGCGGATGCCCTCGAAGAACTCCGCGCCCCAGGTGCCCTCGCGGCAGGAATTCAGTTTTTTCTGCTGCGACGCGCGGTACATCCAGCTCGGCGTGTCGGTCCATTCGCCGTGGATGGTCTGGATGTAAATATTGGTGAGCCCGACCGCGCGCGCCGCGTCGATCAGCCGGACGAGCCGCGGCACCATCGCCAGCGAATCGGTCATGTCCTCGCCGCGCTCGGCCGCCGCCCCCTTGGGGCTGGCGAAGTCGTTCTGCACGTCGACCACCAGCAGGGCCGACCAGCGCGGGTCGCAGCGCTCTTCGAGAGTCTTTAACACCATCATTTTTTCGTCCTCCTTTTTTTTCAGCCGAAAGCCGATCGGCGAAAGCCGAATGTTTTTTTAATGATCGTGTTTTTTCTGCAAGCCCCCGAGCCCCATCGCGACGATGTCCGCGCGCGCGACCTTCTCGCCGGCCAGAAGCCGGGGCAGGAGCACGTCGAAAGCGGTGAACGGATCGTGCATCACGCAGCCGGAAAGCCCGAGCACCGGCGTGTCCTGTAAATAGGCCAGCAGGAACATCGAGCCGGGGAGCACGGGGAAGCCGTGCGACTCGACCCGGGCGCCGCTCCGGCGGATGCCTTCGGGCGTCTGGTCGTCGGGGTCGACCGACATGCCGCCGCTGACGAGGATCAGGTCGGCGCCGGCGCGCCCGGCGTCCCGGATCATCCCGGCGATCATGTCGGGGTCGTCGTTCGCGAGCTGCTTGCTCGCGAGCCCGGTCCCCAGCTCGGCGAGCTTTTTCTCGACCACCGGCCCGAAGCCGTCTTGGATTCTCCCCGTGTACACCTCGCTGCCGGTGACGATCAAGTGCACGCGCCGGGGCGGAATCGGGACCACGGTCACGATCGGCTCGCCTTTGGCGATCGCCTCGGCCTTTTGGACCAGCTCTTCCTTGACGACGACGGGAATGGTCCGCGTGCCGGCGATGACCTCGCCTTTTTTCACGTAGCGGTCGCTCGGGAGCGTCGCCAGGATCAAATCCCCCAGCGCGTTGAACTCGACGAGCCGCGCCGCGTCGATCTTGAGCAGGCCGGGGGCCTCGGCGATGAGGTTGACCCGGCCCTCGGTGGGCTCGGTGAGTCGAATGTTGGGTCCGGCCGCCGCTTTGGCCAATCGCCTGGCGGCGTCCTCCTCGTGCAGCTCGCCGGCGTCCAGCTCCATCACGTAGATATGCGCCTTGCCGACGTCGAGGAGCTTGGAGACGTCTTCGGGGCGGATCACGTGGCCGCGGCGGAACGCCGGCCCCTTGTGCTTGCCCGGAACGATTTCCGTGATGTCGTGCGCCAGGGGGAGCCCGACCGCTTCTTCTACGGGTATGACCTTGAGCATGATCGTGTCGGAAAATTTATATCGCTCTTTGACGCGATTTTCCACCGGCCCCGATCCGGTCATTGACCTTCGGCGGGCGCGAACGAAACCGCGCAGGTGAGCCCCGCCGTGAAGGCCCATGGCGGCGCAGCGCCGGAGATGCCTCTGCGGACACCAGCGTCGAAAGATAAATTTCGCAATGAAGTCTTCCAAATGACGCCGAGCAGACCGGAACTCGCGCCGGCGTGGCCGCTGACGCTCTCGCCGTTGATCTCCCCCACCAATCTAAATGTCGGAGCGACGGGTAGCTCGGCGATCACTCCCCACACCACAAAAGGATTGTGATGCGCCCTGTCGACACCGCCGCCGAAGTTCACATGAGCCGTCAGCGGCGCCAGCCTTCCGCTCAATATCCCGATCCCTTGGAACCCGAATCTTTTTTCTTCTTTGTTCGTGGACGGTAGAAGCGCCCCGGCCTCGACGGCGAAGCTGACGCCGTCCTTCTCCTGCAAGATGCCCTCTTTAAGAACGGCTTTCAGAGATAGCGCGAAGTCGACGAGCCGGGTGGAGCTGTGTCGAGGTTCTTCGACGGCGAATTCGGCGACGAGCTCAAGGTTGTGAATCACACCGTAGTTGAGCACCGCCTGGGGAATAATGAACGTGCTATTTCCCTTGTTGCGCTCCAAATTGAAATAGCCGATCTCGATCTCCAGCTCTTTGACGTCGGCGACGGCGGCGTCCGTCGAGACGAAAGGGCGATAAGCCCAAGCCGCGGCGGGCAAAAGCAAAAATGCGGCAAGCGGAAGAAATAGGCGGCGGATCTTCATCGCCGCCGTTTACGGCTGAGTTTCGTAAACGCGGATCTCCGCGGTTTGGCTGCCGCGATGCGGCGCCGCAAGATACAGCCGGCCAAGTTCCGACACAAAGAGAGACGTGCGCGCGCCTGCGGCCGTCGCTATTTTTCCGACGGCCTCGTAACGATCCGCATCGACCTGCCGAAAAACGCCGATCGCGCCTTCACCGCCCGAAACGTAAATCCGACGCTTTGCGGCGTCGTAAAAAACGTCGTCGGCATCCCCAGGCGCGTCCAGGCTCGCTACAATCCGTCCCGACTCGGTATCGAAGACCACTAACTTCGCGGGTTTCCGCGTCACAACGAATAGCCGATGATGCTCTTCGTCGAGCGCCATCGGAAAATTATCCCGGCCCTCGACCGTCCACGAGCCGATGACAGCGGCCTTGGCGCGATCCACGACCGCGATCTTCCGCGCCGTCGGGATGTTTACGAAGATGCGCGGGCCGTTCTTTTCCAACTGAAACGATTCCGGATGGCCGTCGAGCTTGATGTCGCCGATGCGCTCCCCGCTCGCGGCGGCGACGACGCCGAGCGCGCCGTCGCCATAGCCGACGTAGACCCGATCCGTAGATGAATCGTAGCGGACGTTGTCGGCGTCAGCCGAAAACTTGACACTCTTGACGGGCTTGAAGGAGTCGCCGTCGAAGATGTCGCAGGCGCCGCTTTTCGCATTGGCGACAAACAGCTTATTGAACTCGGAAATGAATCCGACGCCCTGCGGCTCGCGCAAGCCGCCGATCGTCCGGGTGCGCTTGCCCGCTTTAAGATCCACAACCTCCACCGTGTTGTTGCCGAGTGCGGCAACGAACAGCCGCTGACCTTTGATGTCGATCGCCAGATGATCGATACGCCCTTCGACGTTCGGCAAAGGGATCGTTTGCACGATCCGCAGCGGAGCTTCTCCGGCGTCGAGATTTCCCGTTATTGCCATAACGATAATCAGCAGCGAACAGATAATAACAATTCGTGCCGGCATCTCAGTCTCTTTTACCGCCGCGCGCGCGCCGCGCGGCCTGCGCGCGAGCCGCTGACGCATCGACGACGTAAGGCACGGCGGATTCGGGATACGGCGCAACGCTGCTGACGTTGATCTCGCAAAGAACATAGGCATCTTCACCGATGCCTCCTTTCGGACCGAGCAGGAAATCGCAATCCCAGAGAATCGGAAGACTCTCGGTCTCGATTTCCAACAGCCGCTGCATTGCCGGCGCCCACTCCTGTTCCAGCTTGCGTTTAAGGGTCTGGAATTCCGGCATGGACGGCGGATGGTACAACCGCGGCCCGGGCGGAGGCGCTGCCGTCGCGGGCGCGCCCGGCGGCGCGGGAAACAGCGCATTGATCGCCTGATGGCCAAAGCCGACGACGCTGTCCTGTACGAGATAGCAGCGAACCATACCTTCCGGGAGCCGCTCCTGATATTCTTGATCGATCATCCGGCCATCGGCGGAGAAGTAGGGCTCGCATATATGATAGAATTCGCCTAGCGTGATCTGCTCTTCGCTGCAACCACGCTTGGCGTGGCGGACACACACGATAGATTCGGGCTGCGGCACAAAGCCGCCTCCTGGCAGCTGGATTTTCCAGACGCCGTTTCCACCGTTGCCGCGATGTTGCTTGAGCACTCGGGCCTTGCCCGTTGCTAGCCGCGAAGGCAGCTCTTTCATCATCTGATCCATGGCGCCGTATAAATGCGTATCGGAGCCCCACTCGAGATTGCGCGTGCGATAGAGAACTTCCTTTGTCCCCAACTTCAGAAGGACGTCGGGGTGCGTGCTGACAAAAACCCCGGCGCCTGCGACCTCACGAAGCATAGAATCGAGAACGGACCTGTCCCGTCCGTCCTCGATCGGATTGACCCATACCAGAACGCCGTCGACCCCCATGAGCTGTTCTTGAACATCGTCGCAAAATTCATCGTGGTATATCGCAGGCTCAGCGGATATCCGCGCGGCGGCGAACGCCCTGAACAAATCTGAGAATCGGCTGTTTTCGGCGGTCGTATTCCTCCTCGACTCACGATTGCCGGAGGAAAGAATTGCCACCCGCAAGATATTGTCGAAACGTTTCATTTCTTTTGGGTATCCAGCGCGGCTTTCAAACCCTTGGCGAGATCGCCCGTCGGGCCGATGCCCCAATAGTGAAGAAAGACGACGCGGGGCGATTCCGTCTCGATGTGGTTGTGGATCGCGACGATGTTGATCCCGGCGGCGCGGAGCGCCTTGAGCACGGGCTGCAGCTCCTTCTCCAGCATCACGAAGTCGCCGTCGACGACCGCCTGCCGGTCGCTCCCGGCAAACGCCGCCCAGGTGTTGATGCCCATCGCGTTGCCGACCGTATGGCCGTTCATCTTGGTCGCGCGGCCGATCGTGATCTTGTAAACCCCGTTCGCCAGCTGGCCCTTCGCGCCGATGATGGACTCGATGTTTTTGGGATCGAGCGAGGTCTTGCCGGGGTCGAGATCGGCTATCGGCATCTGCCCCTTGCCGCCGCTCGTCTCCTTGATCTTCGCGAAGACCTTCCCCACCGCGGCGGCGAGCTTCTCTTCATCGCCCATGCCGCCGATGTGCATGAACATGACTCTCGGCGAATCCCAGAAAAAATGGTTGTGCAGCGCCGTGACTTCCAGGCCGTTGTCCAGCGCGACGCTCATCACGGGATTGACCTGGTCTTCGAGCAGCGTGGTGTCGCCCATCACCATGGTCTGGGCGCCGGCTTTCATAAACGCCGCGTAGGACGTGAGGCCCATCGGCGGGGTGAGCTTCACGCCGCCGACGTCGACGTTGAGGTCGCTGCGCGGGACGCTGACTTTGAAAACTCCCTCTTTTTCGTTCAACTCTCCCTGGGCGCCCGTTAGCTGCTCGATCTTGCCCGTGTCGAGCTTTGCCTGTGCGGCGATGGCCGTGGGCGCGCCGAGCAAAATGAACGCGGCGGCGAGCGCGGCGCCTTTCCATGTATTCTGCATAAAAAACTCTCCTTTCCATAACCTGAATCCATGCAGCTTCCTTCCTAGCACCGTTTACCGGTATGGATAGGCGTCGCGCGCGCGGCTCAGCCCCGCTTGCGCTTGAAATACTCGTACAGGTCGTCGAAGAGAGCAGAGCCGCGAGCGAGCCGGCTCTCGTCCTCTTTGTGAGCCATCGCGATCCCGGCGATGAGCCGCTCGATGCCCGCAGTTTCCGGCCGGCCGAACTTGGAGTCCTTCAAATCGATATCGTGGACGATCTGCGCGATCGGCGCGAGCGCGGCGTCGTCGATGCCGAGGCGATCGATCAACACCTCGAAGGAGCACCGGTCCCCTTCGTGCGTGAACTCCGCTTCGAACATGTCGAAGCGGACCTCGCCCGAGAGTGGTCGGTAACCTTTAGCGGGGACGAACTTGAAGCGGCCTGCCGGATCGATGAAGCGGCGGATGAGCCAGGCGCTGGCCATGCGGTCGACGTGAATCCCCTTGCGGGTGACCCAGGTCTTGCCTTTGAGGCTCTGCGGGCGGGCCGCCGAAAACTTGACAGCGGGCCGGCCCGACTTTTTCCGCATGCGCGCCTCGATTCCATGGATCAGCCCTTCGACCGCCTCGCGGCCGGGCGCGCCGAAAAAATCCAGCGCGACGATCTCCGTAAGGCGCTTCCTCAGCCGGGCGGCGTCCGTTTCGGCCTGCGCGCGCCGGCCGTCTGGGATCTTTTTTTTGGCCGCCGGCGCTTTTTGCAGCCGCCGGGCCTCCCCGGCGAGCCGCCGGTAGTCCGCCTCCCGCGCGGTCTGGAACAAGGCCTCTATCTGCCCGTTGGAAAGACCGTCGACAAAACCGGCCTCACAAATCGATCCTTCGCCCTTGCCCGCGACGATCTCCCGCAGGACCCACTGGAAGTCTTCCTGGGTCTGATCGGTCCGGGGCAAAACGTAGACGGAGTTTTTGATCGCGACCGCGCCGAGGCGCTGGAGCCGGCGCCAGATCTTCACCCGGAAGTAATCCGGCTTGGGCGGCAGTTGGTGAATGAGCAGCAGCCAGCGGCTTTCGGTTTCCTGCATATCCGGCATGCGGGGGTCCTTTGACTTGAAGATACAACTGTTATATAAAAGATTCAACTGCATCACTGACGGAGGAGAAGCGCCATGACCTCATCCGATTCCCAACCGGCGGAAGCTCCGGCCGAGGCCGGCATCGGGCTGCGGCCGCTGGTCGGATATTTTCTCAAGCTCGGCGCGATCGGCTTCGGCGGGCCGGCCGCGCTGGTCGGCTTCATGTATCGGGACCTGGTCGAGCGCCGCCGCTGGATCACCGAGGACACCTACAAGCTGTCGCTCGCGCTGGCGCAGATCATGCCGGGGCCGCTGGCGGCCCAGGTCGCCATCGCCATCGGCTATTTCGAGGGCGGCGTCCCCGGCGCCACGCTCGTCGGCCTCGCCTTCGTGCTGCCCTCTTTCCTGATGGTCGTCGCGATCTCGCTCGCCTACGTCGCCTACGGCGGGCTGTGGTGGATGCAGGCGCTTTTCTACACCATCGGCGCCACGGTCATCGCGATCATCGCCATCGCCGCCTACAAGCTCGCGCGCAGCACCAACAAGCGCGACCCGCTGCTCTGGTCCATCTTCATCCTGCTGACGGTCGTGACCGCCTGGGCCCAGACCGAGCTGGCCGAGTTCTTCATCCTCGCCGGACTCGCGGTGCTGCTGCTCCACGCCTGGCCGGGCTGGCGGCGCGCCGTTTTCATGGCGCTCGGCGGCCTGGCTCTGGGGCTCGGGGTCTGGCTGATCGAGGCCTGGCTCAACCAGGCCGGAGCGGCGGACCATTCGGGGAACGTGCTGCTGCAAATTCTCCTGTTTTTCACCAAGGCCGGCACGTTCGTCTTCGGCAGCGGCCTGGCGATCATTCCGTTTTTGCAGCAGGGGGTGGTGCAGCAGTTCGGCTGGCTCACCGAGCACCAGTTCCTCGACGCCGTGGCGGTGGCGATGATCACCCCGGGCCCCGTCGTCATCACCGTCGCGTTCATCGGCTTTCTCGTCGCCGGCCTCGCCGGCGCGGTGACGGCGGCGATCGGCATCTTCCTGCCGGTCTATATATTCACCGTCCTGCCGGCCCCCTGGTTCAAGCGCCACCGCAACAACCCGCAGTTGAGGGCGTTCGTCGACGGCGCCACGGCCGCAGCGACAGGAGCGATTACGGGCGCGGTCATTGTTTTGGGCGCGCGGGCAATCACGGATGTGCCCACGGCGGCGATCGCGCTCGCGAGCCTGGCGGTTTTATGGCGCTTTAAAATCTCCGAGCCGATCATCGTCGCCGTCTCGGGAGTCATCGGATTGATCCTGTGGCCGCTGGTCCGGGGCGGCTGAGCCGAATCAGGAGGGCAACGCCATGAAATGGGTCACCCGCGCCCGCCCGAAAGTCGACCGCGTCGCCTGTCCCTGGCTGATCAAAAGATTCGTCGATCCGGCGGCGGAGTTTCTCTACGTGCCGGCGGACGAGGTCATGGAGACGGCCGGGCGCGAGGGGGCGATTCCGTTCGACGTGCCGAACGCCGAGCTCGGCCATCACGGCGCGGAGTGCAGCTTCGACGCGGTTATGAAGAAGTATAATCTCGCCGATCCCGCGCTCGAGCGCCTCGCGCCGATCGTCCGGGGCGCCGACACGGAAGCCAAAGAGCTGACTCCGGAATCGCGCGGCCTGGAGGCGATCGCCGAGGGCTTCAGACTCGCCTACGAAGACGACCATGAATTGCTGGAGCGCGAGCTGTCGGTTTACGACGCGCTGTACGCCTACTGTGACAAGCAGCGGCTGAGCGCAAGTCCCGCCGCCGCGCCATCGGACGCCAGCGCGGCGCCGGCGCGCGACAGCGATTTCAAGAAGAACTGGAAGAACATCGCCTCCAGCCTGTTGAAGGTGGGAGCCGCCTACGGACAAATGTGGGGCGTCATGCAGGTCGAGCTCCAGGAAAAGCAGCGGTGGGTCTCCAAGGAGCGTTTCGTCGAAGGGCTG